>Ga0105239_10002603_pt1 | contig 22839 bp, 16 predicted proteins | sample KBSC44metaG_FD_92761 | JGI IMG/M metagenome (GOLD analysis project Ga0105239, IMG submission 92761) | Corn rhizosphere microbial communities from Kellogg Biological Station, Michigan, USA - KBS C4-4 metaG | ecosystem: Host-associated > Plants > Roots > Rhizosphere > Soil | place: Michigan, USA... | reverse complement strand
GCAGGAGGAAGTGTCAGAGCCTGGCACTTGAGCGTGGGACTCCACCTAGCCGTCTAGCCTCTCGAATCCTAGTTAGTTGGGCCCTCAGCCTTAGCCCATGCCCGTGCCCATGCCCACACCCACAAGTTGCAATCACTGGCACCACCCCTCGACCCTCACAAAGGCAGCCATGGGTCCTCTCGGGCCCTCGGGGCATGCCCCTGACAGACCCGACTCAATGCACATTTCCTTGGTGTCGTTTGCACCAGAGTGCCTCAGGCCCCGGTTGGTGTTACTCCGTACCAAGCTGGGTCTCGACTTGCTAAGCCCGTTGGCACTGCTAGAATACGGCAGAGGCGTCGATGGTTTAAGAATATTCGGTATAACGCGGCAAACCAAGCGGGCTGTCATAACAGAAGAGTGAAGGCTTGACGAACAGATTCATCATCGCTCCAAAACCTTCAAGCCACTCCCAACTTCCACCATGACACAAGTGCAACGTGGGCGTGCGCCCGACCGAATGTCGACCTAGCGGCCACCTGTCCCTGACTTCGTACCAGCGGTCAGGGACAGAGTCTGCCCACCCACCCAGGTTGCAACTTGCTACTCGTCCTCCGTACTCCATGCTCGACGGCTCTACGGGGAACGAGCCACCGCTAACCACTCGTAACAACCACTGAGACGCAGGCTCCAGGGGAGCCCTGGCCCATCCTCAATGCCCTCATGCCTCCGGGGTCCTAAACTCTGCCCATGCGTTCGTCATTGCGCTTGACATGCTCTAAGGACTAAATGCTTCCTCGGCCCACCATCCATCTGATGGCAGCGCCATTCTTGGAAGTTTCACTGCTCATCATGCTTCTAACTGCCGCTGTTCCTCATCCATCGGCCTTGGGGATGATCGTCTCCTCTTCCACCTAGAGAGCTATCCTACCCTCCGTGACAGAAGAAACCTCTCACAAAGCACTTCCTTACTCTCGGAATGCTGACTCTTTCTTCCATCTTTCACAAATGAATTGATCACTTGAATCGACGCATCCCTCCCAGGACAAAGGCTCTCCGAAATCCCGCTCCATTTCCAGGCCTCATTCAAGCCAGCTTTTGTACCTATCCGATAAGCCGGCTGATCTGCTCTTCCTCTTATCCATTCGACGGAACTTGAAAGTATCTAGGTATCAATCAACAGAAGTTTGCAAAAGAGACCATTCCTGCTCGCGACATCTCGACTTCTGATTACGGCGAGGGCCCACCGCATGCCGATATGCAACAGAAGTCACGTTGGCAAACCGCGGCTTGATTTTAGCCATTTCCAATGGGTAGCAGACAAAGGTTTCACCTACCAACTGCGTTGAGGAGGGGGAAATCTACAGCTCGCACTCAGGATTGGCAATTGGATACAAAGGATTCCAAAGTACAGCATATCTTGGGCATCACTGAAACAACTCTGAATACAGCCCGAAATCAAAGCATTAGTTCCTCGACTACCGCCAGGATCCCTGCACTCACATTCTCCGACACAGCGACTGAACTCGGATCAACGGCTACCCCAATAGAAAGGCATGAAGATACACCAGAATTGAATCTAAAAGCATCGTCTGTGTTGTTACATGAAGAGTTCAATATCAATGGAGATAATGCTAGTTCACTCCGATCCAGACGGCTCAGGATGTACGGCTCCAACTCTACCCTCAACTCATACTACGATGTCCAAAAGACCCCGCTTGCCATCTCACAACAGACGTCGGACTCCTCAAGGCGAGACTTCGCATTGAGGAAGGGATCACCGGTAGTCGTCAAGCCTCCTTCTACCGAAAAAGGCTCTCCATTACGTTTCTTCAGGTCGTCCAAGAGCAGGGATGGACATGAACCCAGGAAACTCACCAAATCAACCCCTCCACCATCCGATCAACACCTTCCAATGACACCCAAAAGCCAACGGTCGCTCGGCTCAAATCGTCACCGAAATAATCCCATCCCCGAAGTTCCTTCACATGCCAATAAGCCTGACACTTCATTTAAAGCGGCCAAGGGCGTGCACTTCTATCCACTAAGTTCGAGACAGTCAGTCACTGCCAAACAGAACCAACAAGCCAGAACATCACCGGTCAAGGCCGAAGTCCCGCATATCAAAGTCAATATCAGGAGGCCCAGGGCTGGCGCGAAACATTGGTTCGATGGTCTTGAGGGTGACAGCAGCGATGAGGGAAGTATTCATGAGCCAGAATTCCATCAAAGTTTTGTCGCGGGAATGGAGATGGCTTTCGAAGCAGGCAGTATCGGGATGAAGTCAACAGATACAGACAGCACGGCTCGGCTGCCAAGCGAAGGGCCTGCGCAGAATGACAGAGCTCAGCATAAACCGCGGAGTATGAGCAAACCCCCATCGATTCCCCCACGTGTTTCGACCCTTAACGCAAAATCTTCGCGATCAACCCTCTCGCAAACGAGCACGGCGCGGAGCCAACCGAGGATAAAGGCGGGATCACTGGCCTCGACAGACTTGCAACATACAAGTGTTCTTGACCTCTCATCATCGGATGACGAGGAGCCCAGCTGTCAATCCAAGCCTCCGCAGAAGAATCCATTACCACGCCTTCGTGATAGCATTGCGATCGACGGAATCCACGAATCCGAGATTGAGGTGGGGACTGCCAAGGCGATTGATACAAAGCAGAATTTTTGCATAAAAGCTACTCCGAGCGTGCGGCGAGTCAATGGTGCGCCTCCCCAGCGAAAGACAGGGCTCTCTGCGAAACGACATAGCCAAGCGCAGTCTTACTTCAGCGATCGGTCGTCCGGGCAGATTGTGGGTAATCATGACCTGCTCACCTCGTTCCCAGCCACTCCTACGGAAACGGTGGCATCGCAACGCACATCGCTTCAAATGTCAGATACGGCAAGCGTCGAAAGTCGGAGGCTCATGAGCGTCACTCGGCAGGAAGAGTCATTACTGGCAGCGATGAGATTAAAACGATCGGCCCTAAATCAGCCTAGAACTAGAACCGCGGACCGCCGAGTTCTAGCAGTCAAAGCCGAGGAAAGGCCATTACGGCAACCTTACCAGGCCTATAAAAGCCCTGCGGCTCTAGAAGTATTGATGTCGCAGCAGAATAATCGGTTCGATGTGCCACGAAGCAATTACCCCGAGAAGTCGTTCGACCAGGCATCTTGTACAACATTCCAGACAGGAACAGGAGCTTCCGTGGATCCGAGTGTCCGCCTCTCAATTGCGAGCTATCAAACCGACACTTCAGTAGAAACTGAAACCGAGATCATGTCACAAATGTCATTGGCATCCCCGCCATACAATCATAATGTTAACCGCATCAGTCGATCCACCTTCTTCTCATCTTCGAGTGGAACTAACGACTCCCTAGACCAGTCATATAATCTGAAGCAGAATGCATACCGGACGACCCTGGACAAGCTGCGACAAGTACCTACTCGAGATGAAGTCTCGTCACAGGATTTCATCGACTGGCCTTATCAAGGCTGGGAGGTGAGGTCCAAGCTTGGCACAGCACATTGAGAAAGGTCACCTTATGCTGATTTCCTTTGTTTTTCCTAGCGCCTGTTGGATTGGATCTATCGAACACACCTAACTACTAGAGAGACCAGTGAGGAACAGCGAGCCGTATTTGGACAATGTATAATAGCCGAGCATTGGGTCCAGGACTGATTTGATGATGATGACACGAGGAACGGAGACGTTGTGCCTGTCACTGCACCTGTACTATATTCATGCTAAGTAGGAAATATGTTCTTTTTGCTGTTTAGACCACGAACATGGGAGAAATGCTCCAGGCAATGACTAAGTGGCGCAGAAGAGAGCACTGGTCAATAATGAGACAAGTTGATCATCATCCAATGGACTCCGCAGAACTGGTTCTATTACTCTAGTGATAAAGTGCAACAATGCAACTCAAGTGCAAAGCAAGCACTTGGCTTTGGAGACTACCACTGTACCGGTACTATTCTTATCGTTGCATGCAGCAGCCTCCATTCGTACTCCCTCCAAAATGCATAAAGGCTCCATCGCATTGTTGATTTTTCGGCAATTTAGATGGGTGGCGGCTCATTTAGGCTTCGAGCGGCCAAGTCAGGGGTGCGCGTTGCAGTGGACCTGAATCTCATCATGGTCAAATCATGCCCAGAAGAGCACGAGTCCTGGGGCAATCGACCCAACTGGGACCATCATGACGCATGTTCCTGGCATTTAGAGGCCCTTCCAGTCCACCAGGCTGCGGCCCGTCCAAGTCAGCCAAGTTGCGACCAAAGGCAAAAACGGCAAAAACTGCAGAGGTGAAGGTCACCGGGGTTGGGGTCACCAATGACGCGCAAACAACACGCTCGTGATTCCACTTTTTTAATTGATCCTGTGCCAGTTGGCCATCCATCGCATCCCATCGCATCACTTGCCCGGGCTGCCACAGCCTGCCAGTCCCTGTGCCTGTGACTTCTTGCACATGAACCTACCGAACCTTCACCTGCACCAGACTCGTTCCTCCGTTCATACCGATATATTCGTGTCCAGGTGACCCCTCTGTTGCACCTCCGTTCCTTGCACAATTCGATCTATCTTTGTTCAAACACGTTGCGTCCAGCCGCCACTACAAAGAGCGAGGCCACTCCTTTATCCAAGTCATATTTTACTCCGAGAACTCAAACTGCCGGGTGCAGGCTTCCTATCCTCCTCACCCACCTCTCTCCAGTCCAGCATACCGTGACACTTTGGAAAATCTACCATGGGGGTGGAAAGAAAGGGCGTCATGCCCAGGTTTATGGGAGTTTCGCTGCGGAGTCTCACTTTGATTACTGTAGGGAGAAAACCAAAGAAAACGAAGTCAAAAAGACTAATGGAGCTAACCATAACTGCAGTTGACCATACAATTCTCTGGATTTATCCTGGTGAGTGGCCCGAATCGAGTTTGGAAGAATACTGTCTGACTTCATACCCAGCTGTTGCATTATTCGCGTGTCATGCCTACTCCAGATGGGCATCGATACTTACCCTCCACCGCTGTCTTCCTCGTTGAAGTCCTGAAACTGGTCATCTGCTTGACGATATCCCTCTACGAAGTGTCTCTCACCGTCCCAGGCTCTATGCCCGTGACAGCTCTCCTCAGTGCGCTGGGCAATGCCATCTTTTCAGGGGACAGCTGGAAAATGGCAATACCCGCAAGTCTTTATACCCTGGCAAACAGTCTTCAATATGTCGGGATTTCCAATTTGGATGCGGCGACCTTTCATGTCACCTATCAACTGAAAATATTTGTCACGGCTGTGCTCAGCGTGGCCCTGCTGCGAAGGTCCATTAGCGGCCGTCAATGGCTGTCTCTGATCCTGTTGATGATTGGGGTTGCGATAGTTTCACTGCCTCAAGGCTCCGATGCCACGCTGGCATCAAGCCATCATACTCGGGTATACGTCCCTCGGTCATCAAATCCTCTGCGGGAGCATTTTCGGATGGCCGAGCCCGGGTCTCATTTAAAAAAGAGATCTGCCACATACGAAGGGATTGAACAAGACGAATTAGCTTTGGACACCCCAGGTATGGATGCATCCGCCGGCCTGTTAGCGGTTGTCAGTGTTTGTGTGTGCTCTGGGCTTGCAGGCGTATACTTTGAAAAGGTCATCAAAGAGTCACCAAAGACCACATCGCTGTGGGTTCGAAATGTTCAACTGTCGGTATATTCGCTCTTCCCCGCCTTTTTCATTGGCGTGATTTTCTTGGATGGCGAACTCGTTTCTAAATATGGCTTTTTCGCGGGTTACAACTGGATTGTTGTTCTGTCCATTTTGATTCAGACTTTTGGCGGTATCGTGGCTGCCTTTTGCATATTTTATGCCGACAATATCTCGAAGAATTTTGCTGTTAGCATCAGTATGGTCTTGAGCAGCCTTGCAAGCTTTGTCTTCTTTGACTTCCCAGCATCCAAGAACGTATGCCAGACCCATTCCTTGCCTTAAATTGCAAGTCACTAATTTCCCGCAGTTTCTCATCGGCGCTTCTGTTGTGCTCATTGCAACATGGTTATACAATTCGGAAGAAGCCCGAACCCAGAGCATTCCCACCATCCAGCTCCCGAGCAATGAAAAGGGGCTTACAGAAGCCCCTCCAGAGATGAATGATATGTCGATTCAGATTCCTAAAACCCCGCTGAGTCACCAAGAATCGGCATTGGCAACTTCGCGACCCGGTTCCCCTTCGCATAAAAAGCGGAAAGGGGATTCAGCAGGATACTTCACCAAGCACCACGACTGAAAAAGGGGATGTTGGATGACACCTAATGATCGATGATGAATAATACCCATCTGTATATTATCATGACTTAATCAGCTATTCTACGTGCCCCTGTGAGAACATGCACACAATGCTGACTACCTAGGTACTCAAAGCCTGGCTATTGAAAAGTTGATTGTCAGGAATGCCTAGGACGGCCTCCTGGCAAGCATTTAGCTAATAGGTCCGAGATATCCTCGCACTATCGTGCGAGATTCTAGTCTTTTTGAGCGATCCTCAAGGGCTTACGGACCTATTCCTGACAATGATTCTGGGCCGAAACTATCAATATTTGATCATGGACTCCCAATATGCTCGTTCCTCTCGTTTCAACTGCTTGTACGTAGTACTTCTCGCAAGGGGGAATGGAGCAAATCAAGGCACGCACGCCGCGTGCGAGATGCTACATGTCAATGCTGGTCGTACCTTCCTGCACCTCCCAGCATACTTCTGTTCCTTCCTCGGTCAAAAGCCAAGTGCCACCAGCATCTTCATCTCCCATTCCTCCAACCATCAGCTTGCTTCTTCTCTCAACCATCTCAACTTGCAGTTGAGTCTAATTCTCGATGGAGAACACCTTCCGTTCTGGCCGTGATCGTGTATGCGCTCCCTTCCGTGCTCCTCGCCGTTCCTTCACCACGAGTTCTCACCATGGAGTACCATGGAATTCTACCCATGCTCCAACCACAGAAACTTCAAACCACGAGAGAATGCAGTCCTGGCTGTCCCGAGAGGCCGATCCACCCCTCGACGACTTCGGTATGATCACAAAGCCTATGTGTGTCTTTGATCTAACAATTCCCAGACAAGGGCCTCCTCGCAGAGACATCAATACAATCAAGCCATTTCGATACAAGCAGAGTTTCGAGAGCTGAACATTACAGGCCTTCCAAGTATTCCCTTCTGCAAACACCACTTCAGCAAGTGATGCAAGGTGAGCAGTTAGATTTCTTTCTAAGTGGAGGCGACAGAGGGGCTGATTAGAACAGGTTTCTCGCACCATGCTTTGCAAGGCCAGTCTCCGAGTTCCTCACCAGGCCTGTTCCTCTCAAGCCCTACAAACAGGGTGCGTCAGAATCGACCCCAGGAAAATAGCATTTTGCCTCCCCAGGAGACATTCCTCATAAAGCAACCATTGCATCTAGAACATGGAACGGAGGAGACTCTCCCGACGAGATCTTGCCGGCCCAACAAGACGAATGGTCAAATAGCACTTAGGCATACACCACCCATGGTACAAGGGATCCAGCTTGTCCCAACCACCGCAATGCCGGATCAATTGCGAGCCATCTTCTCCTTTGAAATCTTCAATGCAGTGCAGTCTAAATGCTTTGCAGCAGCGTTTGAAACAGACGACAACCTAGTGATATCTGCACCTACTGGGAGTGGTAAAACAGTCATCATGGAACTTGCAATTTGCCGACTGTTTGCAGGGTCAAAGACATCCAATTTCAAAATTGTATACCTCGCTCCAACAAAGTCGCTGTGTGGGGAAAGACATAAGGATTGGCAACTGAAGTTCGGCGCTTTGGACCTGCAATGTGCTGAACTTACTGGCGACACTGAACACTCTCATCTACGTCACGTCCAAAGTGCTCATATCATCATAACGACACCAGAAAAATGGGACAGCGTCACTCGGAAATGGAAAGATCACGCCAAGCTGATCAAGCTTGTGAAACTCTTTCTTGTCGATGAAGTTCATATCCTCAAGGACTACCGAGGTGCCACGCTAGAAGCAGTTGTCTCACGCATGAAATCTGTTGGCTCTGATATTAGGTTTATTGCGCTCTCTGCCACGGTTCCAAATTCAGATGATATCGCGACATGGCTCGGTAAGAATTCTTCTTCCTTACACCTACCAGCGATCAGAGAGGTCTTCGGAGAGTCATTTCGCTCAGTTGAGCTTCACAAGAAGGTTTATGGATTTGAGTCAAAGGGAAACGATTTTGTTTTTGAGTCGATGTTGACAAAACAGTAAGACTCGTGGAAGAACTTAGAACAATTTCTGACATATCTCAGACTTCCTGACATCATCTCTCGCTATGGCTGTGGTAAGCCGGTGATGATATTCTGCTCCACAAGGAGAGCGTCAACGACGACGGCCAAGTTTCTTTCCGAATTTTGGCTTGCCTCTCCACCAGGGCAGCGACCGTGGAAAGCGCCTGAACATCACTTGACATTACAGAACCCGGAGCTCAACGGTGAGCATTCTCTGTTACCACAATGCATTTCAATGCGCTGATAAAGATACAGTCTATGCAGCCGCAGGAGTTGCGTTTCACCATGGCGGCCTGAGTCCTACGGATCGTCGTGCACTTGAGGACGGATTTTTGCAAAGCCATATCAATATCATTTGCAGCACATCCACTTTAGCTGTTGGTGTCAATCTGCCATGCTACTTAGTCATACTAAAAGGTACCACATGTTGGACGGAGAACGGTATGCAAGAATATGCCGACCTTGAGGTAATGCAAATGCTTGGAAGAGCTGGTCGTCCCCAGTTCGAAAATTCAGCTTGCGCAGTCATCCTCACTCGAAAGGAGAAAGTCAGGCACTACGAGTCAATGGTGTCAGGTGAAGAGTTACTTGAAAGCTGCCTTCATCAAAATCTCATTGAACATCTGAACGCCGAAATTGGACTGGGAACTGTCTATGACCGAACAACTGCCAAACAGTGGCTTGTCAGTACCTTTCTGTACGTTCGAGTTCGGCGAAATCCCTCCCATTATCAGTTCAGAGAAGCTTGCCAATACTCTAGCGAGGAAGAATTGCTAGACGAACTATGTGAGAAGGATATTAGTTCCCTGCAAGAGGCCAACCTGATTACGAAGGCAACTCGGTTGACGTCAACTGAATTCGGAAATGCGATGGCTAAATATTACGTGAGCTTTGATACCATGAAGTTGTTCATGACTCTACCTCCAAAAGCCAAGCTATCTGAAATAGTAAGTCGCGCTTCTATGAGAAGTCCATCATGTTCACAAGAACCATAGCTATCCATCCTCGTCCAAGCCCGAGAGTTCCAAGATGTACGCATGTTGTCCGGTGAGAGATCTTTCTACAAGGAGATCAATAAGGCACCTGAGATCAAGTTTCCTATCAATGTCGACATAGCCCTTCAATGCCATAAGGTGTCCCTTCTCATCCAAGCTGAGTTAGGCAACGTCGCGTTGCCCGATGGAGACCAGTATAGAAAGCAACTTCCACAGCATCGAATCGACAAAATAACCGTTTTCGCACAGTCTAGTCGTTTAATTCGATGCATTATTGATTGCCAAATCCACATTGGTGACTCTGTGGCCATAAGGCATGCACTTGAGCTTTGTCGCAGCCTTGCGGCCCACGTATGGGATAACACTGCGAGCCAATTGAGACAAATCGATGGTCTTGGGGAAGTGGCAGTTCGAAAACTGGCATCTGCTTCCATCAAAACTATTGACAGCCTGATTAATACTGAACCTTCCAAGATTGAACTTGTTCTTGGGAAGAACCCTCCATTTGGGCTGGGACTACTCAAGAAGTTGGACGGCTTCCCAAATCTCAGAGTCTCTGTCAAGGAAATTAGTAGAGAGATCAAACACGGGAAAGGTTCAACTATACGATTCAAAGCGGAAGTTGGCTTTCTCAATGATGTTGTGCCCCAATTCTTCAACAAAAGGCCAGTTTATGTGTGCTTTCTAGCGGAAACCTCGGACGGTAGACTCATCGAATTCCGGAGAATGGGTACGAAACATCTCCAAAATGGTGAGGAGATCCTGTTGTCTGTTGATCTCGTGAAACCAACCCATCGATTGTGTTGCTTTGTGATGTGTGATGAGGTGGCCGGAACGTGTAAATATGCGGAACTGAATATTGTCGGTGTACCGGATACGATATACCCATTACATCAGTCCAGCCATAGTGGAGCAAGGAACGGGGGGCTACGTTCTCGTTGTGATATGAATCAGCACGATCCATTCGGTGATGAATTCGGTGATGGTGGCATTGAGGACAAAGATCTACTGTCACTTGAAATGGATGTGGATCGCGTTGAAGTTGTCGAAGACATCGATGATCTGCTCGCAAAAGAAGCCAAACAGCAGAAGCGCCAGGCGATAACGCCGTCAAAACAATCCAACGGTGACTCGGAGGACGAGGACACAGCAGTTGCCACTTTCAAAGAGCCGACAAAACTGAGGAACGGCAGATGGACGTGTCAACACGATTGCAACGACAAGGGCAGAAAGTGTAAGCACAAATGCTGTCGCGAAGGAGTTGTCAAACCGAAGCGCAGGCCAAAGGACGTGGATAACGGCCAGAGAAGGATAACAGATTTGGGAACTATCAAGACAAAGACTGGAAACTCATCTCAGAAGTCCAAAGGCCTCAACTTGCACGCCTCAGTATTTGGTGACGAAGCTTCTTCGGCCCCTGTTGGTGCTCGGAAACGCTCCAGTGAACCGCCTCACAAAAAACCAAAACTTTCACATTGTCAGAAGGGAGACGACCCTCACGCTCGGTGTGATGAGTCGCAACTGGAAGAACAGAAAGCAAGTGGTGATTCTTCTCTGAGGCAAACACGAGAGCAGAATGGAAAGAAGGAGCCAGGTTCTTCACTCGACGATAGCGCTCCACAGCCCAATCTCGACTTTCTCCTGGACGATACGACGGCCCTTGACTGTGACTAGTTGTCCGAAGAGAGGGCTCCCATAAATACCGAGGAAAAGGAATCTAACACCAAAGGCGAAATGCATCTTGGTCGCATAGACACGTCTATTTCCCCTCGAGGTTTTCTCGACTTGTTAAGTTCAGACATCGACTTAAGTGGGTTCGAGGCTCCCCTTGAGCATGTCTCTTTATCGGATCTTGACAAAAAGGCCTGTGACGGGCTGGCAGTTCGGCAGGACACGAGCGAGAACAACCAGCCCGCAAGTTTCATTGATGAAGTAGTTCAGACAAGGCTTCCTTGTCCATCAACTCCGATGAATGAGGCACCTAACGAAGCTTTGATCATGGGCCTTGACGGCGACAGAAGTGCCAGAGCAGCTGCTGATACGCTGTCAACCGGACTAGATAACCAAGAGGCTAAAACCGACAAAGGAGCCGACCTTGCTGCAAGCCTGGCGCTGAGAGGCTCTCCGGATGTTCCTCCTGAGGAGGGCGATGAGGAAAGTAAGAAGCGAGCGTATGAGGAAGATCAGAAAAGAAAATGGGAAGGAATTGACCAATGGATTTATGACGAGTTCCACGAATACGTTGAGTTGATCTAAACGACTGTCGCCCGCTAGGGGAGAGATGGACTTTGAGGGCTCCTGCATTCTCTCTTACTCAGTATATTTTCAAAGATTCTACATAATATCGGCGTTTCACACGATGTTCTAAAAGAAATGGGAGATCCCGAACGCAGTCTTCGCTGTGATATGAACTAGATGATGATTAATAGGGCTGGCTTTCTGATCACTTTGTTTTCTTCCTAGAAATCCAGCCTCCCTGCTGACTAAATTCTATTCAAGGACTCATGATTAGAGAATGGTGTGATAACTTCAGAGAGGGCGACGGGGAAATCGTGGGTGGCTTTGTAGCAAGCCGCTGAACTGACGACGTCAATCTCTTCTTTGCGCAGACTGTTTTTCACTCACGTTTAGCGACGTTGGCGAGTAACGCCAATGCAATCCGCCAAGGCGAATCCTCGCTTTGCTCGCAGGATAAATTGATTGGCTACCCAGTTGACAACAACTTACCTATTCTGTGTCGGGATAACCTGGCTTACATAAGGCACCCTCGGGATTCCGCCTGGGCGCCCACCGTTTGAGGAAGCCGCTGATTGCTGTTCTTGGATATACCATCGTCAAGTTTGATTGCGTGCAGATGTCTGTAATCTCAACATCACAGGCGGCCCGGTTGGAAGCATACTTGCGATACTTGCGCTACTTGCGCTACGTAGCCTTAGGGGGTTGCTATCAAATGAGAATTCGCAACCAGGAACCCGGACCGATTTTTTGTTCTGAGTTTCGCCACCTAACTAGGCAATTAATACCCAAGTCGGGCTCTTAGCCAGTTTGGGTGTTTTGTAGTGTTTGGGTTCGGTCTGCGTGATCCCAGGTAACCATAGTACTGGGGTCGAGATACGTCGGTATCTCGCCTGGGGGTGAATTCAGATTTGATTTTACAAATCTGAGGCGTGGCGTGGTTGCACATACATTCGGATGGTTGGGGCATTTTAGTCGTCTCAGGGGCGCTGGTTAATTTCCCGTAACTACTTGCTTAAATTCCGTAACCTCCAGTATAGAGCCAAGGCTGCGCCAAGACGTGCCTTTCCACATCCAGGATAGCTTGCACTAGTGCTACGCCACCAAATTTAGCATTTGTCTCTGGTTGGGTACATCGCAGGGCAGCACTCAATGCAGTATAGGACTCCGCAAATAGAGTAATATGATTGGCTGAATGTGCCACACTTGAGACTGTTAAAATAATGTTTTGACAGCCCCTCGGGCAGCGATTCTAGTAGTTTAAGCATAGATAAGGAATAGCGCCGCTCAGTGTTATCTAGAGGTTACGGGATTTAGCCAAGTGGTTACGGGAATTAGCCAGCGCCTCTCAGACGGCCTCGCTTGGATTAGTTTTTCATGTGCGTGCACGTACGTCATGGTTTTGACTGAGTACATTGTTGTACCTGGGTTCCACGTACGAGACGCTCGAAAGGGGGAGTGACGTGGTACTGTATGTTGGTTGACAAAGCAAAGGACTGACGCCCTTTGGTAGATTGGTTGCTCCCGAGGTGTATATATATGATGCTCCTCCTGGGCTTCTAGCGTGGGAAACAAGACATCTATTTCTGCTCATTTGTATCAATACAACACTGTATTCCAAAGACTCATCGGTCTAGAAGGAGAGGCTTACCCTACGACTTACATTTCAAATTGCAAAGAGACTCCATAGTACACTTCCACAGCACACATACCACGATGGTTGAATTCACGGTCTTTAAAGGCAGCAAAGACAACAAGGTCGTCTCGAGCACGACGCGTCGGCACATCGGACCACACGAAGTGCTCGTGCGAGTGACGCACAGTGGGCTCTGCGGCACCGATCTCCACTATACACACATTGATATGGGACTGGGCCACGAAGGGGCAGGGATCGTCGAGGAGGTCGGCGAGCGGGTCACACTGTTCAAGAAGGGCGATCGCGCCGGCTGGGGATATGTGCATGGCGCCTGTGGCTATTGTAAGGAATGTTTGCGTGGCGCGGAGACGTTTTGTCCAGAGCGGAAGATGTATGGCGAGGCGAACCTTGATCAGGGCTCGATGGCGAGCCATGGGGTCTGGAACGAAGGCTTTCTATTCCAGATTCCGGAGGGCATGAAGGCCGAGGATGCGGCGCCCTTGATGTGTGGCGGCGCGACTGTCTTCAATGCATTGCACTTTCACGGCGTGAAGAGCACGGATCGTGTGGGTGTTATCGGTGTCGGTGGGCTCGGCCACCTCGCCATCCAGTTTGCGGCTAAGATGGGTTGTGAAGTTGTGGTCTTCTCCGGCACGGACTCGAAGAAGGAAGAGGCCGTCAAACTCGGCGCGACCGAATTCCACGCCACGAAGGGCCTGAGGGACCTCAAGGTCAACTTGAAGAATGGCAAGATCGACCACCTACTAGTTACCACGTCACAGCAGCCGGACTGGGACCTGTACCTTCCTATCATGGCGCCCTCCGGTACCATCTACCCGCTCAGCGTCTCCAACGACGACCTGAAAATCCCGTACATGCCTATTATCATGGGCGGCCTGAAGATCCAAGGCAGTTTGGTCGCGGCTCGCCAGATTCACCGCGAGATGCTCACGTTTGCTGCCGTCCACGATGTCCGGCCCATGATCCAGACTTTCCCGCTCAGTGTTGAGGGGATCAGTGAGGCGCTTGACGCGCTTGAGAGTGGAAGGATGAGATATCGTGGTGTTTTGGTCGCGTGAGGACGGAAGCGAGGAACGTTGGATGAACATTGAACAGTCCTAAACCATTAGACTTTGTGGCGCACGTGAGAGAGAAGCATGGTCCTCTCGCTTTAGACGAAGAGATTTAGGCGGCAGGTAAATTTATATGAATGATAGAAAAATAGCACGTTCGACCATTTCATACCGTTGGCTTTTCTCCACTTACGAGATAGGAGTACTCTGTATGTATGTCCGATCACCATGACGCGTCGAGTATGAAACCATCTACGTGTCCATCTTGTGGTGGGTCGCGTGGCTTAGACTGTTGGGAAGGAGATTAATCTCCTCTGATATCTGCCCCGAACGTGAAAATATTTCATGTGGGATGGAAAATATACCCTTGAGACAATAGTCGCTGATTCAAGTGAACCTAGCGAATTATCAACAATCAGCCCGGGATGTTCGAGCACGACTCGAAAACTGGTTGTTGTCATTTTTGACGTGAGCACGACACCCTTCAGAACAATGATCTGCCACTGCCAAGCCGGAAATTAGATTTTCCCAGCCCCGACCCCAGAAAATCTACCAGACAAGCCTCGTGGACTCTTGTCCATTCTCCTTGCGAGAATTGCCCTCCTCAATTCGAAATCTGGCGTTGGCCAGACTGCATGCAGCAACGATGCTGCTGAAGCCCAAGGAGGATGCGGGCGACGGCCAGCACGATACAGACGTTCGTGGGCTTCGTAAAATCCGAGCTCAGAGTCCCTGGACATGGCGACCTCTCACCCTGATCACCACCGCAGTCGCGCTGTTGTTACTCTCCCTCATCGTTCGGTCCTCCCTCAAGCTGCAAGTCGACCCTCAAGGATGTGTCATGTCGATGATGACCCCGACATATATCAAACTCTCGGGCTTCGATACGGAACATTCACGTTTTGCAACCAAATATTCACTCTATCTCTATCGTGAAGAGGGGGTTGATGAGTACTCCAAAGATAACATTGGACTACGAGGTGCACCTGTTCTGTTCATACCAGGAAACGCCGGCAGTTACAAGCAAGTTCGTTCTCTATCTTCTGAAGCATCTCGCTACTATCAAGGTGTACTACGGCATGATGCGAACAAGATCAAGGAAGGCATTCGGCCCCTCGATTTCTTTACGCTTGACTTCAATGAAGATCTATCAGCATTCCATGGTCAAACACTCTTCGATCAGGCAGAGTATGTGAATGAAGCTGTCGCCTACATTCTTTCGCTGTACCACGACACGAATCGCTCGCGAAGGGATCCGCAACTTCCCGATCCGAGTTCGGTCATACTAATTGGGCACTCTATGGGAGGAATAGTCGCACGCACCGTGCTTGTGACACCAAAATACCAGGCAAACTCGGTCAACACCATCATTACTATGTCGACCCCTCATGCTCGTCCGCCGGTCACTTTCGATGCGGATATGGTGACTTTGTATCAGTCCATCAATGATTACTGGAGGGAGTCATATTTACAAAGGTGGGCGAGCAACAATCCACTGTGGCATACTACGTTGATCTCAATCGCTGGGGGTGGTCGAGACACCACTGTACCATCTGACTATACCAACATTGCCTCCCTGGTACCGGAAAGCCACGGCTTCACTGTCTTCAGCTCCACGATCCCGAATGTCTGGACTTCAATGGATCATCTCGCCATCACCTGGGCCGATCAAATGCGCAAGGTTATCATCAAATCGATTTACGAAGTGGTCGATGTCCGTCGCGCTGCACAAACCAAACCTCGATCCGAGAGAATGAAAATCTTCCGAAAGTGGTTTTTGACGGGGCTCGAGGGGGGCGCTCCGAAGAACCTGCGGGATACTCCGCACGACGTTTTGTTGACCCTCGGAGATGGGTCAAGGTCATCTGTAGCCAAAGAAGACAGCGTGACCTTGCGTCAGCTCGGGACGCAGAACCAAGTATCTGCAGTGCTGTTACCTATCCCTATCGTCGACAACTCTACGTTTAAGCAGTTTTCACTATTGACAGATCAACAAATGGACCCCAATGGAAGCCTAGAGAAATCGGAAGTCCTGTTCTGCAGTGCTTTCCCCCTTGCTGGGGGCCTAACTTCGACCCCCCTTCCAATCCAATTTGACCTCTCACCAGGAGATCCAAGTGCAACGCGACTTGCTTGCAAAAGGCCTGTTGGCGATGCCATACAACTGCCCGCATCCACCAGAAGTTCATATTATGCTTTTGATTCTGGACCTCCTTTCACATTTCTCAGCTTCGATTTGAGAGCGCTTCAAGACCATCAATTTGTCGCGATCGTCGACAAATCAATAGATCCCAATCCCAGTTGGGTACACGCTGAGATCTTGCCTGGGGCAGACTCCATCATTGAGTCTCACATCAGCCTGCCAAGGCTTTTGATTCGTGGCTTGAATGTCGAGCTTCCTTCAAGTCGACCTGTGGTCACGGAAGTCCGTGTACCATCATTACGTTCAAGCTTGCTAGCTTATAACCTGGAGATACGTCAGCATGGCTGTGGGGCAGATGCAGAATTATTCACACCCTTGATTCGCCAGCATATTGACAGCCCTTATGAATCCAAATTCTTTGTCAACTTCAAGCAGGGAGACGTTAACCTGCATGGCATCGCTCCGTTTATGCCTCCGACCCTGGATGGTAGGGAGACGAAAGCTGGAGTGGCCTTCCAGATTTGGTCCGATCCAACCTGCAATTCGTCACTTGAGATTCGCTTGCGTATAGACCCGGTTGGCAGTCTTGGGAAGCTTGTGGTTCGGTACCGGACTGTGTTCGCAGCCTTCCCATTGCTTGTTGTTGCAATGGTGCTTCGCAAACAATTCCGAGTCTACGATAATTCTGGAGCTTTCATCTCCTTTTCAGAGAGCCTCGATCAAAGCCTCAGGCTCCCGCTGCCAATCCTCTTGCTCTCTATGACATTTTTCGCAACTGCCTTCACAACAGCGAGTTCTACAAACATTGGCGCGACTCATTATTTGCATAACAACGGAACAGCAATTAATTTTGCACAAAATGACCTGCTTCTTGGTTCACAGGATACATTCTTCTGGTTTCTCGTACCGCTAGCTGGCCTATTGAGCATTGGTGCTTGCGTCTTACTGAATTACTTGGTCCTGGGTCTCTTACATTTCCTCGTGCTCATCTCTAGCCTCGTGTCACAGCGATATGTCAAAGTCGATGACAGCGAAAAGGCCGTTGCATCCGCATTTGTGGCTAGCACACCACGGCGAAGAGCCATTAATACCGCCGTTCTGCTATTTCTCGTTGCAACAATTATCCCCTATCCGTTTGCTTATGTGGTGGCTTGCATCGTGCAGTTGATGACCTGCACGCGCGCCCTGAGGCATGCCAAAGAATCCAAATCTGGGCCTGCACATAACTTTTTCAATTACACATATTCGATACTGAATTTAATGCTCTGGGTTCTACCGATAAATTTGCCAGTGCTGGTTGTCTGGATCCACAACATGGCTGTCCACTGGTTGACGCCATTCTCTTCACACCATAACGTGTTGTCCATCATGCCCTTCATTCTGTTGGTTGAGACCCTTTCAAGTGGAGTCATGGTGCCTGCGCTCCGGTCTTTCAGATGGGCAACCAACTTGTTGTTCTTCGTCCTGGCAGTCTATGCAGCATTGTACGGTATGACGTACGCCTATCGGCTCCACTATATTGCCAACATCATCGCCCTTTGGTTGGTTGTGTTACATTTTTCCACCTACAGACGACGGTTAGCCGTCTAAGCTGTGTTGCGCTTACAGTTCTGATCAAATAACGACGGCGCTCATTTGATGCGCTATCATTCCTGTGAAAGACAGAACCTTCTTACGAAACCGGCATTTTTGTTGTTGGGAATGATGTTCTTTGCGATGTAGAGCTTTTTGGTGAGCCGGTTGCGAGGTTAGGGGATGAGTTGGGCACCCATGTCTTCCCTGTAGACATTTCTATGAGATCAAGAGATGGACGAATGCTTCTTCAAGTACTTGGAGTCAAAACCCGGGGGGTCATCCTGCTGATGTTTGCGAACATTTGCACACGTCATGAGGTTACTAAGATCTTTAGATCGGTTGTAAGTTGATGGAAGGTAGAGTGTAAATAGTAGTCCCAAGGTCTGGACACCCTAATACAAATTTAACGATATCACACAAACCAGTGACAGTATTTTGAGCAGATAAATGTAGTGATGAGGCTCTGTGCACCATTGTATCCTCGTGAGTCAGAGTGGCTCGATTGTCGATCTGCGTGGGAAACGGCTTCACGCGTGTCACCGAGCAAGGCTATGTTATAGGAGTGAGAGTTCGCCGTTTGGTATGACGAACAGCGAGGCTTTTATTTCCCCATCATAGTTGAAAGTTGAGTTTCTTGAAAAGTCTCTGCTTTGAAAACGCAAACCAGCATCCGATCTCTGAATCCACACCAGCGCCGCTCGTTGACTTAATGAATCATGCAAATGCTCCCAGAACCGGAACCTGAACCGACGTTCTTCAATGGGACCACACCGCCCCACCGTCCTCCACATGCCCCAAACAACGGATTCTGGATCGGCATAGGAATCATCTCGGTCATCGTCGCAAGCTCCTTTGCCTATTGTTGGCGAATGAACCATAATCGAGGCCCAATGTTCAAGAAATGTGACCTCCCAGCAAGCAACACGTCGTCGCTCTCGGGGAATGGTGGTGACTATTTCCCCGGATTTTCATTTTAGCGGGCCAAGGACCCGAGGCATTTTCCATGGAGTGCTGAATCATGCATTCCGGGCAGCCCAATGGACGCCCCCCCTGGCTCCCTCGGGCCTTGTAAAAAAGCATGTTAGTTAAAGCTTAAGGGGCCTAGGCGGACAACTCTGGATGGCGACGCGCACCTACGGGCAGTGACAGGTGTCTCCATGCAGCAAGTTATCCGAATATCAGTCCCAGCTGCATCGCCAGTTGGCTGCCAGCCTAACCTAATAATACTTACCGAGGATTCCGTCATCCACCATCCGCCATCTAGGAATGAATCCACCTCTCAAGCCGCCTGTTGCTTCGCTTTATTCGAAACTGTCAGGTGCTTCCATTCCAAAGCGGCAAGGACCACCACCGACTCCAGAATTTCCCCAATTGCCCACAACCTGTTTCCCTCGCTCGTGTGCTCGCGTCTTGTGCATTCTTCCTGCACCACAATATACCACACCTCATGGTCTTCTCCTTGACTATCTCTGTTTCGATCCTCTCGCTTCTACAATATCATTGATGGCTGTATCTGCGACCCGGTCCTCAGCATTTCCGCCCCAATTACCTCTTCAGCCATGGATCCGCACTCTTCTCCCACCTCCCCCACCAAGCCAAGTTTCCTGAAACACTCACATTCCCCGCGGCCTTCTGCAGACTTCTCTCACCCGCCGACATCGCCATTCCTGCACAATCTCACTTCCCGCCTACGTAAAGGCTCTAATGCCAGCTCCCACTCCAATGGCGAGAATTCCTCCGAGCTTCAAGACCCTATCACCAAGACCGAGTCCACACGGGCTGCGAGACGTGCCGTGTTGTCCCAAGTACGAAATGACTGGCAATACCCTCCACTTTCTACAGATGAATCCGGTAGTGTTCGGGGAGAGCCCATCGGCTATCGCATTCGAGAAGAATCCTATTCCGACCTTGAAGCTGAAGAAGTCTTCGCGAGGCGTCGCACCAAGAATGACCCCTACAAATTCGAGAATCCCGATTCAATAGGGACCCACGTCGCCGAGCGAAAGCGGAAACGCAAGCGTCTACTGGAGGAAGAACTAAAATGGAACGAAGGCCTTCGCACATGGTCACAGAGGCGGGACGCCTGGACAGGTGCTGTCAAGCAAAAACCGCGGACCCATCCATCTCAGTCGCCTAGAAGCAATGAGAAAGACCATCGCTATCACAAATCTCGACTTTCACAGTCCATCACACATGAACGCAATGCATCTGGGTCAACCGACGGCTCCTGGCCCCTCTCACCTTCATCACCGGCACCAGGCGAGTCGTCATCAATCGACTCAATGACCGAATCACCGTTTGCCGGAACTGAACCAAACAACCCTTTCTCCCAAGAAGGACCATGGCTACCAATTTATCCGCCTCTGATACCCAACGAGGACTCTGTCCGACTACGCATCAAACCTTCAGCCTACCCTGCCATCTACACCAAAATCGTTGTCCAGTCTCTTTCCCCAAACGTTCCAATCCCACTCACGCATATGATCCCCGCGCTCGTTGAAGGCTGGAAAGCCGAGGGAAATTGGCCACCACCGCCTTCAGCGCTTGCAGCTCAAGACATCAAGAAGGGCCGCAAGTCATCGACATTCCTCCGCTGGCGCAAAGAGCACCAGGCAGAGATGAAAGGCGCCGAAGCAGTCACGTGCAATGAAGACGGCAAGTCTCGTGTGAGGAGGAGTATCGGCATGATGAAGAAAGTGCTCGGTGCAGGTCACGGCGACGGGCTGGAGGAACTGGGCATTGAATTTCGCGAGCAGGATGCGGCCGAGATGGACAAGAACATCACTCTGAATAAAGCCCTGGTGGAGTAGTCTAGGTACTAGTATATAGGGAGTCTTCCGAGTGCCTATTGTGCATTTAAATTACGAATGATGTTTGCCAAGGGCTGGGCACCTCAAGCGGTATAAAATCTGCTCCAAGCTGATATTAATATGCCACTCACCTACCAAGGCCATACCCCTTTTCAAACCACAAGTTCGCGACTCAACCTCTCTCTCACCTCAACTCATATTTGCAACTCACTCTTCTCTCGCCCTCGCCGTGACGGTCCCATGTATTCCTTCGAATCTCCGCCCACGCGGATACATCCATTATCTGTCACAAGAGCAGCGTGTTCGAGCAGTCAACGATTATGGGCGAGGCCATTACTATACTCTTATATCTATGCGCATACATTCAGGCTGCCCGAGCCTTGAAACGGTCCCTTCATTCTTCCTACCCGCTCATCGTGAACACTTGCCCAATTTATATGTCCGCAGCCCATCCCATCTCCTCGCGCATGCTGCTACATACACGGGCGTATTCCAATATCAGCCTGTAGACATAGACTAGTATATCCTCTCTCCTCAGCACCTTTTCCGTCCAGAACTGTCCTTGAAGCGCTATCTCTCGCGCTTTGTCATCATGGCCAACGAAATATTCCAATATCGCCCATAGGTCCATGTACGTATTATCCATGGGAACAAAATGTCTCCAGGGAATCAGTCTATCGTCATGCCATTCGTTGTAGACTGTTGCCTTGATAGGGAGACTATCGCTTCCCAAGAACGCGCGGTACCTCCCCGAAAAGGAATTGCCATCGACATCTGGCAAGTATTTGGCATTAAACATGCGATACAGCGGCATCTCTCCGCCCCGCCGATACCAGGACCCGCTGTAGCCGCAGGCGTAGTCTTTTGTCGCAGGAAAGCAAACAAGCCAGGTGAAGGCTGCATTTGACAAACTGCGGATCCAGTCCGGGAGAAGACCTTGAGAGAAGGATCGTAGAGGGTAAAGAGTTTGGTTCGGGAACGGAAAATTTCTTGGCACCTCGCGGCCAGGAGAGGATGTAGCCGCGTGTGTACCTTGAAGAACCTCCAGGCTGAGGTTTTCTCCTGCCTGTGCGCTGTGGGCTTCAATTGTCATTTGAATCTGGGTTCCATTGAGCATCGAAAGTAATCGATGACGATGGAAACGAGTCCAATTGCGCTCTGTATTACGGCCCCCCGAAGCACTCCCTCTCCAAAGGACCTCGTTCCTTTTCCGTTCCCATGGGACTCGCGCATTGGGTTTCGAAAAGCGGTGGTCGTGGCGCCAGTATACTGCACCCGGAAGGAGGATGTCGTTGTTGAACGACAGCTTGGATCCGCTGAACATGGGCACCAATGTTGTGGTAGTAGACTGTGAAATGGGTTCAACGAAGCTTCCGTGTATATTTCGTAGATGCGCATGAACGCAGGGGTTTTTCGCAATCGTCCAATTCGAAACGAAACCCTGATATGTTTGACTGGGCCACGACGTGAGGAACTCTGGCGCAACTGAGAAATCCAAGTCAATCGCAGCTAATCTGCCAAGGGACTCGGGGTGACAACCATTCCTCGCAATATTCCAATATGGACCTTCGCGAAGCCACGTGTGGGGAGGGGCTGGTGCAATGTAATCGTCAATAGAAGGAAATGCTGTTTCAGACGGCATGCGTGCCAGATCTTTCTTGCTGGTGCTGGTGGTCACCAAACGATCAACATCTTCCCATGAAAGAAGTATTCGCGATTCATCCATCTCATTGATCGGTATGTCCACATCGGGTAGAAATTCCTCCAGTTCTGTAAGCAAATCAAAGTACGCATCAAGAAAGCCCCCTCCTTCAGTTAACCTGGACACTTTACCATTCCTGATATGGATGATATTGGGCAGGCTCATCGCAGACTCTCTAATACGAGTAGCATCCAAGGCCCAAAAGGGTTCGATGTCGCGGTATATTTGGTCAAAGAAGTCCTCGATTATCAAACAGTCGTGAGCAACAGCATATTCAAACCACTTGTCGAATTCAGGTGGTGGATGCCGACCCCTTCTCTCACGGTAGGCAGCAGCAGATGCTAAGATGTCGTGATTTTGTTTTTTCAATAGGGTTTCCAGGGCCGATTCTGACCTTTCTATGAGATCGT
>Ga0105239_10002600_pt1 | contig 22846 bp, 23 predicted proteins | sample KBSC44metaG_FD_92761 | JGI IMG/M metagenome (GOLD analysis project Ga0105239, IMG submission 92761) | Corn rhizosphere microbial communities from Kellogg Biological Station, Michigan, USA - KBS C4-4 metaG | ecosystem: Host-associated > Plants > Roots > Rhizosphere > Soil | place: Michigan, USA... | reverse complement strand
GTGGTTAATCCTGGCAATTTCTGCGAAGTCCGAGGGAAGTGCTCCATAGCCGGTACCTTTGGCTTGTGCCGCGGTAGTTGACGATCTAGTGGGTGTTCATACAGATATGCTCTACTTGAGCCTCTAGTACGAAACATTTCTACAGAGATAAGAAAAAGCTACCCATCGTCTATCAATTTTCGCCTTGCTACTTATTCTTGGCTATACCTTCAACATTCATTACTGAGAATTTTCGAACTCCAAATATGAGCGGCAAGGCTGGTGCCCCTATGCCCCTCCCCACGTTGGATCAATCACAGGTTTTCTCAAGCGTGGTTAATGACCACTAGCACTTTTCACCTAAGTTATGGAGTGCACTAGAGTTGGCTACGAATCTCTAGAATCGCCGCCGTACACAATTGATGGAACACCTGACTGACGAACTATTGCTACTTAGTGATCTTGCTGGGAGACCAGGTTCCATTCTCTGCGCGCGCGCCGAACTAGATCGACTCTCAACCATCCAAACATGATTTAGTAGACGTACCGGAATTGAGGATTCTAGGCGGCAACTGGTCAGCACTGGAGACTTATATATTGTTTAGCACAGTTTGCATTTGAGGAGCTTACCTTCCGGTCAGTTACATCGTCCTCGTAGGCATGCTCAAATGCCTCCATAACGCCTGCTGTATCACGCCGCTTGTTCTCCCAGATGCAAAGATATCTGTAGAATGCAGCTAGGCCTGCCGTGACTGCCGCCGTAGCAAGCACAGCCTCAAACCCTGGCCCATATACCGGTGCATCCTGGGGTTTGAACAAGAGGGGACCTACAAATTGGCCTGAGGGACGAGGCGAGGGTTTTGTCAGTAGTCTATTCCACATCAAATCATAAATGGGGTCACAAGATGGAAATGATCTCACCCAGGCAATACCCCACATATATTGCAGAGGAGGTGACCATGCGCTTCGTGTATCCAGCAGTATTGGCGATCGATAATCCCATAATTACTCCCCATCCCGCGGTGAAGCCGGCTAGAGTATAAACCCCATAGAGAAGGCCACCAGTCGCACTCCGTGGTAAACGCCACAACAAGACCGAAGAGAGGATAGTGACAAGTTCACTACCAAAAATGATCCAGGTTCTTGACCGAGGAATCTTATAGGCGGTGTAGGTAGCTGCCACTATCATGATCCCGGCGATCGCTCCTGCGGGCATCAATAGCAGAAGTGTGTTGAGTGTATTGAAGCCTAGTCCAGCTATAATTATCGGAATAAACGCATTCACTGGTCCGGCGGCAATCATACTCAGGAACGCCATCGAAAAGGCGAGCCAGAAATGAGGATCCATGAACAATTCTGTAACTTGCTGCATCTTAAAGTGAGTATTGCGAACTCCTGCGTTGTTAACCCGAAGGCGAGCTACTGAGATATACCGTTCGCGCTCATTGAACCCCTTAGCGCGAATAGGGTCCGGGGGCATATAAAAGTAGATGACCAGAGCCCAGAGGATAGTAATAATGCCACCCACAATGAACATATACCGCCAAGGAGCGAGGGATCCGTGAATGTGGCCTAGTCCATAGTTTATAAGAGGTGAGAAGACTGTGATGAAGCCGGAGCATGAGTACCAAACGCTACAAAAAATTAGGCACAAAACTAAACAATTAAGATAGTACCTTATTGGGACTTACCCCATCATAAGAGCCTGCTCATCTTTCTTATAGAATTGACCGACAATGAGCATGAAGATCGGACTTATGCCTGCCTCGAGAAACCCCAAGAAAAACCGTTGGACATAGAGAGACTGCCAGGTGAAGCAAGCGGCGGTCAATGTAAAGCATATGCCCCAGAGGAGAACGAGCCCCGAGGCGACCCGTTCTATCGGATATCTCTGGGCGAGTTGAGAGGCTGGATATGCACCACCGATAAAGCCAAGGAAGAAAATTGATGAAGCCATAGAATAGCGATTTCCTGTGAGCTTCAGGTCTGTTCGAAGACCAAAAATCGACTGAGATAGGCATCAGCAGGTGTTGGTTAGGATAAAGCTAGTCGACCTACCGCTTGAGATATCATCCCCTTGTCGTAGTATTGTATAGCTAACAGGGATGGTCAGTCTGAACTTCTGGGAGCCATGATTCGCAAAGGAAGCTCTCATTAATGTGTATTATCAGCACCGAAGCCTTACCGTAAGTGAAGCACAAAATAGGTAATAGCCGTCTATCAATCTTTCGCCTGAGTTGTTTCTCTTCCTCTTTATCCCATGCTTCATCTCCGCTGTAATTTGCAAGGACCTTCATCGCCTCATCCTTGTGCACGGTATCCACAACAACGCGCTTGTCCATGTCGGTTCCCTCTAGACCGCCGTCCTCATGCTCCTCACGATGAATCTCTTGTGGTTTCTCAGTGTTCGCCATGTTGAAAATGATCAGAAGCTGTTCTCAGTCCCTGGTGGGCTATGTGACGAAAATCCATTCCTGAATCTCCGGTTGCCTGATTCTTATGCAGTTCGCTACATTCCGTCCGGCTATACATGATGGAATGTACTCCGGCGGCCTAGGCCTTGGTTACTTGGCTAAGCATAAATGCTAGGTCTCCTACGATGCCAGACAATGTCGCGGGAGTAAGTTGGGCGAAGCCTAGACTCAATGGATTATAGGGATTGGGTGCGACCTCAGGTGCGGGTCGCGCTTAATTACCCCGGATTCTCCCCCAAATCACCTAACTGCCTCTCGGCCTCGGTTATGTTCTTAGATAACCGTGAGGGGAGTTCGCTAGAGAACACACCACTCTAATTCGGGCCGACTGCGCTGTCCCAGAGCCTGATAGGCGAATTCGAGACAATTTCGTGCCTCTTCCCCATCAAGACCCTGCTCAATGAACACGGTGATGGCTTTCTAAGGATATCAAATGCTTATTGATCGACTGTAGAGAAGCGCACACCGTCAATTGGATTCTGAAAATGCGAACCGAGATTCGTTTGCGTGTCATTCTTACTGGTAATGTTGCTTGACTCCTCTGACAGTGAGGTATGTTCGTTGATTGTGCAACATGCTTGGGCATTGAAGTATAGGCTCTGCTTAGTCTCAAAGATCGAATGCGATGAGATCTTGACAAGTTGCTAATCGTATTACCATAAAATGGATCAACTTAGAGTCATAGAAGGAGAGGAGTGTGATGTCCTGATGAGTGCTTTTCATCATTAAGGTCTTCTGTGCGTGTTCATGTACCAATGGAATTAGCAGTATTGATATCGTTTCCAATAATACCAAAGTCGTCCTCGGTGTCCATATTTCCAAACATGCCAAACCAGGAATCGAACCAGAGGTTTGTCTCGTGAGACCGATTCTCCATCAAACCGGCAGAAGCACCGTTTGACATGGTGCTATAATCGACAAGCGACCACATTTTCTCTGATGCAGCTTGAGAGAGAGCCTGGATCTGTGGTTGATCACATGAGAGCTGTCTGAAAAGGTGGGCATTCTCGGCAATATGCCGAAGTAATTGCGCCTGGATTTCACCATTGAGTGAGCGAGATATACTCAAACACATGGGCAAGCAAGTATAATTGCCTTTCATTTGGGGTGTGGTTCTACTTACCATAGTGGAAACATTAGCCCAATATTGGCCCACGTCTTCCAAGTAGGCGATTGATTCATAAAGCAGCGACTTTGCGGTTGCACGTGTGCAAGCCACATTATGATGCAGATTCAGGGCAGCAATTGACCCAGCAACGATCATGCAATAGCCACTAAATGAGGACTGAAATACACAACCCAAACGGCGGGAGTTGCGAACGAGCTCGATCATATGCTGTGCATGTTGCCAAGCTGTCTCAAAAGCGCGTGCCAGAAAACTCGCCGGTGCAGAGAGCTGGCTTGTTTCGAGACGTTCTCTCAGGAGAAATGGGTGGTTAAGCATACAGTAACATAAGTGAAACAACGCTCGAGAGAAGATAATTGGACCTACGCTTTGATGGTCGACGACGCCTTCTGCGCTGATGTGTGGTGTAGTCATTTCTTGAATGGACTTATTAGTCTCCAAGTGGGTCTCAAGATGCATGAGTTCAAGTTCAAGTGCTGCAAAGTCCGAACTCGAATCCCACGGCGGGTATCTGCTCCGGATATTGTACTCTTGTAGCATATACTGCGCACCTCGCCCAAGGGCATAGGACATGACTATGACATGTGCAAAATCGCCTTGACGTTCAATATGTAGCAAAGCACGGTTCGACAGTTCGTCAAGCGAAGGTGTTTTCTTCCATAGCCCATTCTTCCATATTGTGTCGTCACAGGGCAGTTGTAGGTGGCAAGACGCGTCCACAATTGCAGGAGGTCGGCCACGACCACATGATACGAGACGATCAAGCAGATAGACTGACCAGAAGACCCTGCGGCGCTCTTCTTGTTCAGGATAAGGAAGATAAGGAGCTGATTCCAACATTAGGCCAAGATCTTGAGCAATTCTGACAGCCATCCCAATTTTTACCCAAGCAGACCCGTGGCGGGATTGGCCAGCTGCAACAAAGAGCGTTAGAAAAGACTACTGCCAGTTAAGAATGTGTACCATACCGGTAAAATCGAAAAGAGCCAAGAGTGCGATGGTTTGTACGATTGACACATCCGCGGTACGGCTCACGGTAATGCAACTCGAGACCACAGCTTTCCAAGAACGATTCGCATAGCCTACTGCCGCTTCGTACCATCTGCCGTTGAAATATGCATGCCTGGAAAATCTGACTGCACTTGCAAGGACTGCAAGAAGCAGATGTTCTGGGAGGGAACCCTGTGAGAGCCCGCGGCGAAAGTTTCCTTCATGGAAGAAAGAGTATGGTTGGTTGTGGCAATAAGTGAAAAATGCGTCGACAACGGCGAGAAGTACTTCTTTTGAAGCCAGAGTGTCTCCGGGCAATTCCGATTGCGATTCAGCCTCGTAGCTGAGGTCCAGAGTCGTGGCAGGTGCCGTTGTCCGTAATTTCTCTCGAGATGATTCAGCTGGTCTCTCACTGATGGCATCCTCGCGTTCTTTGAGAATGGATTGACGTAGAAGGCGCGAGATACTTCGTCCGCCAATTAGTATCAAGCATTCCATTTCCTTGCTGGGGCTGAATCTACACGCACCTCTCCAACTGGGTTCCGAAGTTTTGGAGTGTATTCTCAATCGCGGACAACCTACTCGAAAGTTCATTCTGCGCAATTAGTAAAGGATCACACAGGCATGGATGCTGACGAGAGTCCCACATATGCAGTCTGATCAGTGCTGAGAGACTCTTCGACATTTCTTCGAAGGGGATTTTGCTGGAAGGAGGATTTTCCAGGATAAATGCATTCTGTCAGGGTTAGATGCCGAGCTTAGGGGTTGCTGCGTAATGTTTGAGCTTGACCTAGTTTTAGCCGACGACAATGTCCACAAGTTGGTCGGTCTCCCGTACAGCGAGCCTTCTTGCGCCTGTGTGAACTCAGTTAATATCCTGAGCGCCCGACTCTTGAAGCCTACCTGCAGGAAATGCAAGCCTGGGCAATGCGACGAACAGGGAAGTAATTAGAGGCAATATCATCTCCCGAAGCACTCATGGTGAAGGATGCATTCGAGGATCTCCAGTATGCGCATCAGAGCAGAGAGATGGTTCAACCTTATTCATACTATCAGTCATCGATACCTTCAGTGAGAAAGTCGAAAGCTCAGGTTCTAGCCGCTTGGCAAAGGCTAGAACCTGGGCCAGTGGTGTGACCACGGTCTTCCTGCAGCTGGGCACTTCTGTAGATAAATACCTGCTTTCCAGAGATCTTGGTGTGCACCAACCTTACAACATTCCAATCTTGACATCCTCGTTGAATGATCGTCGCTCTTCGTGGTTCGCTATACTTACTTGTTGACCTTGAAGCCTCCAACACCAATCCGAACGCCGCCGCGTCAACACGATGTCAACATTGGGGTCCCGTCAGTGCTCCATTGAGACTTGCAGCGTTCCTACTGAAGCTCAGATCAAAGCATGCCTAGGAGGCTGTGACTTCCTTGTACGTTGAGCATCAGACAGACATCACAAGGCTCCCAGATATCGTGTCATTCATTGCCTATCTCCGACGACATTGACAGTCAGGCACCCAGATCATCAGATGGTTGATTTTGTGCTGAATGTGCCGCAACGCATTGTCATACCCCCTCGATTAATGCCTGTCTGGCAGTAACACAATTGATTGCCACTGCAATATTACTATACGGAGTATGTTACTATCCTCCAATTTCTTCCGCCGGGTTACAACTTGATAATCTTGGATGACTACAATTGTTTGTGCACTTCCACGGCTCAGGCTCGTCGGCCTAATCTCATGTGCATGTTGAGAGATTTGCAATCTCCTGCATGAGCTGGGGCATGTACATTGGCTGACTAATTCTCATGCAACATCCTCGATTTATGAGAACCCCTGATATTTGCTGACTGGTGGTAACCAATTTTCTCAGAGGGAGGGCGGGAGACCCGGCGGATGGCTACTGGTGATTCGTGACTGATGCATTTCTTAAAACCACACTCCGGTATGGGCAGTAGGGTATGTGCAGTACACAAGAGACGGATAGTAGTGTGACAGAATCCTAGTCTCCCAATCTACCTGCCTCAACTCGCGGCCGGAGCTGATCTAGCATCAACACCAAGCAAGTCTAAACCGTCTTCAACAGGAAAAACTCCAAAGATTTCGAAAATGGAAGTACCTCATAATAAGCCAACAATAGTCCTCATCCCGGGCTCATTTTGCTCATCGGCCCTTCTTTGGGACGCTGTCATCGACGAGCTGAATGGTGCTGGATATGAGACACTGGCCGTTGAGCTTCAGACTGTCGGTCCTCCGTCTACAAATCCAGCAAAAACTATGGCTGATGATGCTGCCCACATTCATGGAATCATCGAGGCTCTCGCCAACGATGGCAAGGATGTTATGGTCGCCATGAGTTCTTTCGGTGGCATTCCAGGTACACAAGCCGTGAAAAACTTGACACGAAGGGAGAGACAAGAGGTGGGCAAGACAGGAGGAGTCACAGGGCTAGTTTACGCCTCTGCTCTACTCGTCAATGAAGGGGAAAGCTCTGAAGACAGCTTCGCACCGTTCACCGTTCCACATGCGTCGCGCAACTTTTTCAAAGTTTCGGTACGGCTATTCCTTGACTGAGATACCGAATTTTGAATGAGCTCTCTGACAATGGCAGGGCGAATACCTTCAGCTTGATCCCGTCGGAAGTGCAGCTTTTATCTTCTCAAATCTACCGAAGTCGGTAGGTGAATCGATAACCCGCAAGATGCCCGGGCATGCGTCGGGCTCGTTTCGCGAGAAGATGACGAGCACAAGCCACTATGATGTTCCTGTCACCTATATCAAATGCACAGATGATCAGACAATTTACCCAGCTCACCAGCAGAAAATGATTGACGACTTCAAGCTAATTAGCCGCAGCGCTGTCGAAGTCGTTGAGATCGATAGCGGACATTGTCCAATGGTGGAGCATGTCAAGGAAACAACCAAAGCTATTATTCAAGCCGCGGAATTGAAGCCTTGAGCAATAGCATAGGAGTCTTACATTTCTAAGATTTGGATTGTTTAAGACTATGTATTCTACATAAGCCTATTGCAATTTGCACATCTCAATTCTTGATGCTTGATATTTTCCCGGTGTGCGGGACTATTGAGGTAAAAGCCGTGGATCTGCATACCGCTTGCCAGGGGCGGAGCTTCTTGAGGGTACCATATCTTCTCGAATGGACTATCCTCGAGTCTTAAACAGCATAAGAATCCCTTTCTTGGTGATGTTTGGCATGCAGTGTCTCCACAGGGGCATCGACTCCGTAATGCATCAACTTGTTGATGCTAGCCAAGAAGTAGCAGGCGACGATGGCAGCAACGCCAAAAGGAACCGCCATGATGAATACCATCCTCAGTGAGTCTGCATATGCTTGCTTCAACGCAACCTCGCTCGCTGCAAACACGTTTGGAGTAACTCCTGTAAGGTTGGTGAGTAGACCAGTGTCGTTGGTCAGAAATGCTCCGACGAAGGCTGGGATGGAGTCTGGCGAAATCCCATTAGCTAAGGCAGCCTTACCAACATAGGCAGGAAGCCTTTCCTCAATTCTTGTCCGGAAAACAGCAGAATACATTGCTAGTGCTATTGCGCCTGCCATGGCGCGAGTGGTGGTGACGACCGCGGTGGAAGTGGCAATGAGGTGATGGGGTGTGCAGAGCTGCACCCCGGAAACGACCAGGATAAGGACGACCCCGAATCCGAAGCCAGAGATAGATAGTACAGAACGCTATCGCATTCGTCGAGTCTCCTGGTTGAATGGTGGCGAAACCGACTTGTCCACAGGTGAATATAAAGAATCCTCCGGCCATGGGTTCTCGAATAGTCTTATACTTGGTGCTCCAGAACCCAAAGATGACGCTACCAATGATGCATCCAATCCAGAAGGCTTCCTGGCGAGCCACTATCTTCATTGGCGCTGTCTCGAAAAGAATTGTCGTCCTACCGATGGCCGGAAAGTCGGCAAAAGTGGATATGGCATATCAACCAGATGACACTTACTGGACGGGGTAAAAGAGGTAATACGGTGTTGCCATGATAGCTTCAACTGCTATTAGAAACATGGAAATTGCAGCTGTTCTTCCTGTCCCATCTGCACCAGTGAAAATGGCATGATGAAGAATACCAGTCTTTGTGAAGCGCCATTCATATAAGAAAAACATGACCAAGACTACACTTCCCACAATCAAGGTAGTCAGCACTCGGACATTTGTCCAAGAATAAAGACCACCTCCGAGATTGAGACCAGTGAGGAATACACAGAGGCCCAAGGCGAGCAGGCCACACCCGTAGAGGTCTATGCACTTGATCTTCCACATGACTGAAAGATGATCTAGCCTTGTGTGTCTCTTTGGAGGGCGATATCCGGCGAGGATACCAAGCGCAGTAAACCCCCACATACCCATTTGTACCCACTGAAGGAGCGTCAGTTGCAGGTTGCAGCAAGGGATTGAAATTCATTCTCACATAAAAGTTCCTCCAGCCACGGGTGCGGTCAGCTTCGAGGAAACCGCCTAGAATCACTGGGCCTAGCATCGCACCAAAACATGCAGCGATGTTCATGACTGCCTGGGTCACTAGATACCGCGTTCAACCCTCTCCTAATCAATATATCAGACTTGCCACTTACTTGGTCGCCACTTATTCGGAACTATTTCACTAGGTACGCAGTACGCAAGCGGAACAGTAGCGAATCCAAAACCAATCAGTGCCTGTGCTGCGATGACCTGGGCTACTGATGTCGAACGCGGCGCTATGGCCGAGCCAATGAAGGATATCGTGCCACAGCCAACCAAGATTGATTTGCGGGCTTGAAATAAGTCAGATGCCGAGGATATAATAGGCCCTAATGTGCCTTGGACGATTACAAGCACGGTGAGAATCCACACTTGTGTCTGCGGTGCTTTGAGATCGGCGCCAATTGAACTGAGCTATCACGTACCAGTTAGCCCAAAAATACGCCCCGTGGTAAATAGGTGTGCCCTGGACATACAAATGTAGGAGGCCCTTGCAGAGCAACCATTTGGACCAAATTCAGCATGAACATGGCAGCAAGTGCAATGTAGGTTCGTACATGGAGTGAAGGCTCTTCGTCAACCTCATCGTATGTGAGGTTTACTTCGGAAGCTTTAAGGACTTCCACTTGTTCTTCGGATGGTGGAACCTTTTCCTCGAGCTGTGCAAGCATCACGCGATCTTGAGGAGCCTCTGTCGGTGGGTGATTGCTTCTGAAACTAACGTTCATCGAATCCCAGAAATGTCAGGTGCAATATGTTCTCTGAAGGACCCGTAAGGTAGTAATGCGAGACTTTGATCAATGGATAACAGAGCGATCTGTTGAGAGTTCGCCAGGAAGATTCACTGTAGCCTGTCAAAAGATGGGAATCACCAGTCCATATTTAACCCCATGACCCACTGCATTGACTAAAAAGCCCCATGGGGACTCCACCAAGTACTGCCATCCTGTCAGAGAGGTCCGGGGTAAAGTAGGCCATAGGAACTGGCAGGGGGAGTCAGTGTTTGACAGCGTCGTCCAAGGAAAGCAGACTAACAACCAGTCAACTCGCGTGGCAGCGTGGTAGGAGGCGGGCAGGAATTGCGAATAATTCGGATTTGATAAGCCAAGAATACCCATAACCCGTACCCGGTGGACATCCCGCCGGATGATAAGTGGCATCCAAGGGGATGCACTTGAGACAGCCTTGCCTGGATTTTCCGGGCAACATGCGAACTAGTCACGCAAACCTTTGCACAAAACTGTCCTTACATCTGCATTCAATCAGTATTAAAGCCTAGAAGGCTACGGAGTGCAGCATACTAGGCCTATCGATCATCACAATTAACAAATAAGGCCAGAACCAATCAGATCGAGCATCGAGCCATGGTTTCCTTCGGGGACATTAAAGTGGAGTACAAGCAGGCCAACAGTGATTTTAGTACCCGTTGGCAGGAATTCAATCCATCGACTCAGGTGTTGCAGGCAGGATGGGTAAAGGCTCCCGGCCGTCGACCTTTGCCAGAAGACATCGTCTTCGAGAAGGATTGTACCGTCCCACTCCGAGATGGTCTGAAGATGTATGCAGACATTTTCCGACCACCATCCTCCGAAAAAATGCCAGTCCCTGCAATCATTGCTTGGAGTCCTTACGGGAAGGAGGGGAATGGTCGGGATGTGCTTTTCACCCTACAGTTGATGTGCTAACCCCTGTCCAGGATTCCAAGGCCTCGATGCTGTTCCTTTCCGCGCTGGTGTCCCTCGAAATGCGACTAGTGATCTGGAGAAGTTTGAAGCTCCAGACCCTGCTGAATGGCGTCCTCGGGGATACGCAATTGTAAACATCGATTCTCGTGGTGTTTACGATTCTGAGGGAGACATTGCGGTATTGGGGACACAAGTAAGTCTCTAATACTGAAACCTCGTGACAATCACGGGTCACCAAGCTGAGCTTACGTTCATATCATAGGAAGGTCGCGATGGTTATGACGCCGTCGAGCACATTGCTGCATGCAGCTGGTGCACTGGCGCAGTTGCATTTGCAGGAAATTCATGGCTTGCTGTCGCCCAATGGTATGTTTTGAGTCTGACCCGAGAGATGTTGGAAGACTAGCTTCTGTGGCGAGATTGTTGGCTGTGATCTCACAACGTTTGGCAGGTTTGTCGCTGCAGAAAGACCCCCTCACTTGAAAGCTATTGCTCCCTGGGAAGGCCTTGCCGACTATTACCGGCATCAAATGGGTTTCGGTGGCATACCAAATCCAGCCTTTTGGGATTATCGCTCGCACGGATATCATGGTACGTAGGATTTTAGTAGACCCAGCCCAGAGCAATCACACTAATCTAAAGCCTTCCTCTACCAGGAAAAAATAGGCTCGAAGACACAGGTACAATGATCCGCAAATACCCACTTATAAATGACTATTGGAACGACAAACGCGCAAAGATAGAGCAGATCGACGTTCCGATGTATGTACTGGCAAGCTTTTCGTCAAGCCTGCATACTGAAGGTTCAATCCGTGGATTCCTGTTTTCAGCTTCGAAGGATAAATGGTATTTTACTTGCCTGACCACCCACTGGACAAGGCTAATGTGTTATTGAAGGCTCCGAATCCACCACACCCAAGAGTGGTACGACCTGTATCAAGAATCTGCAAACAATGACCTGCAGAAGTTCTTCGACAAGTATCTGCGTGGCATCGACAACGGGTGGGAAGCGACTCCCAAAGTTCGACATTCTTTGCTGGGATTCAATATCCCTTCCGTCGTGGATCGAGTGGAAACTACCTACCCACCCAGTTATGTCAAACATAATACCTTCTTCCTGGATTGCGCGAGCGGAACGCTGCAAGACAGCGAAGCCACAGTTTCATCCTCGACAAAATACCTCTCAGATTCTTGGGATGATGATGGTGCCTACTTCACCCTACAATTTGAAGACTACACTGAGTTGATCGGTTTCTCTCGCGTTAAGCTATACATGTCTTGCACTCACACCGACGATATGGACGTGTATGTCATCATGAGAAAGCTTGATCGTGAGGGAAACCCTCTACTTTATGTCAACTTTCCACTGGAGGCCTTCCCATCAGGCACTACGGAGGCTGATGTTCCCAACCTCAACATATTCAAGTATCTCGGCCCCGGAAGTCGACTTCGGGCATCACACCGCCGAATCGAACCAGATCCAAATTTGTCCCCAGAGCAGAGTAAGATGATCGCTCCAGGGGATGTGTGGCACCCGCACAACCGTGAGGATAAGATCCCACCAGGCGAGGTGGTTTGCCTGGAAATCGCACTCTGGCCTGGGGGAATGATTTTCGAGGCAGGCGAGTCGATCCGGCTGGAGATCAAAGGCCATGAAGCTACTTTACCAGAATTCCCGGCCTTGGAGCGTGTGCCGACAAATCTCAATCGGGGCCACCATGTAGTTCACTCAGCCCCAGAGTACCCTTCTTCAGTAGTCTTGCCTCTGACGTCTGGTAAGAGGGCTACTTAGCAGTTTCAGGGTAGATTAAATAGCTATATAGCCTGAGATATCATCGGCGCTCGTAAGTTTGGTGGTGAATTGCGTGCTTTCCCTTTCACATCCCAAGGTAAAGACATGCTCAAGATAAATAGTTACGTACTATTCGTATACCTGGATTTGGTAATGACGCTACGAGGCTTAGGAATACGTAGAAAAATTATGTAAAATTCAATAGCGTTACCTATAATGATGCGTAACGAGTCTGGTTTTTCCCCGCGTTGGGCAGAGTAAATTGCCCAAGTAGTCAATGCATCGACATATCGCAGCGGCCAAGAACTGCGCAGGAATATTCAGGTCCCGAGCAGGTCAACTTCCTGGCCCCAAGTCGTCCAGAACAACGCCTGCTGGTAATCATCAAAGGGGTTTGGATTGGTGTCGAGCCAGTTGAGGTCGTCCCCGAAGTTATCATATGAACTCTCTTCCACCTCCCCCTCTGGAATTATATCATTGAAGTCTCCTGGTTGGGCCAGTGTCGCTTCATCTGATGTTGGTTGCCTAAGCTCCGTGTTTCCTTGAGCATTCGGAGCAGTTCTGGTTTGTTGCGTGTTCAATGCCGTCTGTTGTACGTTTTTCGCACGTGATAGTGCGCACTTGATAATACAGATGGCGTTTCTCGCAACCATGCATTCCTCCATAGCATGAAGTATATTCAAAGAGCGGTCTATGTGGTTGAAAATGTTGTCAAGAGCTTGGCTTGAGGTCGCAAAGCTGTTGAAGACAGCTGCTAGGAGTATGCTCGCTGCGAATAGAGTGTAGGTTGAATTGTACCACCTGTATTTATCAAGACATTAGAAGTGTAACCAAAACATAATATGCGGGAGCACATTCTAGAGAGTAGGAGTTATTACCAGGTTTGGAAAAAGCTGTAGTTCGCAAAAGTTTCGTAGATGAGGTCGATCGCGCAACAAGCAGATTCAATGCAAGTTTGCCTAGATTGTTTGACGTACTCTTCGTGATCGGGATGGATTTCTTCATCGAGGCTCATGAAAACCCCGTGGGTAATCATCCGGAGGTTGAGATAGCCTAGGGTTGATGTTAGCGTCTCAATCGACTCAATCCGAGATATCTCGAGGCATACGAAGGTGCAGGACAACAATTTGCTTGTCGATGTAAGTTGCAGAGTGCCTCGACTTCAATGAACGCTCTGTCGGTAGTCGAATTGGTTGAAATTGTATAGGAAGACCTTGTCGCCAAAACTTTAGATCATCACCCAAGGCTTGGACCCGGGCAATCCGCTCTTTGACAGAACAAGTGTTTGTGTAAAGACGAAGGCCAACGTTGCGCATTATCCGCGACAGTTCAACCATGAAGGGAACGACTTGGAGAACATAGTTCTCAAGAGCGATGTCTACCACATCTAGGTCAAACATTACTGGTAGAGCTTGATTGTGGTATTCGTCTGGACCTAGGCTGTCTGGTCTCCCCAGAGCAAAACTGGTCTGTCTGCGAAGCCGTGAGTACTAGGGCAAGCTAGCTGGAACCGACATACATGTCTTGACAGTAGATGGCCCTGGTACGGATTAGTGAAAGTCATGGTAGTGAAAAGACTCGCCATATGCATACCACCATGTTCTCGATGTCATGCTTGGGTTATGCGGATCCGAACTTGTTCGATTGACTGGCTTCCTATTGATACCGATTGCCAAAGCGGTTCTCGCCGCCTGCCCAGAATATAGGTACGCAACTACACATTTTGTATCAGTCTCCCAATCGGAGTTCCTGAACTGAAGTGGGCCTACCGTGGGGATTGAGCTCATGTTGATACACTTTGCTCTATTGCTTGGTTAGAGTCAGGTTCTTGAACCCTCAGAGTTCAGAGTGCTTACTATCATATAGTAACACTGGACAATTTCCAAGTCTGTTGTGGACCCGAGTTGGTTAATAATGCTGAGGACTTCACCCAATAACTTCCGGCTCCAAGTGGTCCGATTACAACCATGTTTTCCCCAGTCCTCAGATGTGGTGACAAGGCATCCTAAACTTAAGACAGAGTAGTAAAGGGCAATGAAAGACAATGGTGGCTGCTCGGGGTTATTGAACCATAGACTCTCGCAGCGACCCAAAAATGACTCCTCATCAAATAAAGGTTGAATGTGATGGATGTTAGAGAAGTATGCATCAAGGAACCTCTGTGCCACCCGGAAATAGAAACGATCAGCGAGTGCCTTGCTATCCAACCCAGGCGTGGAAGTACTATCAGTGGAAGTTGGCTTGAATCCGGGATTGTGCAGTAATGAGGTTAATGATCGTTCGGATGGGATGGGTTCAACTGGGCCTGATACTTGACTGTTGGACATGGATTCAACATGTCGAAGGAAAGAAACCGATGACGAGGCTCCGTAAAATTCTACGTTGCGCGTATGTGGATTGGTGTCCGTCAGCTCAGATATATGTCCCACAGAGCTGATGGGTGATCTGGCTGCCATCATGACGGCTTCTTCATTTGTTGGCGGCTTCGGATGTTGCATCTGCTCGAGGTCATTCGAGGCCAACTGTGACTTGGCATTCTGCGTTTGAACAGTCGCTGCTGCGTCTCTAGGTCTATGAAAAGATTAGGATGTTTGCGGCAGAACTCGGCTACTTACCTTGCAGTTCGAATCCTCATAGCGCGACTCACACGAGAGTATGTGCATTCGAGATCATGCTCTATATTGAGATCAGCTTGTTAGAGGCTTCAAAGCGATTGTAAATTACACTCACCAACGCAGTACGTGCACGGCTGTTCTTCATCACAGCGATTCTTCCGTACACGACACACTTGGCAAGCCTGGAGTGCTCTGGGCCTTTTCCGTCTCCCAGCTTTCTGCATCGTCACTGACGCCCAGAAGAACAGTGCGAGGTTCTTTACAAACCAGGGCCACTGCCTCCTTGCGTCAAGAGATCAATGAAGTGCTAACGTGTAAATTGCCTAAGGGGTAGATCGAAGATATCGTCAAAGCCAGACAGAAGTAGAAGATGATCTTGAGAGCGTTGGGCTTTTATGAAGTAGGAAGAAGTTGTGAATGGTTTTACTGTTGGTGCGAGGGATGCAGCATTTGTCAATCAATAAATACTTGTACGTCAGGTGGGCATGGCCCAGCATCCTGGTGGCCTTAGGGGTGATTTAGGTGGATCATTGATCTTTCTTAGGGAGGGTGACTACCTAGACACCAGGCACATTGGGTCCCATAAGGAGCCTCGGCCTAACTAAGTAAAGAGCCAACCTCATGTAGGTTTGAGAGCCTATTAGACGGGTCGAGGGGTCCTAATTACAGCCCAACAGTCAGAAGCACTTCAGAAGTCAAGTTCCTAACCACTATCCCTTCATTGATCATTGTTCTTCCCCCAAAACTGCACCGTCCTCTTGACATCTAGAAACATCGCACTGCAATGGATGGACATGACTTACACCCAATCAAACCAACTTCGTACGACATTACTACAACGGCAATTGGACTGTCACGAGCATCTGCAAAGCAATCTAATCCAGGAGGTACAAGCTGAGTTAATTAGTGGGAGTCGTCCACCGCGACATGCAACTGTACCCTGGGATCGGTCTATGGCCAACGAATAGTCCCCGACTCCATGCTAAAACACACAAATCCTAGAGGGCCACCTGGGTGACAATGCCAGGTTGATGTAAATATCGGCGTCATAAGAGGAGAGTTTGTCATTTGACCTTCACAAAGATCTTGCCCACAGCTCTTCCAGTCGCCTGTCGCTCAAACGCCTACACGCAGGTTGTTAGCACAAAACTGCCCACCATGAACACCTCAGAAGGCTTGGAGAAAATACGTTTATGGCCTGATCCATCTTGAACACTGAATCAACAGGAATCTCCTTGATCCACCCTTTCTCAAACCATTCAACAACAATTCTACCCAATCTTCCTGACGGATCATTCATTACACCTTTGAATGTTCTTGGCGTCCCTCCAAAGATGGCTGGCCAGATGCTAATATTAAGCGATTTCAGCAGAGGACTTTCAATGCAGAGGAATGCTCCATCTGCTTTCAGGTACCCAGGAGATTTGTGGTAGAGAGCCATATTGCCCACGCAGTCAATAATGGCGTCAAAAGGAACATTGTCAGATGAAGTGTACTTGGACGACAAGTGGCCATAAAGGTCCTCATGAGCAGTGTAGTCGATCACCTGTTGGAGAGTAACGAGTCAGAAATGTGACACGACCGGAAGATGTTCAGGTCAAAGGGACGAACCTCGTCAGCCCCCAGTTTTCGGACCACAGCCTCGTTTCTTGAGGAACAGACACCAGTGACTCGGACACCCATTTCGCAAAGCACTTGGACTAAGATACAGCCAACACCACCACTTGCTCCGTTCAATAGGACTCGGTCACCTTTTTGTAAAATGGCCTTCTCCACGACCACCGCGCTTGTCTGCCCTGCAACGCCGAGAAGACCAGCTGCAACTGTCTCTTGAAGATCACGGGGCTTTTCCACAACTGCTTGCGCAGGGAGCACAATGTACTCAGCTAAAACGCCCACACCACGCACAATCTGCATCGTGGGCACTGAGCCAGCAACTATCATACCAACATTAACATTCACTGGAGAACTGGAGGCAAGATTGCCGATCTGGACAACCTCGCCAACGAAGTCGATTGAAGGGGTCGCAGGGTATCTGAATGGTATCCAGTGTTCCATCAATTTGTAGTCTGCAGGGTTGATGGCGACATATGAAACCCGAATCATAACCTCTCCGACTTTGGGCGCAGATGGAATAGGAGCATTGGTCTTCAGCTCGAGCACATCCTTGGCTTTGCCCCGTCGAGCAAACCGCCACGCCTTCATAGTCTTCGGTAGCTCTGCCATGTCTTTCTGAGTTCCTGCTGAAGGGATGCTAAGTATTGGCTGAGTGAAAGCATGAAAAACGGATGGAAATATATCCAGTGGGGGGGACTCTGTCGAGTTCTCTGTTCTTATGCACCAGCACATTGTAATATATGTGATCGAAAAGGGAAAGATCAACCGAATTGGCTTAGCAAGCCAGTCCTCTATCACTGACGGCGCTAGCGGATCGGCATTCCCCTTGTGTCGCCTGATCCCAAATCCAATTCCTTCGACTCCGCCAGGATCCTAGGCAGCTTTCAATTCTCGTGACATGCAAAACAGTAACACAACCGCGGCTCCGAACGCCAGTGGCAGTGATAGGGAAGGACAGTCTTCTCAACGCCAACGGCAACAGCGACCGCGAATTCGTCATAGTCGCACGCGGACTGGGTGCACGCGTTGCCGTGCGCAGCGCCGGAAGTGTAAGTGCGAAAGATTCCGGGATAGAACCCCCTGGGCTGTGTTGCTCGAAATCGGCCTAACATATTTCGCGAATAATGCAGGCGATGAGCAAAAGCCGGCGTGCAAGCGCTGCAGTGATGCTGGGACCACATGTCAATATGTCCGTCATATATCATTTCATCCTCAGAACTCGAGGCCATTCCAGGAAGAGCGTGCCATAAACGTGGCATTGGAATCGGCAGGTGGACGGTACCAAGCTGTGAAAGTAAGTCTATAGTGTGTATACTCAGATGCGCTGAAGAACTGATGTGGTATCATGAATGCAGTTCATAGTGAACACAGGCTTGCTTTCCCAACCATCTAGTACCGCCGAAGGGCAGACTGGTACGAGCAATGTTGGTGAACAAGAGCAGTTGGAAGGGTTCCGTCCCACTTCAACGATCCCGATTCAGCAGGCTCGTTCTCCGAATGGATTGCATCATCAGGTCTCCGTCCAGACCAGTGAACCTTCAGACGACAGTAACCCTACCGGGGAATCGAGTGAGTTGAATCAATACACGATGCTGACTGAGATTCTGAGCAATATGAGGACCTCAGAAAGCGATTGTGCCATTATGGGACCAGTTGTTTTCATTAGATAACCGTTATTCCCTTTCACAAGACGATACACGCCTCATGAGGCACTACAGTCATCATATTGCGCCCTGGGTGAGTTAGATGCGATCCCCGAGCCTTATAGCCACAATGGAACTGACGCCTAGCTATCCTGCCTATGAATACAGCTAGACGTGTACGACATAAAGAGAACTTTTCGCGTTCTTGTTCCACAATTTGCCATGTATTCATCGAGCGTGATGTACTCGATTCTCCAACTTTCAGCAGAGTCTTCCGGCATGGCAGTAAGTCCATCGGGCCTTCATGGAGGTGGTGCATCTTACATGCTTGCAATGTCACGCCAAACAGTTGACGAGTCTCCATCGCTTGCTCTTGGAGTCGTAGCACATTTCGTGCTTCTGAGAGTAAAGCAATTTGTCCAGTCAGTGCCGGAGACATGGCTTCCAAGCCTCCATGGAGAAGGGAAGCCCAGAGACCTCACAAGAAATGACTTTGCAGGTGTGGGACACAGGCAAATATGGATGGCCACTTTCGCTCTCATGGCAAGACTCGGTATGCTATCTCTCTACGAATTCGCTTCCTCCTGGGTTTGACTATGTTAATCGTCACTACCTCTCTGCCTTACTCGGATGCGAACAAAGGCTAATTACCTGAAGAGATTGCGTATGCTCTTATGTACGGAACTGCTCCGTCCGTAAGTTCAGACCTCCTCCGAGAACTCCTAGTCCCCTCAGACGACTTGATCGCAGATACAAACGGTGCCTATGGGATTATGAGACACAGTCTGCATTGTATGGCTCTTTTAGGCGACGTCATGACGCTCTGCCTTCCGTCACGAGAAGATGACGGACTGGCCGAGGGCGCCTCAACGACGAAGCCAGCTAGATCAAAGGGAAGTTCACAACTTACAAACTGGACGGCACTTCTAGATCAATTGTGGAAGTGGTACTCGACCCGCCCAGTAGAAGCCCACGCTCTGATGGAAATCGAAGGCATTGAGGCTACATTCCCCACCATAATCTTCACGAGCCCCGCTGGAATTTTCGTCAACATGATTTACCACGCTGCCATGCTCCTACTACTCAACCATTGGCCATCTAATGACCTGCTAGTGAATTTTTGCTCTAAAGCTGGGGTCGGGGGCGACCAGCTGTCGCCAACTTGGCACGCTCGTCGTGTCTGCGGCATCGCCCTGAACAGCGACCCGGAGCACACAAAGTGCTGGGATCCATGTATGATCGCAGCGTTTGCACTGGCAGCCCGGACGGCCACGAGCGCACATCAAAGGAATGAGCTGCTTGCCTGTCTGAATCAGGTCCGCATGGCGGGGTGGCGCATCGACGGACTGGTCAGGCGGCTACGTGAGGAGTGGACTGAGGCGATGGCGGATAATAGTATGTAACAATGATCCTCAAGATGGCATGTTTCCCAAGGATAACCTGTGAAAATGAGCAAGGAAATATCTATGTCTGTGGCGCAGAGTTTTTCTTGAGATAGGATGAAATGCAAGGCACCATTGCTGGATATTCTTGAGAACAAATCATGACAGTTAGCCACTGCATCGAACCCAAACCAAGTGTGACCCGTCCCTAATTCTCAGACCTATAATCCGTATATCCCAGCTCTTTCCCTCAGCTACGATGAAACATCCGATGAAAAGACAGATTGCAAATGCTCATCTCGATCGTCTTCCTTTCATGATCCCAATATCACCGCCAAGCCCAGCACGACCATGCTCGGTGTTTGAGCGATAAATAAAAAGGTGTGTGCGTGCCGATAACCGGGCAAGCCAGCAAGGCTAGCCAATGGCGAATCCAACATATCTAAGTAAGGCGTCTTCAGGGTCCATGTTTCGCCTCAAGCTTTCACCCAGTTGGCTAAGGTGGTTGAACTATTAACGGGCGATCTTGAATGAACAGAAGCCACTCACCGCCCTAGGACTCCGTTTGGGGCGATGTGCTGTTGCCGATGCCGCATCTCCATCTCCATCTCCATCAAAACCATTCCTACTTAGATCGTCCTTTTGCAAAATGGGCCACAAAAAATCAACCTCTCTGGCTGGCTAGTCACAAAGTCGAGATATTCTCATTGTGAAATCAGGGCTTAACTAGACCTCCTCTTATCAGATCACACCACACTTCCTCTTGAGCCGGAGGATCGCACCTGGGTTTCGTTTGCGATCGATCGATCGATCGATCAATCAATCACATGTTGTCCGATTCAGCCGACTCAGTGATCAAAAAAACCATGTCCGGCACGGCTCTCACGCGACCATTCAAATGGTTCTATCATGAGTTTGGCATTGACTCGATTCACTCCACTGGGCGGAATGCCTACCTCATCATCCTCGCGCGGACGTTTCGGATGTTTGCGTATGGTACTAATTCTTTGATACTCGGTAAGTCTTCAATTTTGGGGGTTGGGTGGCATAAATGTAATTAGGACTCTTGGCCTATTCTCGGTTTGGAGATTCGCACAAGGCTGGCAAACCAGTGGATTTAAAAAAGCACTCAGAACTGTTCAAGACTTGAATGGAGGAACCCATTCCCCAGCCACACCAATGGCCATGTCATGCCGACATAAAGCAACCTATCCAATCAATCAATTCATTTCAACTAGCTAACCGTTTACTCTCCTCAAATCCCAATAGCCATCTTCTTCTCAGCACTACACTACTCCGACCACCAGATCGGGATCTTCATGACGCTGACACTGCTGGGCGATGTATTCCTCGGCACATTCCTAACGCTGATCGCGGACCGCGTCGGCCGACGGCGGGTGTTGATGGGCGGCTCGTTCCTGATGGTCCTGAGCGGCTTCAGCTTCGCAATCTTCGAGAATTTCTGGATCTTACTGATGGCCGCCATCTTGGGCGTCATCAGCGTCACGGGCGGAGATTTTGGTCCGTTCAGGAGTATTGAAGAGTAAGTCTCGGGTTCACATGGAGCTTGGCGCTTGGTCCTTGGAGAGAGAAATGGCATGTGAGAGAGAGAGAGAGAGAGAGAGAGAGAGAGAGAGAGAGAGAAAAATTGAGCGCGCGCGCTGACTTTCTTCCGTTTTAACCCTTTAGGTCGATGCTTTCGCAACTGACAACCCCATCGACGCGCGCAGACGTGCTGGCATGGTACGTGACAACATCGACTCTGGGATCGAGCGCGGGCAGCGAAGCCTCCGGCCGGATCATCCACTACCTGAAGGACCGACGAGGCTGGACGGAAGTCGACACGTACCACGCTCTCTTCTGGGTGTACACCGTCATGGGCCTGGTGAACGCGCTTCTAACCCTCCTGCTGACTTCCGCGTGCGAATTGGACGCGACCAAAACAGATTCCAACGAAGGTGCCTACGCGGAAGTCCCGCAAGACGAAGATATCGAAGCGAGTGAGCGAGGGCCAACTACTGTGACTGCCCCCGATAACACAGCTACATTCAGACCCCCAACTCCACCGCTGCAACCAACCGCCCCACCTTCGCGAAACTGGTTCTCACGCGCCAAACACTGGGCGACAAACAACTTCGCGCAAATCTCATCTGCCAGGCGGTCGATCATGTACAAGCTATGGTTCCTGCTGGCGGTCGACTCTCTGGCAGACGGAATGGTCCCCTACAGCCTGACCAACTACTACATGGACGAGAAATTCCACCCGGCAAAATCCACGCTCGGCGACATCACGTCGGTAGCCTACTTTCTCGGCGCGATCGGCTCGGCCTTCGCGGGCCCGCTGGCGCGCAAGATCGGGCTGATCAACACGATGGTTTTCACACACGTACCGTCCTCGGCGGCAGTGTTGTTCTTCCCGTTTCCGCCGTCCTTATGGCTGACTGCTGCACTGCTGCTGGTGCGGGCAGGGCTGAATAACTTGGACCAGGCGCCGCGCTCGGCCTTCATAGCGGCGGTGGTAAGACCTGAGGAGCGCACCGCTGCGATGGGGATCACGAGCATGGTGCGTACGCTGGCCGCTATGGCGGGGCCGTCTGTGACCGGGGTTCTCGCTGCGAATGAGAAGTTCTGGATCGCATTCGTCTTCGCCGGTATTTGCCGCTTGGCGTACGATTTTGGGCTTTATTTTATGTTTGTCAATATGAAGCTGTACCAGCACGAAGAAGGCCGTGATAAGAATGAAGGATCGAGAGGCGCTGGACAGAATGGCCACGATTACCACCATCGGCGTCACCATCCTGAATTCGACGCGCGCGAGGACCTTGAAATGGGCAGTCTTGCGTCGTCGTCGTCATCATCATCCTCAGGTTCTTTTGATGAGGCCCGAGAGGCGCCACGCGAGGCCACGAAGCCGAAGGAGAACGCTGTCATCGGAATAACAGCGAAACTTGAGGCGACCTCGCACAGTACCACTACAAGTAGGAGTGGCGGAGCACTCCAAGTCCCACCAGCACCTGGAGGCGCTGAGAGAGCGCGTAGTAGGAGTCCACATC
>Ga0105239_10002599_pt1 | contig 22851 bp, 24 predicted proteins | sample KBSC44metaG_FD_92761 | JGI IMG/M metagenome (GOLD analysis project Ga0105239, IMG submission 92761) | Corn rhizosphere microbial communities from Kellogg Biological Station, Michigan, USA - KBS C4-4 metaG | ecosystem: Host-associated > Plants > Roots > Rhizosphere > Soil | place: Michigan, USA... | reverse complement strand
GCGCCGAGCACCTGATCAAGCAAACGGCAAGGCTCATTTCGTATTGACAAGGCCTCCTTGATTGCGATGTGGAGGGGTTCTCTCTCGTTCTTTTCCTTGCATGGTAATTTGTAGTCGATAAGAACTGTTCCATCCTTGTCGCACACTCTTCTCACCTTCTCCCCCTTTGCCTGCTTCGCATTCCTAAAGTCTCCCTGCAAGCTGAACAACGAATCCTCACGTCCCCTTTGCCTTCCGTGACTTGAAATGGGCTTGACAGACCTCTCCATCCTTGTCCTCCTGGCGACCGCCCTCGTCTTTTCCATCATCGAACTGGGTCTGTCGGCATGGGCAGTCGATGTGACTCCTAGCGGCAATGAAGCCAACGACCGGTTTGGCTTTCTGGTCTTTTGCTCAGTGTGGACGATTTTCGTGACTGGCTTCTTGATCGCATTTCCCTATTTCGGAGCCCGGTCGAGAGGGGACGACGAGCGATGGTATTCTCCCTTGACCATCGCGCTCAATGCCGTCACGATGATTTTTTGGCTGGCTGGATTTGCAGCTGATGCAGATTTGTACAATGGGTACAATCCTCGAGGAACAGCAGGAGCTCTATTGGCATTTGCTGTGATGCTCTGGTAAGCTGCGCATTCCGTTTGAGTGCATGAGTTCTTGTCGCTAACCAAGTGGTTGGGCAGGCTGATATTCCTTGCCCTCCTCGTCCTGAATATCCTGACTGCGACTGGTGTCCTGAGGAGCGAGAGGCCAGGCCATACAAGAATGACAAGAGCAAAGGCAGCAGCAACAGTCTAACCATGTGGCGATGATGCTCAGGAATCGCATCGCCACAAGTCTTGAGAGAATCATAGCCTGGCGTCGTATGCCGAGTGGCTGATATCAACACTGCGATAACAATATCTCGTAATCTCTTGTGGTTCCAATTTTCCAAGCGCAGAAATTTGTGGGTTTATCAGGGCTTGATACGCAAAGCAAGTATGGCAAGTGTTTGGTCTGGCAAGAGAATGGATTGATCCTATTTCTTCACTCGTTTGGCGATAGGTGGTTGTTGGTTTTATGTTTATCCTTCAAAGGAATGCTTTTAACATCGCGAATACCCGGCTGGCGCCAACTCAGGTGGTGGTTTACCAACGATATAATTTGATCACGCAGTGTTTTCATGTACAAGAGATTATTAATGAAACTAGGAATTTTACAGATGACCAGATGACCCGATCCTCCCTTAGTCTCGGCAGCCTATTCATTGAGCGGTCTTCAAAGATTGCCAATCCATCAGAAGTGCAAACAGTGCCAGTTTCCACCGTGACAAGGCTGACGAGGCTGAGCATACAACTTCCACCCTCACCGTCTCCTCGTGTTTGAAAGCGCACAGGTGCCCAGCAATGTCAGGTAACCTCATAATCGTGTTGGACTGGACAAGCCCATGCGACACTCGTCCAAATGGCGTGGGACAGCCTCCTTTGCATTAGCGCCATTCCATGCAACGACTTTTGTATAGCCAATCACACCGTGCCATCGACGACACCCCGTTCTTTCCGACTTTTGCTGGGCAACACGGAACCAATGAAGGCCGATGTCTCTAACGACCTTTGATAGAGCCAATCATGGACCTCGTCTTCCGTTTCTGCTGCTGGGCCGAGTTGAAGGGGGCCGCCCGCGACGGCAGGTACATAAATGGGCTCTCAGCCTGATACCTGATGACTTCCAAAATCCTTCACAAAACACACATCTCACCTCTGATCCAGCCCTTCAACACAACGACATGGAGCCCCGCAAGCGCTTTCATCCCCACACACGTCAAGAATGGGAAGGGTTTCGACCCGATTTCACCAAGCTTTATCAAATTGAAGGGAAGAAGCTCCGTGAGGTTGTGGAGCTCCTCCGTGAGAAAGGGTTTCTAGCGAAGTAATACCGCCATCCGCCCCACAAGACCCCGTAAGGCTGACAATTAACAGCGAGACACACTGCAAGACATACATCAAGAAATGGCGCTTGTACAAGAACAATAAGGTAGAGAGGACACAATTCAATTCTACAAGCATGCTGAAATAATTCATAGGAACCTGAGATGATCTTCGCCGCTCAGATGCAAGCCCGACGTCCGGGAAAGAAGACAATCTTCAAGTTTCGAGGGCGAAGGCTCTCTGACACTGATGTCAAGCAGTACTGGAGCAGGAAAGAGAAGGCGCCGGCTGACTTCTCACCTGTTCCCGGAACCCCAGATGGCATGGAATACAGGACGCCTACACCGACTCCAGGTGACACGCGAGGTGACACGCCGATGGAGATTGCCTCACCTCAGCATGTCCAGATTCTGGACGACATATCTACCGAGACTTTTCGCCATGGTCATCGGGTGTCAGCCAGAACATCACCAAGAATTGTTGAGGTCGACGACGAGGCAGATGAGAATGCTCCCTCAGCTCCTGACGATGCCATGTCCCTGGATATGGATCTGGATGTTTTCCAGGACTACCAACGACTCTCTCACCCATCACCCTCGCTGGTGGCCCGAATCTTCGTACATGCGGCCGCAGCTTGTCACAGCCTGATATCGAACTACCAATCATCTACATTACAACCTCTCGACTCCCCCGAGGCAATCAAACAGTACGAGAACACTGTGAATTGCAGCAGAGAATATTTCCAATGGTGGGTTGGGAAAGTTGACCGAAGTGAAATTGATTGGAATCATAGTGATGCTACAATATTTGATTTCAGAGATGCGGGTCTTGACCTGGTATACGGGATCCGCAATGGGTTTTCCAAAGACCATATTGATTTCATCTATGGTGACTGGGTTGCAATGATCCCCGGCGTGCTGCACAAACAAAACCCGATGTCTATTCTTACAATCATAGACATAATGCGTGATGTCATGAGATTTCATGGATCGAAAGCACTGCGAAAAGTAGAGAAAGTGCTTGGCTCTGTCCTGGATCAGGCATCGAAATCGTGGGGAAAAGATGATCCCGGCACCCAACTTATGAGAAGCATTTGTCATCCCCAGCCGAACTACGATATTTACTGCAATTTCGTCTGTTGTGCGTTGTTGCCGGCGAAAGATGTCATGGGGAAGTTGGAGTTCGATGAAAGCCATGAGCGCCTCAGGTCGAATATGATGGACACTTTGGTCGAATTAGTCATCTTCGTTTCCAACAGGGAATCTGAAGCACTTGGATATGCCTGGGAGGGGTACGAAAATGCGCTCGTGGAATACCGCAGGACTAGGACCGATTATTCTTTAGAGTCCCTTTTGTTTGCTCAAACCAGACTCACATCTGCCCAACTTCAGTGTGGAAACTACAAAGAGGCGGATGAATTGGTCGAGGACGCATTTCGGGCGGTCGCGGCCTTCCATGACGTCAACCGTGGGCGGAGAGTGACTAGTGACCTCGCCTACCAATCAGGTTGGCTCAATGCGAAGAAAGGACAGTTCACCGCCGCGTTGGAGGCCTTCAACACGTCTCTACAGCTCAGGCTCAACGACTATGGAGTGCGGCATTACCTCACAACACAAGCCGCGGCTGCTGTTAGGATAATTCAAGCAAGGGTGGACGAAGAGGCAAGAACAGCAGAAATGTGGTCACAGCGAGGTGGTATGTCACTCTGATGGGCTTCAGGGACGGACGATGGATTCCATACGCTTCTGGCTATGCTCGTTTCCTGTCCGGATGGGGAGGGACGAGGGTTATTTTGTCAAGGCAGAATGAATGTGAGAAGAGAAGGGATGGTAGGGCTTAGAATCCGCGTGTGAGACATCCCAGGACCGGGACCTGGGATCTCGGTTCATTCTTCCATTTCCTAGGAAAAGATTTAGCCACGAGTTACAACTGTTACAACTGCCATATTGCGGATGTGCATGGGGGACCTGGCACCCCACCAGATACGAAGGGATGACACTACTTTGTTTAGATAGAAGGTAGAACGGAGGCAGAAGGAGGACAACAACGAAAGGGACTTCTGGCACCATAGCGGCATCCGCTGCTAAACTGCAGATTTAAATAAGGCAAGATGCTCGCGGTCGCTTTGGAGAGGATGGGCTTAGTTGTTCGGTTTCCCGCTTCCGGAAGACAGAATCGGTGGCTGCACTTTGGGAGAGGGCCCAGAATGGGGGTAGATTCCAAGGTACACATATGATCTCAAGCGAGTTGGTTGCAGACGCAGCAGGTGGCAGGACCTTCTCCAGAGATGTGTTGCGACCTTTCTTCGATCAGAGTTCATGCAGTGTGGACGCTGTTGTCGGTCGCTTTTAGATGATGCGACCTTCGTGAACGTCCTCTTGGCTGAAATGCTCAGCTACTCTAAAACAATTCAGAAGCAAGGCTTGCTCCCTCGTGAGGACTGTCTATTTTCATCGTGGCCGAATATCAGCTCACATGATAAAGAGAAAGGCAAAAAGGACGCCTGCATGGTTGAGTCTCTACATCAACTTTCCAGAACGCGACTTAGACACGGCCGGACAACTTCTTAAAAAGATCGTGGATGACGCTGCAAGCATTCACCAAGGCGACCTCGGCCGCTACAAGATTCCAGGACAGGGCAGTCCCCGTCAACCAGTGAGTGACATTTCTGCTTCGCACAGGCTGTTGCTGACGAGTTCTGGTCACATGTAAAACCGCGTGAATATCATATCGTGTGTGGCCATATCCCATACCCTGTCGCACTGACAAGGCTGACATTCAATTTGGAGCCTTTTGTTCATGGCAACCGCATATTTACCACCATATTAGCCCAAGTAAGTCCCCATGGAGCATGACTCCCCAATCTTACTCTTCGAAACTCCCGGTCAGTGGGCAAGTTTACACAGTTACACTATTTTCGAGATTTTGTCAACACGTTCAGGGTCCTTTACAATCTCACCCACAAAAGACTGATCTGTTCCGTTCTGAACCTCATCCTTAACAATCACCGTCGTGTGAGCCTCCCGCATTTACGCCTTGGGGAAGCATTGCGCCTGCCTAGGGGAAGTTAATATTGGTCACACCTGTTGCCATCTAGCTTACACTGCACTGTACAGAGTATAGAGTATCAGATTGAGCGTAACGCAAGACGTCACCGCCACGATGAAAGCCCCAACGGCTTTCTGAAACGCCATGATGGCGAGACCCAGCGTCACAAACGAAGCCGAATTCACGGTCAAAGTTGCAAATGCGCTAGCCAGCATCTTCAGTGCAGATCGTAGAGCGGGCGTCGGTTCCTTGGTCCCACGATCCGTAGAAAACTTGATCCGGTAGGTGAGGAATTTCGAGATCCAGAGCATGTAGCCTGCGAAGAGGATTGCAAATGTTGAAAATAGGAACGTTAACGCCAGCAGAAGCTGCACTTCCGATTCATCGAATACATATCGAGGCTGAAAGGACTGCCCCAGGAGAGTGTTGAAGGTGAAACCCGCAATGAGTGTCGAAACTGCGATGGATCCATGTGACACTGACGTCGACAAATCTAACCACGAATCAACGAGGTACCTTTCTTCTGCATCACTCAGGTCTCGAAAGTGTGGAGTTGCCGCCAACCGGGTGGTCACGGTTTCAAGACCGGGAAAATCTCGAAGGCGTTGACCGTATCCTGGTCGAGACATATCTTGATTTAAGATTGACTGTAGAAGCCGAAAAGGTCGAAGAGAGCCGTTTACGGATACCGTGCAAGACTGAAGGTTAAATAACTAGGCTACACACTAATTTCTATTCATTATCATCACGTTTAGTAGAAGAAGATACCCCTCACGACTCCACGAACTACGTCATTAACCGAAGGTACAATGCAATTGCCTGGAGCCAAGCAAACATTTGAAGAGTTCAAGGAGATTGGTAAAGGATGGAGATAATGCTTGCAAAGGAGAAGATGGGCAAGCCAGCGCAGTCGATGGACGGCCTGACGGATGATCGTCCTCAAATCCTGGCCTGTCAACGCCCACCGCTACTCCCCTATTGGTTACCCTGCTGCTGATGGATACGGGGAAAAAAAGCATGTGGCCCACCATCTAGTGTTGTTGCAGGCGATGAGTTTGACCATGTTGGGCTAGAGGGAAGAGCCCATTTAAATGCCCTTCCACAGAAATCCTCGTATACGGAGTGCAAGATACCACTAATCCAAGGTCTGGGGTCCCTTCCACATTGAAATTGCTCACACGCCAAGTGCTTGTTGAAAGATTGCTGAAAAAAGGAACAGATTTGTATCAACAAGCCTTTTGACGTCATGAAGATGGAGAGGATGTGGTGTGGTCAAATGTCACTAAGGGATGAGCTTTGCTCTTGGGCCCCGGGGGTGCCTGATTTTACACTTGAGAGGATCTTGTTGACCGTCGCAGCAGCTTCGCTCGGTTTTTAACAAGGCTCTCTCCTTTTTTCCCCCGCAAGGCTGGATCCATCCAGTTGTTGTTTTCTCGACTTAGCATTGAAGCAACCACAACATTTCAACAACATCCAAACATGTCCGCCCTCGCAACAGCACTTGGCTTGCACACGGGTCAAGACATCTATCCCTACAGCAAAGTTCAAACAATGCCCCTTTCCATACAATGTTCAATTTCGTTTGGGCGCATATCCTCACCTCATCACGGACACTCAAACAAAGATACGGCGTCGATCACAACGTCAATCCGCGCGAAGACCTTACTCGGTTTGGAGAAAAGGCCGTTCAGGAAGGCAAAATCACTCGGCAGCATGAATACGGCGGTTCGTTGGTGCGGCTGTCACAGACAGTGCTTTTTGGTAGCACGAAACTACTTCTTTGGGGTCGACCAACTCCACTGATTCATGATATTGCTCCATAAGCAACTTGCTGAGGTTGCGGAAATGGATTGCTTGCGATGAATGATCACTGGGAACTGCATCGGTGGCTTGTCTGAGTAGTTTGATGCCTTCGTCGAGGTCAGTAGAACTTGTTCGAAAGTTCTGATGGCGATGTCTAAGCGAATTTCCGAGGTCATTCAGGCAGCCAGCGCGACTTAGATGGCGACTTAGATGATTCGAACTAACTGAAAGCGCCTCTCGTCCAATCTCGATACTCATATCAAGGTCGGACGGTTTACCAGACTTCAGGTATTTGTGAAAGAGTATATTTGAGAAAGACCTAACAGCGAGCGCACGATCCAGATCGTTCTTTGGGGCCTCCGTAAAGGCCTCCAGCCCATATTGGACAGCATCTTCAAGACCAGCTGCATCCGATGTTCTTGAGTGTCGGCACACCAGCATCATAGCAAGATTCATCTTGCATTTTATCCTTTGAGCTTCTTCTCTTGAAGACGAACCAATAGCAAGTCGTGCAAATTTGACCGCCTTATTAAGGTCAGCCTTTGCTCCCCTCCTAAGATATTGATTGCAAAGTGAGACCAGGAGGCGCTTGCCTGGCCGACCCTCGTAGCTTATTTTGGTTCACCTCTTGAGCTATTTAGGCTGCAACAGCAATGGCAACGGCAACGGCAATAGAGCCACGGTCAACGGGATGTGGCATGAACCTGATGCGAGATATGCGAGAACCGCCAGGCGGGGATCGCCAGTGTACTATAGCGACGGACAGAAGGGAACATTTTAGCTGGGGTGTCTCTTACAAGGCATTAATGGCCTGCTTAGGCGCTTGCTGCTGCCGACCAAATTGGTCGATGAGGCTGACTCGGGCCTTTCGCGGCGTCAAATGGTAGAGCCCAGGCAGTGCCAGCGTTAAATGAGACATGCGAATTCCTTGGCGGAAGTGGGATGAAGTTGTTGGTGTCGACTCTCCTCGCCTCCCTCCTCCCTCCCTTTGTCCTTTCATGATTCTTTCGAATTCCCATCCCCGCTCAATATGCCTTGTACAAGCAATGGCTCTGCCTGGCTGGCTTGATGACTCTCGGAATCCCACTCTGTGGATCACAACCATCTATCCTCTTCTCATCTTCGTTCTCGCCTTTATCTGCCACTTCCGAATGCAGGCCTTGATTGAAAGCTTCCCCCTCCCCCCGGATGATTCTGCAGGCACAGAAGAAATCGAACACGATCCACTGGAGGCCGGAGATGCCCCATCCGCCGACTACGACATGGTGGCGGATGATGCATTAGTAACAACAGGACATGCGGTTAAACCTAGCCCGTTCACCGAAGCTCCAGATCCTCGAGTTGCATCCAAGAGGAACGAATCGACGACACCCGAGCAAAAGTCAGAAAAGCCTTCTCTACACGCCAAATACGTCCAAGGGTTTCTCATCTACGGCCTACAAGTATTGCTGACCCACCGACTGGGAGTCCTTGCTATTCGCCGGGCGCATGAGAGCCACGACTTTGTTGCCAAGTTGATAGGATCCCTGGCATTCTCTTTCGCTGCTTTCTGGGTCCTAGTGTCTTCTGGAAATCTCGATATGTTAAGAGGAGTGATTCTTCGGGGTTACCGCTCACCTGGTCGCTCACAAACCCTCTGCGACCAGTCAGATCCTTGGAGTATATTTGGTACCGTCCTCTTTCTTTCTTTGGTCGTGCCATGCTTCAGACTTGTCTTGAGCTTCATATGGTGATGAGGGCGAAGGGGAGAGACCGATCGCCGATGGAAAAAGCAAGCGGCAAGGCTTGACAAGGCTGCACATTGTCCAATGGTTTATATTGATTGATGCGTCAAGTTACCGCCACCTGGATTATCTCGCTTGATACGAGGGGGAGGATCAATGGGTGAGAGTAACGTTACAGCTACTTCCGATACTACAAGTTCTCAAATTTAATTTAAATTGGATGAATATCTTGTGGTTAATATGGAGAGGCTTGACTGACGGGACGATCAATATCCAAGGCCTGGCCCCAACCTCTCCCCGTGAGCGGCGAGTTTAGGGCCCCTCACTTTCAAACGACGCCTAACTGGTTGATAAATAGTTGAACCAGTCAGGGGGCATGCCGCCAAGCTGACCGTCGCTCTGCCTCCAAGTTGATCGCTGGCCTCCGTCTTCCTTTCTCCCGTCGACCAATTTCGTTCAGCCTCATGAGTTCTTGCCTTCTTAGTGAAGGAGAGATTGTCCAGCTGTCACAACAGTGATGAGAATCTTCCTGGCGTTCGAAGCCACAGACTGAGTGGACTCAGAGTGGCCAAGATAGCTGCTGATGTCGTCGTGAAGTTCGGACAAAGAGACGACAATAAAAGGAAAAGAGGAAGAGACATATTATCATCCAGAACTAGGAGATTCAGTTGATCCTATTTAGCAACGCAGGAGGGCATCCTCTTGGATCCTACCTTTTATTAGGGCCGAAACGGGCAATGGGAACCCATTCCACACTCTCATAGGCCAGGATATCGAATATACTAAGGGCCTGGTGGAATGGGTCTACAAGGGGCGAGATGATACGATGAAGAAGACTGATGGCTATTCCCAGGAATCGATAAAACTTCGGGATAAATTTATGAACGTCTACTTCAGGACTGGACTTAAGGCGAATCAACCTATCGGCAAGGATGCTATCGAATGATCTTGCTGTCCGGATGACTTTGGCATTGCCGTGAAGCGATCTCGTGTTTGAACTTGCTTGCCACGACGTTAAGGTTTGATAGTACATTTTGAGGTCAGAGCTAGTTAGATAGCTAGAAGGCAACATGAATTTACTTTACCGATAGGGAGATGCCAGCCATTCCTTGTCCCACATGCCTTCCATACCATTAGCTCCACCTGAAAGCGAGACTCAATGAATGCTCTTCGACGAAAGAACGGCTTTTGGCCCCCAAAGAGTTTATCGATTTGGAGAGATATGAAGCGAAGAAGTGTGCATGGGCCAATTCTGATCAGGCTGAACCTCCTGATATTCGGAGCTTAACTTCACGACGCGTGGTTCGGGTCTACATTACACACTAAGAATTAAAACTCACGACTGTCTTTCCTAGATCTATGGGTAGTAGGCAGTTAGGATAGGAGAATCGTTAGTAGAAAAGAATCTTACTCGTCATACATTGATAGCTTCCCTTTTTACTATACTGTTAATACCGAATATAGCTTTACACGGCGCATGCGAACTCCGTACGTTCTGCATGCGTTGACTCTTCGTCGATAGCCATCATAGATATTAGCTAACCCTGACGTCCCTTATTCTCTTCTCTCAGCAGTCGGTGCCTGACTACTAAATAGAGGATAATACGGAAGTCTGTTTGATTTCTGGTGCCTCGGCACTTGCTACAAGCTCTTGAATCTGAGACTTGGAAATGGCGCCCAACTTTCATCATCTAATGAGCCTCAAAGCGAGGGATTGGCGCCAAAGGCTCACTTGACTCACCGTACAAGTCATGTGATTAGTGTCTGACCTGAGGAATTTATGTGTATAAAAACGACTCAATACCTACCGTGACGGAGCGTTTGGAAAGTGCCCAAAATGACATGGAAAGTCGCTCATTTCGGATGAAGACGCTAGTAACTTTGTATATAATACCAAACAGCGTACCCAGATTTGCAAAATGACAGAACCCGCAATACTCAATATTTGATTGACTGACTTTTCGAACCTAAACCTTGCGCGACCCGGTCTCTGTGGTCCGCAATACAAAGGTAGGGTACGGAGTATCCTCATTCATCACCAACGACATCCATCCTCATCCCTGGCTTGCTAACGTTACAACTCATAACGATCAAGTCTCGACCAGTGGCTACTTAGGTACCTAGGTAGTCACTAGTCGTCATTAACCCGTGACGACTAACTGAAAGGAGAAATTATACCTAGACAGAATTGGGCTGAGATATTTAGAAATTACGTACGCGGCACACTAGCAGCATACGCAACACTACTACGCTACGAAACTAGCAGCGCCCGGAAATAGTACTGTGGTACTGTAGGTAGTAATAGTGGCGTCAACAAGGAAGGCATCAAAGGAGTGGTGGGGGATGCATTTCTTCTCCCTTTTTTGTGTCTGGCTGGTGTTTAAGGCAACCCAGGACCAATGGGGTGCATATTGCAGCCTAGGCCACTAACTAAACCCCTGTTGTTAGTTAGGTTATTGGAGAATATGTGTTTCCCCTGTCGTTAGGTTTGATTGCGTTTATCGTCAAACCTCGGGTTGGATCGCTCATCTTCATCTCACATCCAGGCCTTGAAGAGCAGAATCATAAAAAATGTCCGCAGTGCTCGACATTGACAACGTCCCGCATATAGTCCGGTATGGATTCCACGACGACAAAGCCGGCTCAGAGCAATGCTGGATTCACTTCTATCGGTCCGGAACCCGCTTCGATATTCAAGTCACTGGCAGTGCTGTTGAGGGCACACGCTTTGCGGAAAGATGGATCCCTCTTCTGACAAGTCCGGAAGTGAAGCCTTATACGGGCAAAGTCCCCCCCTGGGTTCAACAGTGGGAAGATCTCTGCACACTCGTCATCTCTGCGTGTCTTGGAACCATTCGAGAGCTTGTCCGTGGGGATGATGGTGGCGAAGACCGCGGGAGATGGAAGATGTTGGAGGGGTATCTGAAGGCCCCAAGTTATAAGCTTGAAGTTGTCAAGAAGGACTCGAGTGTTGCTGAAGAAGACGTGGAGAGTGATAGTGGTGGTGTCTCGGTGAAGATCTGCGAAGGACCCGTTGCGAAGCCGACGTATGAGCTTTGGCCTCTTCCTGCCGAGTCGATCCGTGATCTACCAGACCTGGAAGTCATCAAGGACAGATTACCTGTGTACCACGCGAGGGATCTCGAAGTCCTGGGTGCTGACAAGGATTGGAGGCAACCGCCCTCATCACTCCGTGCACCGGATGGTTCTATCTATACCTTTCTTTGCTGCGAACGCAATTCCACGCTTATGCCCGAGAACATCGTGACGAATGGCAGTCTGGATGAGATTAATGCTTATTGCCGCTTGTTTACCGCCGCCAAGGACATCTCGGTTCCCACCAATGTTGAAGGGAGTCACATAAGAAAGGTCAAAGGCATCGTGGTAACAGAAGTTCGCAATGATATCCCGGCGGGAGAGTCAGATGTCCCAGAAGGCTCAGATGAAATCATCAGCACTGGCGCTGGTGACAGCAGTTCGAGAGTAGCTGGAATACTCCTCAACCAGCTACCTTCTGGAACCAGTCTTGCAGACTGGCTCAAGCAAAGACAGGAGCGAGGAGAGGCTGTAGATGCGAACGAGGCGCGGCGCTGGAAGGAGCATATCACACAGGTTGTCGAGCTCTTGCACAGCCACAGGATAACTGTTGGTGGGTATCAGACGAAAGGTGATGGTGATGATGGTGATGATGGCAAAGAAGAAGATAGCGCGTGGTATTATATCAATCAGCATACTATTGAGATCGTGCCGAGCGACAAAAGAGATCAGGGACCTGATGGCGATATTGTCGTTTCCGGGACAGAGGCATGGCTTTCGCTAGGAGCAGGTTGCACACATCACCCAGGCGATGACGAAGAAGCATTCCAAAAAGACATTTTGCTAGACTGGGAAGGTGTCGAGAAGGCTTTCACTCTGTGACGAATAGGATGTAAGTAGCTGTGTGCATTTACAAGGATGAAATTTCTGCGGCAGACTTTCAGCTCTTGGCTTTGGGTTGGTATTCCCAGACCGCCAGATGAGGTCCCGAACGTTCGCTCATTACATGGGGTGTGGTTTTCTCTTCTATCCATGAATCTTGGACGGAAGCCTAAGATTGGTGCTGGTTAATCATCAACATATGGCGGCTAGGTTAGTACCAGGTGCCTCCTCACCTGTCGATGTAGAAAGCGAGTCAAGGTTCACCTCTCCCAGGCGCCTCAACTCAAACAATGTAAAAGCTGCCAGCAAGCCTTCGACAAGTAATTTGCTTTCTTGTTTTATTTCGGCTTCGGCTTCGACTTCGACGTCGGGTGTTCCTCATACCGCGGAGTAGTACTTTGACGGTATAAAACCGCAACTGATCGGAACAAGGTTATTCCTTTCCGTCGCTACTGCGGATCACAAATACAATACATGCTTATCGTCGGTGCACTTTCTCCAGCGTGAGCGTCAACCATTGAGACCCCCGCTGACTTGCATCAATTGGCCGCAAAATCACAAGTCCAACATGCACCTTAAGCGAATCATTCTTGTAGGACTCGCCAGTGCAGCAGATTCTTTGATTCGCTGACGTATTCCCATGCACAAGGGGCACTTTGGACCTTCGGTCAAGATATATCTCCTTGGTCTTCCCATTACCCATGGATCACCTGCGAACCCAGTCTGCTCGCACATTCCTACCACGAGATGCGTCTTCGCCCGAGAACCGCCAATATAATCGAATCCTGAGTTGCGTGGAATGCAGTCGGCGCAAAATAAAATGTGACAAGAAGATCCCCTGCCGTGCTTGCTATGAAAGGGGCCAAGGTGAATCCTGCCGTCGTCAACGGATACAGGGCGCCCACTCTAGAACAGGCCGTCAACATGATTCAGGCCGCAGGAATAACCTGCCACATGATATAAGCGACGAGCTTCAGACGTTGCGCGAACGACTAGACACAGTCGAATCGGTGCTCGGGCTACATCGCGAGCGAAAATCAGCTGCAGCTAGCGACGATGGACGTGATGTCGAGGAGAATGGCTTGGTGAGTGCTATGGAGGAGGCGGCCCTCGGTATCGGCGAAAACCGACGCTGGAAAGGTGTCTCGCTGGTCGTCGATAGCGTCCAATTGCCCAGCACATTTCACCAGTGGTTTACCCCTACTTCCTTCTCATCCTGCCTAACCGCGTTCCCAGAGCGAAGCCAGTCTCAATTTCTCGTGGATTCATACTGCGACAATATCAATTGGATGTGTGGCTCCCTTCATCGTGACTCACTTCAGCGCCAACACGACAACTTTTGGACTCTCCGCGAGCAGGGACAGCCGCCAGACGGAATGCCATTGGCCCTTCTGTTCGCCGTGCTCAGCAATGCCGCTTTTTTCCTTGATGAGCAGCTGGCTTGGTCACGTGGATTACCCCCCCAACAGCTGCTCCAGTCCGCCCGAGAATGGTTCAACTGTAGTGTGGCAACCTTCTTTCGCTGCGGTGGCCTCACTCATTTTTCACTTACCGCGTGCCAGATCATTTTGACCCTGAGGTATGCTTTTCACCTGACTGGAAATTCAAGCCTTCATCAGCAATTGGCATACCTGGGCATAGGAATAGCACGGGCAATGAATCTCCATCTGCTTGGAAGTAGCCAGGGAAATTCAGATGAAGATCTCCAAAGGCGCGAGATGGGTCGCCGAGCTTGGTGGCTTCTGGTGGAAGGAGATTGGGATCTCTTGCCATATCATCGCTACTGCTGTAGGTCAAAGGCAAACCACATGCCCATTCCCCTGGGGACAACCATGAATCATTGTGCTAATGAGTTGCGCCTTTTTTGGGTAGTCATTTCCCCACAGCACTTCAATACTGCCCTCCCGGATCTTACAGATGAGGGAACGCTCGCCTCTTCCACTAGTGAAGCACACTCTCTTACGTTCTTTTTGGCCTGTTGCCAATCAGCTAGAGTCCTTAACGACGTCTACGGTCCCCTCTCCGCAAACCAGTATCCAACGTATGATGCTGTCATCTCTGCGTCCAAAAAATTAGACCAGATAGTTCAAAATCTTCCCTCCGAAGTGCAACAAGCAGCCGATTCCAGTCAGAATTCATCTGGTCCACTTTATCAATGGCGTTTTCTGGTGATGTTGTTGGCCTATCGGTCTTACATTGTCCATCGATCATTCTTCGTCAAGTCACTGTCAGATTCCCGCTACGAGACATCCCGGATTGCCTGTGTACGAGCTGCAGAAACCATCATCAGCCTGGCCGACAAGGGCCTGCCAGCAGTATTCTATCGACTGTGGAATACGACGCTTTGGCTTGTTGCAGCGGGCCTTGTGCTCGGGGTCGATCTTGTCCATGCGACCAGCGAGCAAAGACCGTACCCAGACATCGCGAATCGACGTAGGAGATTATTGGTACTTGTTGATTTGCTAGACAATTCTGCAGATCGGTCAGGGATCGGGACACGTGGCGCGAGCCTCATCCGGCACATATGCGCGATGGAACATAATATTCTTGCAGGTCCACCATCCAAGATCCGGCTCACACGCGATGATATCATCAACATAGTCCGACTTCCTAGCTTCGACCCACCCTTCGATGTTCTTGGCGGTGCTGGAGTTGAATCTATCGACGCTGGTGATTGGAATGGGACTCCCTATCGGGCTACCGTATCTGCTGACCATCCTCAAGGCAAAGACAAACTAGCCCCTGGACGATTCTCTGACCACGTAGCCGATGAATCGCCGGATATTGGCTTTGGAATCGCTAATTCGAGCCTTTTCATGCCACAATGGGGGGACAGAGAGTCTTACGGGACGTTTGGTCTACCAGCAGATCAGAATCAGTTGAATGCGTTTTTTGCAGATATGTTACCGAACCCTTCAACCGGGTAGACAACCCTAGACGAGGCTGTGCGTATGGCGTATTCAATCAAAACAATTGTTACCAGACGATCGGCAAGCTCGGAAGCCTTCGTATTACTCTTTAGAGGGTGAGAGAAGTTATCTAATTTCCAACAAAGACTGGATGCCTGCGAGTTGGTCCTCGGTGGCGCCTGTTAAAGATCAAAATTAAACTGAAACGGTTGAGGATTATCCAGATGTTCTTTTTTACAGTGTTTACTCCTCCGTGTTTGACAGGGGCTAACACATTGTTCTATCTCATGGTCTACAGCCGAGTTACAAGTCCCTCCAAAGCTTTAAGCATCACCTCCCGCCTGTCCTATATCATGCAGCACCAACCTCCTAAGGCCAAGAGTCAGAGTACCTTTAGGGCTGATATGTTCAATACCGCCATCAAATTCCAAAGTACCCAGCTGACGTCAACATCGAGTTGTGTACACTCAGTCTAGTTCTTCTGGATCACATGGTCCCAAATAGCTGAGAGGAGCTTTGCCGAATCCTTGGGAGTCCTTTTGAACCCATTCTTGCGGTCCACATGCGTCACTCCGAACCTGGGGCCATACCCTGACAGCCACTCGAGGTTGCTATGGTCACAGACGCAGGTCAGCACTTTTGCTTGCAAAGGAGTGGACATCAGGTACTGGTTGGAATTGGAACTCACTCAAGAAGACTCCAGGTGAAGAAGCCCAAGACCCGGACTCCATCCTCCCTGGTTGCATCGCACAGGACTTTGATATACTGATTGAAGTACTCTTGGCGATCCTTGTCGTCAACGATCTCCTCGAGCGACATGTGCTGTTCAAACTCGACGGAGAAACCACACTCGTAGATGATGATGGGGACGTTACGCTCTTTGCAATATGTGTCCCAGATATGGACCAGGAGCTTGCGGAAACCCCATGGAACTACAAACCAACAGCAACGTTAGTGACGGACAGGAAGAAGGCGCGTAGATGGCACTGATGTGAAATGGAGAAGCGCCCGAAACGAACCGATATGAGGGTGCCCTTCCTCTCCACGCTTGCCGATCAAAACCCCGTCCTTCACGAAACTCTTGTCAACTTCATCCATGTTGAATCGAGGGTCGCCTGTGGGCTGCACGGCCTTGCCAGTCGCATATGAGGTGCCGTAGTGGTTGAGCGACAAACTGTGATGCAGAATTGCAGTTAGCCACTTTAATCATGAACAAATGACCCACAGTGATCGCGCGTCAGTCCGTATACAACTGCGATAGCCCTAAGGTGTGACTTACAAGTCAGCAGAGCCTTTGAGCAGGGCCAAATCCTCCTCAGTAAGTCGGGGGAAATCATCCCCGTAATTATCCCAGGACGTTGTCTGAATGCCGAGAACTACACAACATTATCATCAGTAAGGTTGCCCGCTGTGAGCATGAGTACTCTGGCGAGGCTTACAAATTGGCTTTGCAAACTGTTGTTTCGTTGTGTTAGTCAAAGAACCTTACGTGAATGGGGGGCGGCAGGGCAACCAAACAAGCGAGAGGGAAGAATTGGCTTACCCAGCCGAAGGTTCTTTCGATGGCTAGCTTTGCATCTGAGATGGCCTGAGGGTCGTCGTTGATAGGCTCAACCCAGTCGGTGTTCTGGAAGAGAAAGAGAAAAAGTCAACATAACATTTTCAAGACACCCGTAGTTGTCCCTTGAGAGGGTGGGACTCGCTCGAATCTTACCAGCGCGATGCTAATCAACCCTTTCTGCTTCTCCTGGAACTCGGCTCGATAGAGACGGACAATATCGGCGTGTGTGAGAAGGATATTGTGACCGACGCTACATGCCATCAGTATGAGCACCATGATTTCCATCTGATATGGAGGGTAGTTTAATAGCACACCGAAAAAAGTCCTTCTTGGTGAAATCCTTGATCATGCCCATCGACAACAGCGACGGGAAAATCCATGGCTGTTTACCTCAGTCAGCTTTCTGATATAGTGTCGGGCAAAAATATGCCGTGGAGGAATTCAAATCACCTCATTGAAAGTCAACCATCGCTTGACCCTGTCTCCAAACCTTTCGAAACAAAGCTTGGAGAAAGAAGTGTAATCCGCAATCAGCTCCTGGGGATCCTTGGCCATGAATGATTGATAGCGTTCATGGAGAGAGAGTGGAACATCGAAGTGGAGGATGGTGATGGTCGGCTCGATACCAGCAGCTATCAGAGCGTTGATCTATATGTACTCGTCAGAAGACATAACCAAACATGATCGAGCATTTCGTGGTCAAAACATACCAGGTTGTTGTAATATTCAATTCCTTCTTCGTTGATGGGGTCGTTTCTGCCACCTGCGAGAGCACAGACTTAGCCCCTTGATCATGGCTTTGCATATCAGGAATATGATAGAGGGTTTCCAGGTGCGACAAGGTTGAAGGGGAGTTAGTTACCCTTGGGAATTATGCGGGACCAAGAGACCGAGAAGCGATACCCTTGGGCACGGTATTGCTTTAGAAGGTCCACATCTTGCTCCCAAAGTCGATATGAATCACAGGCACTATCTCCGTTATCGCGATTGGCCTCCTGGAGATGTTTATCCCAGATGGACGGGCCACGACCTCCAGCAGTGGCGCCACCTTCGATCTGATAGGACGCCGACCTGTACTCAAATGAATTAGTCGGGCTGGAGGAAGCAAAACCATCTAGGATGGCGCGTGAGGTCGGATACGCACGAATAACCTTGCACGAAGTCTGGTGGCAGGACATTCTCGTACGCCGGATCCTCTGCAATGCTTCTGTAAGCCATCTGTGACGACGAGTATGGTTGAATCATGGCTTGATAGACCGATGGATTGATAGATGATTGAGCGTGCTGTTGGGAGGTGTTGCAATGGCTGTATGATGAATTGGAACGGCTCGATTTTTTCATCGAACTACTATTTAGTATTTGAGCTAGACTGGCGATAAAACTCCTCGCCTATCTCCTCCAAAGGCCTCAGCACAGAGCCAATAGATCAATCGATCGGTGTGCCATACTGGGCGACCGGCGGAAAACGCAACGGGCGAACGACGACACGGCCCCGATGGACCCGCCGGGCCCATCGGGGCCGTCGATGTATGTGGTATTTAGGATTTCGGGTGATTCAGCTCCACTTGGACCTGGCAACTCCGATTTGGGCGGATCGCTGCCGGGTTCATTGCTGCTTTGGATGACTTCCTAGGTGGCGATGGCAAATTGGTATCAATGGTGCCAGACCCCAATACCTCGACTTTCTCCACACTCCATCTCTTCGTTCCTCGCGGCAAAGTTTACGCATCCCCAGATACAGGTCACTTGTTCTAGATCGCGGAGGAGTGCATGGAGCTAACAGCGAAGCGATTCTTATCACTACGTGATAAGACAAGACATATATAGCGGATTCTTGACCAGCTTTTGAGAGACCGAGTTCTTCTCTCACCAACACCTCCAAATTCATCGTGGCTTTCCAATAACATTTATTCAGAATTGCACAGTCATTGCAGGCATGGCGCCCCAGTTCCTCGATGGCACCACCCGTCATGGGTTGGGCTGCATGTGTATGGTTTCTGTCGGAGCCCTCCTTTATGTAAAGACCCTCTTTCATGCGTCCTTCCCCCAACCAACCACGCATACTAATTCTCATCACTAGGGATTCGACAATGGCTGGTGGGGGACGATCCTTGGAACTCATTCCTTTCTTCGAGACTATGGCTCCTGCGCGATGGTTGATGGGAAGGAGACCTGCAGTCTAAGTGCTCCTCAAGTTTCCGCTGGCAGCGCAGTCCAGTCGGTGGGTATCAGTACGTCCGTCCACAAACATTGAACCCCCATAACTACATGGAGGCGCCGTCATCACTGATACCTGGCTAGTGATTGGATGTCTTATCGCTGTCTACGTCAACGAAACCATTGGTCGCAAACTGTCCCTTGTGGCAACCGGCATTGTTTCAATCATCGGTGTTGTTATCGAACTCACGAGCGCCATCGGCTCGAGCCGTTACTCCCAATTTGTTGTTGGAAAGACTATTGCAGCTCTCGCCATGGGCATGGCGGTCAACATCGTCCCCATGTATCTCTCCGAGACGTCGACATCTGCGGCCCGTGGCTTTGCTGTCAACATGTATCAGAACACTATGCTCGTCGGTGCTATCACGGCCGCTGGAGTCGTCTATGGCACGTCACAGCTTCAGACCGCTGCATGCTACCTAATTCCTATCGGTCTCCAACTGATAGCCCCCACACTCCTGGTACTGATGGCTCCGCTACTGCCAGAAAGCCCAAGATGGCTGGTCACCAAAGGGTAGGTCAAGTAGGAGAGGGTAGAGAATACACAGGCCTTGCTGACGCGCACACTAGTCGGAACGAAGCAGCCGTGGCAGCAGCGAGCAGCTTGTTCAGCACAAGCAACAACAATTTCGATGCCGCCGACTACGTCCAAAAGATCCATCTTTCCGTTGAGGAAGACCGTGCCAATCAAGAATCATCTGGATGGATGGATCTGCTCCGGGGCCCCAACCTACGTCGCCTTCTTATCGCCGTTGGTATCCAGTGTCTTCAGCAAGCGCAGGGAGTCACATACATCCTCAACTACATCACTTTCTTTCTTGGCTATGCCGGCATCACAAACCCCTTCCCATTTATCATCAGCGCGTTCTGCGTCAACTACGCTGGGGTTCTCACCGGATACTACTTCCCTGACAAGTTCGGCCGGCGCGTGTTGGTCATCTGGACGTCTCTCGTTTGCGCCGTGTCTGTCATGATTATGTCTAGTCTGATGGCGGCCGGGGGCGGTGGGTCTTCCGGGGGAGTGGTTATAGTTGTGATGTTGTTCATATGGATGGGTTCTCTCGGTGCCCAATCCCCGCTCATCTGGATCATCACGGCGGAATCAGCACCCACCCGCAACCGTGAGAGGGTGATTGCCACAGCCATCTTCTTTGGCTTTGGCACAGCCCTCCTCACCGCTTCAGTTTCCCCGTTCATTGCCGATGCCGGATACGGAAACCTCGGTGGAAAGATTGTAAGTCAAGCCTGTTTTCTCCCAACATCCAAGAGGAAAAGCAAAATTGAGTACAATACTAACGAGCGACGTACAATAGGGTTTCTTGTGGGCCAGCTTCTCGTTCTTCTCGGTGGTTTGGGTTTACTTCGTGCTCCCAGAAATGAAAGGCTTCTCTCTCGAACAGCTTGATTACCTCTTCAACAGCCGCGTGCCAACTCGAAAATTCGCATCATACGTATTTGCCGACTCGGTGCTTGCTATCCAAGGGAAGGACATTGAGAATACAAACAAAGAGGAGTCCGACAAGAAACCGCACGAAGAAACAGTGGAACTCAAGGCTTGAGCACCGAGATCTGATGAGTAGTCATTTCGACCGGCAAGTTAGTGAATGAGGCATAATCTGAGTGGGTGCCATGGAGATGCAGGGATGTCATTTGCGTAGGGTAGGAGGTAGAGCACTGGAATTACATCCATTACTCAACTCCCAGGAGATCGTTTGGTAGCCTCATACAGTCAAGTCGAACCTTTTGTCCCCAAGGGCAAAGACGTACATCCCGTCTGCAACTTTACGGCAATTTTTGCAGTGACAGATATGACCTCTTCGCTGCTCACCGAACAGGTTGTCGTCGTTGACCCGGGCTTTAATCGCTGATGGCAAAAAATATCGCCAGGAATTGGGAAGATGGCCCGCTGAACCAAGGTAGCATATGGGGATACTCGAGGGAAGTCACCTTTGCAAAGACATTCTCCTTCCATGTTGAGCAATTAAGATGTGATCGAGTGAGGTAGTATAATTTGAGCTACTGTTGAGGAAGTTTATAGGTCAGAAGACTAGTTTTCGAAGTTGAGCCCTCGTAGTGAAGATATTCCAGCGGAATGCAAATTATAGCGTGCGAGTGCTCGAGCGTGCTCCCGTATTCTGCTGTGGCTCCCACGACGCTCTCCCTAGTCAAGATATCTTAGAAATGACCATATTCGCCAAATCTAGTGCAATAGTTGACTTTATTACTACCTCTCGAATTTCTGGACTTGAGTTTATGCAGTACGCTGGTGTGAGACTTGAGTCTGCTCAAGATGTAGTCGAAAATCCCGTTGCATTCCATACCATAGCACCCCCGGTGCCCTGCTCGACGGCACTTCGATTCGACTCGGCCCTTTGAACCGCCATCTGTTCGATGGTTGAAATCGCCTTGGTGAGTTGGATAACCCCAGCCTTATGAAGCGCAACCAAAGCATCCTTGACCCAGACTCTGCATGTGAAGGTTTCCTGTGTATTTGGCGATGGCTGACCACTGCCTGGCACACTTCCCAGAGTAGTCCTAAATACATCCCAACTTTTGCTAGTGACGGTCCCGACTTTGAAACACAGACAGAGGCTCATGGAGGTTGGAATCGCGGCTGTAGCCTCAATCTCCATGGTCCAGCCACCACTTCCATTGACGGCATGCCAGACCTGGCCTTGAGGCTTCTTCGTAGGCACGAATATTGCCCAGTGGAAGCCGGGTTCGGCGCCTCGGAGGCTCAAGGTGACGTAAATAGAGTAGTCCTCTAGTTGAGCAGCAACGGATGGCATAAGTCGATGTAGGTCCTAGGGAATAGATATTGTCGTAGTAGTCAAGGAAAAGCAAAGATAATCTAATTGAACTTGAAAAATTTCAATCGTTTATAGTTCTGAGATCAAGGGACGATGGAAAGGAATAATTGTAGCAATATACCTCTATATAATCGAAGATATTGCCACTGCCACGATATAGCGCCGTCGAATTGCAGTTCCATTCCTTCCGCATTATACGCCTTTGGCAACATAGCAAGCGCCAAAGCTCTAGTATGTGGCTATGTGTTGGAGGATACGATTAGTGCAAAGAAGGCAACTTAAGCGAGTCAGTGAGGATATGGATGAGATCTCTATCTTCTTCCACTTTATGGTTTCTGTTCTAGTTTATATAGAGAAATACTAGGTAAATGATCTCTAGGAGCCCCTTTTCCATGATTTTAAAGTATTCTAAATACTAAAGTATTGGTGCCGTGATCGTTCGATATAGGAGGTATTTTAGCCCGTACCGTATAGTTTTAGTACTTAGCGTTTAGCGCGTTATATATTTACGTCTTTAGTACGTACTAGTTATATTAGCGCTAATATACTCCCCTAGGAATAGCTATATAAAAGTACCTCTACTAGAGAATACTTACTCTTTTCTTATTTTAGGCGGAATTATCCTACTTATACTAGCCTATCCGGTATAAGTAGGATATATTTAGAGGGCACTACTACTATAGGTAAGCTCTATACGCGCCGGCGTTAGTAAATAAGGTTTAATAGAGATAGCGTTTAAGTATCGGGTAAGGAGTATTAATAATATAGTAAATTTTAGGTATAAAGAGTATACTAGTTATAATATTAATTAATATACAGTGAATAGAATAAATAAATACAGTATACCGCTAAATTTTAGTAGTAGGGCTATAAAAACGATGCTACTAGTATCTATAAGTAAGTAGATAGTACCTAAAGTTCTAGTTATTTATATTAATATTAATATATTATAGGCCTACT
>Ga0105239_10002598_pt1 | contig 22856 bp, 20 predicted proteins | sample KBSC44metaG_FD_92761 | JGI IMG/M metagenome (GOLD analysis project Ga0105239, IMG submission 92761) | Corn rhizosphere microbial communities from Kellogg Biological Station, Michigan, USA - KBS C4-4 metaG | ecosystem: Host-associated > Plants > Roots > Rhizosphere > Soil | place: Michigan, USA... | reverse complement strand
TCATCGTCTGGAGGATCGCTTCGGCAAGCATGGCGGATTGACGATCTACCTGGGACTCGTTGCATCGACATCCCTGATAGCAGCGCTGGTGCCCAGGTTCGCTCCCGATTGCCTGATGGCGCTTGTGGTCCTTTATGTCGGCCTGATGTGGGTGACGGCATCGAAGACCGTAGCCATCGAAGCGGCTCCGCCAGACTAAGCCTTCGCCGTCCATGCGCGTCGATCAATTCGACTTCGATCTGCCGGAAGAGCGTATCGCGCTCCGCCCCGCCGAACCACGCGACAGCGCGCGTATGCTGGTGGTGCACACGGACGGCAAGCTTACGCACGCGCGCATTCGCGACCTGCCGGCGTTCCTCAATCACGGTGACGCGCTGGTCGTCAATGACACCAAGGTCATCCGCGCGAGGCTGCGCGGCGTGCGGTTGGCACGTCCGGGGACGGCGACATCGCCCAAAATCGAGGTGACATTGCACAAGCGCCTCGCGCCCAATCGTTTCCTGGCCTTCGCAAAACCGGCCCGCAAACTGGAACGAGGTGACCGGCTCGCACTTGGCCGGACGATCTCCGCCACGGTCGAAAAGCGCGGCGACGGGGGCGAAATCGAATTGCATTTCGATCTGGAGGGGACGGCCCTCGATGCGGCCTTGTCTGCGGAAGGCGAAATTCCGCTGCCGCCCTATATCGCCGGCAAACGCACGCCAGATGATCGCGATGCTTCCGATTATCAAACGATGTTCGCAAAAGATGCTGCGTCCGTCGCTGCACCAACGGCCGGACTGCATTTCACGCCGGAGCTTTTTGCGGGCCTCAAGACGAATGGCGTTGGCTACGAGACCGTTACACTGCATGTCGGCGCCGGCACGTTTTTACCCGTGAGTGCCGACGACACTGAAGATCACAGGATGCACAGCGAATGGGCTCACTTGCCGGCCGATACCGCACAGCGCCTCAATAGCGTTCATGGGTCGGGTGGACGCATCGCCGCCGTCGGCACGACATCGTTGCGCACCTTGGAAAGCGCAGCCGATGCCGAGGGGCAGCTCCATGCCTTCAGCGGCGAAACCGACATCTTCATTACGCCGGGCTACCGCTTTCGCGCAGTCGATATTCTGCTGACGAATTTCCACCTGCCACGATCCACGCTGTTTATGCTGGTGAGCGCCTTTTCAGGCCTCGAAACCATGAAGGCGGCCTACGCCGAAGCGATCCGGGAAAAATATCGCTTCTATTCCTATGGCGACGCCTGCCTGCTATTCGGGCGCCAATGAGCTTTCCCCTGACGATCCACGCAACCGACGGCGCCGCGCGCACCGGCCATATCGCCACGCCGCGCGGTCACATCCACACACCGGCTTTCATGCCGGTCGGAACGGCGGGAACTGTGAAGGCGATGCTGCCGCAGTCCGTGCGCGAGACCGGCGCCGACATCATCTTGGGAAACACCTATCACCTGATGCTCCGGCCTGGCGCGGAACGCGTGGCGCGACTGGGCGGACTGCACAAATTCATGGGTTGGGACAGGCCGATCTTGACTGATTCCGGCGGCTTTCAGGTCATGTCGCTGTCGAAGCTGCGCAAGATCACCGAGGACGGCGTGCGCTTTCAGTCGCATATCGACGGATCGGAACACTTCCTCTCTCCGGAACGGGCCATGGAAATTCAGCGCCTGCTCGGTTCCGATATCCAGATGGTGCTGGACGAATGCCCGGCATTTCCTGCGAGCAGATCCGATATCGAGAAGTCCCTCGCGATGACGACGCGCTGGGCGAAGCGATCGAAGGCAGCTTTCGGCGAACAGCCCGGACGCGCTTGCTTCGGCATCGTACAAGGCGGCGTCTTCGCCGATCTGCGCGTGCGCTCCGCCGAGGCGCTCAAGGACATCGGCTTCGACGGTTACGCTGTCGGTGGGCTCGCGGTGGGTGAAGAACAATCCGCCATGTTCGAGACCCTGGACGCAACAGTGCTGCATCTGCCACCCGAACGGCCGCGTTATCTGATGGGTGTCGGCAAGCCGGATGACATTGCAGGCGCGATCCTGCGCGGGATCGACATGTTCGATTGCGTCATTCCGACGCGTTCGGGGCGCAACGCGCAGGCGTTCACGCGCGAAGGCACACTCAATCTCAGAAATGCGCGCCATGCCGAAGACGCGGCGCCGCTCGATCCGCAGTGCTCCTGTCCCGCCTGCCGCCAGTTCAGCCGCGCGTACCTGCACCATGTGGTGAAAGCCGGCGAGATCATCGCCGCGATGCTGCTGACCTGGCACAACCTCACCTATTATCAGGACCTGATGGCGGACCTGCGCAAAGCCATCGCCGAAGGCCAGATCGCTTCGCTCGTGGACGAGATTTCGAGGGTCTACGCGCGCCCCGAAAAAGAAGATTCGGCTTGAATTGACCTTGGCGGGCCCGGCCACTATGGTCCGCGCCCTTCCCCAAAGTGGGCCCGTAGCTCAGCGGCAGAGCATTTGACTTTTAATCAAAGGGTCGATGGTTCGATCCCATCCGGGCTCACCAATTTTTCCATCATATCAAATCGGCTCTCGGTTGCGGCGGAACCAAATGGCGCCGGCGAGGAGGGCGGCGGCCACGACCAGGCCGGCCCATAGACCGGGGCTTGAGAAGAAGTGCGCGGGTGTGAGCATCGCAAGCTGATCGGACACATCCATGCCCTTCCTGTAGTAGAGCGCTTCCGACATCCAGCCGTTGAGGCGATAGTCGACCAGCGAGAAGAGGCGTGACGTATCAAAGGCGATCTTTTCGGCGAGGCAGAGACCCAGTGCCGGCAGCACGGCCCAGAGAATGGCCTTGCTCTTGGCCCAGCTCGAGACCAGCAACAGCCAGCCGCAGATCGGCGCGTACCAAAGCACGACCACCACCAGCAGATAGGCCAGGATCAGCGCCATCCTGAGCATCGGCCAGTGCGTCCACAGCGTGGCCGGGCTCATGCCGTTTGCAGAAAGCGCAGCACTTCCCATCCCAAGCATGATCAGCTGGGTCACAATCGCGACGCTGAAAACCGTGACCGGAAGGATAACGAGCGGAACGAACGTCTTGGACAGGACCGTCGTGATGTTGGAGACTGGCAGAGATTTCCAGAACAGGATGCTGCGGTCGCGGCGTTCGTTGTAGAGCGCGCCCAAGCAATAGAAAAATCCGACGATCAGCGCCACGCCCACGATGGCAAAGGTGCCGATACCGAAAGGCGCGGCGATCTTGAGGGTCTGCTCGATCGGCGAAGCGTGCTCCGCTTTGCGCACAACCTCTGGCAGATGCGCGATGCGGATGAGGAAGCCGAACAGCACAAGACCGGCCACGATCAGCGGCGCCATGTAGATCGAGCGGTGTTCCCACAGCTCGCGCCGCACCGACCAATAAAACGGTCGTGACTGAGACTGCGCCGTCTGGCGGCCGGCCTGCTGATCCAGAACCGTTGCGGATTGCGATGCGATGCTCATGCGGCGGCTCCCTGGCCGGTTTTCTCGGTCATCATGGCCACGAACAGATCGGCGATACTTGGCGTGCGGACCTCGCCAAAGCTTGCGAGCTTTTCGCGGTCGGCACGGTCGAACAGCATGATGCTGCGGCCGAGCACCTGCCGTTCGTTGATCGGACCCAGCGCACGCGCGCCGGCGACGTTTTCAGGACGCACATTGAGTTCGGTATAGCGCGTCTCGAAATCCTCCATGCTGCAATTGAGCACGATCCGTCCGTGATTGATGAACATCATGTCGGTGAGGATCTGTTGGATTTCCTCGACCTGATGGGTCGTCACCACGATCGTGCGGCTGTGATCGAAATAGTCGTTCAGCAGCGTGTCGTAGAATTGCTTGCGGTAGAGGAGATCGAGGCCGAGCGTCGGCTCGTCCAGCACCAGCAGCTTCGCGTCGATGGCCATCACCAGCGCCAGATGCAGCTGGGTCACCATGCCCTTAGAAAGCTCGCGGACCTTGCTGGTCCGCTTGATCTGCGTGCGGGCGAGAAAGGCTTCGGCTTTCGCGCGATCGAAACGCGGATGGATGCCCGCGACATAATCCAGCGCCTGCCACACGCGCATCCAGCGCGGCAGCACGGCAACGTCGGCGATGAAACAGACGTCGCGCATCAGATGATCGCGCGCGGTCCAGGGATCCTGGCCCAGAACTTTGAGATCGCCCTGGAACGGGATCAGTCCGAGTGCCGCATTGAGCAGCGTGCTCTTGCCGGCGCCGTTGGGGCCGATGAGGCCCAGAATACGTCCCTCTTCAATCTTGAGGTCGACGCCGTCGAGCGCGACGGTGGTGCCGAACGTCTTGCGAAGTCCGTGTGCTTCGATGCATGCCATGATTCAGCGCTCCGTTGCGGGGCTGGTGGAAATAAGGTCCTGCGGCGTCAGACCGAGCCGCTGGATGGTGGCCTGGATGACAGGCCACTGCTCCTTCATGAATTTCTGGCGTTCTGCCTGAAGCAGAAGCGTGCGTGCGCCGGCGTTGATGAACATGCCAAGCCCGCGCCGCTTTTCCACGATCTGCTCGTCGGCAAGCTGCTGATAGGCCTTGAGCACGGTCAGCGGGTTGACGCGAAACTCCGCGGCCACATTGCGCACCGACGGCAGCGGATCGCCTTCGTTCAAAACGCCATCAAGGATGTTGGCGATGACGCGATCGCGCAGCTGCCGATAGATCGGCTGAGTGTCATTCCAGGCATCGTCCATCGCGGGTCTCAATTGAGTTACTGTGCGCTCTGCGGGAGTTCGGGAAGTGCGGCACGCGCCTTGGCCACGGCATGGCTGAGCGGCGTCGCCGCTGCGCATTCCCGTCCGGCCACAACCATAACAGCGCGCGACACATCATTGCCGACCTGTGCTGCATCCGCCCAAGCGGCCGGTCCCAGCGAAAGCCCTGCCAGGACCGCCCCGAAAACCATATTTGCCAGCATTTGCATGACCTTACACCGCCTCCAGTCGCTAAGCGGCGAACCTCTTCACCGCTTACGTGTTGTATATAACTACAACACTAGATCATGCAAGCACTCTTTTAAGAAAAATTTGCGCGGGCTGGCTGGCGGAACCCGAGCCAGCGAGCAAGCCTTTGAGAATGAACGTTATTTCTGCTTGTCGGGAAGGTCGCCAGGATCGCGGGCGCCGAGCGGTGGCAGACGCCGTTTCGGCGCTCCGCGCGGCGCCCTGTCGGCATGACGCTATGCGGCGCGGATGGCAGCCAGCCGAAGCTTCATCGCCGCCCGCGTAACCTCGCCTGCGACGCCGTCGACGGTGAGGTTCGCAAGTTGCTGGAACCATTTCACCGCCGCGGTGGTCTGGGCGCCGTAGCGTCCGTCCACGGTCAGTTTGGGCTGGTAGCCAAGATCGTCGAGCGCCTGCTGCAGCCAGCGCGTGGAAGCGTCGGGTTTGGCGGCCTGTGATGGATCCTGCGGCGTTGTGGTGCTGTTGGCGATCGGCCAGATCTTGTTGAACCACGCCTGGCGCTCGTCAATGCCATTGTAGCCGCCATTGATCACGCGCGTGATCGTGCGGATGTCGTTCTTGTCCGCAGCGGTATTGAGCTTGCCCAGATCCCATTCGTGGATCGCCGGCTTGAGCACCTGCGCCGGATCGACGATGAGGTCCGGCTGGTTGTAGAAATCCACGCCGGACAGATCGCCCATGTTCTTGTAGTTCGCGCCCCCGGTCGTCTGCAGCGCGCCGCCGCCGCGATAGCGGTAGCCGTCACCCGGCCTTGTGTTGCCGAGCTCCTTGGCTTTGCGCGGATTGCCGAGCCCATAAACCCTCTCGGCAAGCGCCTGCGGGTTGCCGATCAAGCCATTGACCTCCTCGGGACGAATTGCCGCCGAATGATGGCCCACGCCGAAAATCTGCAGCAGCCGCGCGGGCGTCGTGTAGTTCAAATTCTCGAACAACACCGTTCCGCCGCCGGTCTCATGCAGAACCTGTGCGAGAAAGTGGGATATGCGAAGCGGTGTGTTGATTCCAAATTGATAGAGAAGGTCCTGCGCGTTCGAGAAACCGTCGACATAATTTGGCTTCGCGTTCGGCGCTACGGATTTGAGGATTTCTGAAATCGCGGGCATGACGGCCTTTCCTAAACAGATGTCCTGGCTTTTCTTCGCGCCCGGCGCGGGCCCCGTTCCGCGCACATTGACGAAGCGCTGCAGCAGATCGAACCAGAATGGCGCACCCAAACTGACGGCAACCGCCGTCAACGCATTTTCGTCTCCGGCGCAGCGCTGCTGCGTTCGTTTCGAAAATCCAGCCCTGTCCCTTGTTTTATAGCACGAGTTGCCGTTTGCAAGCTGAACGCGGAAATCGAACACTTTCAACCGCTCCACTTAGCGCCAAATTTTAGCGGAATGTGAATAGTATTGAATAAGCACAGACCACCGGGAACGCGTCACACAAAAGCAATTGAATAAATTCTTTTCTTTATTCGTCGCGCCCATCACTCAAAATTTTTCTACATATCTTCTCTTTCGCGGAATGAATGTTATCTTCTCCGGCAAGAAATTTATCCGGGCGAGGCTGTCGTCGTCGCCGAATTTTGATGCAGGCAGAAACCGATCTGGCAACCAACATGACGAGACTGGCCTCTGACTATGGGCCGTTTCTGTTTGCGATTCTGTTTTCGCTCATCGTGCCTGTGCGTGCGTTTCAGAACTTCCGCGACTGCACGATGAAATTTCCATCGCCCGATGCGACACAAAGCGTGCTGATCCACGAAAGCGAGACCTACTTCCGCTCCACATGGATTGCGGGGTTCGTGCTCATCGCGTTTTCGGTCGGCTGGTGGCTCTATCTGAACTTCGACAAGCAGAGCGTTCACGACAATGGCTATTGGGTCAGTTATGAAGGCGAAATTAGCGGCGTCAGTACGGACGATGTTCTCGACAGCGCGCCGAACGGACACGTTTATGTCTGGGCGGTCGATCAACCCTATCGGCATTACCAGTATATTGTCCTCCAGCATCCGGACGACGCGTTGCGGCCGATCTCGCTTTACTGGCTGAGTGCCAGCAAATCCATAAGCCAGGGTTCGGGCGGATATGTCGGCGTGATTCCGGTGACGTTCGTGCTCGATCCCAACAAGTCGGTTTATGCGTTGCAGCGGAGCGGAGCGAAACTGCGTATTGTCTCCAACTAGGTCCCGATCATGCGTGTCAATTTATTCGCCTGGACCTTTCTGATGGTGTTGGGTACCGGCGCCCTCCATGCCCAGCCGGTGGGCTATTGCGACAAGACCAAAGCGGATGCCCTGCGCGCGAAATATCCGCCGGAAAAAGTTGCGGCCATGTGCGGGGCCGGCCAGCCGGCGAGCGCCCCGTCTGCGAAGTGCGTCACCCATACGGCGGTCTGCACGATGAATACGCCCGCGCCTATAGGTACACCTTGCTATTGCACCGGGCCGCACGGGCCGGACCCCGGTACGATTGCGCCTTGAAAATCCCACCGCCGGCGCGCTGTTGGGGCAACTCTGGCGTTAAACTCGAGACAGGATTGTAGCCCATTGTGCAAGGCGCGCGGCGCGCTATGGTAGGCGTGCGGAGGCACACGATGCGTTACATTCTGATTGCGGCTTTGGCGATTGGTCTCTCGAGCTGCGGGAGCAGCGATTTCTTTGGCGATTCATCGCCGAGCAGCCCCGCGCCTGCGCCCCAAATGGCAAATGCGACGGGCTCGACAGAGCAACCGGTCGGTCCGCCACCCGTGGCTCCGGACGTTCATTGCACCAGCCTCGCGAAGCAAAGAGCGATCGATTCGGCCTATGAGGGCGAAGATCCCGACACGCAACGCGCGGTTTTCGACCGGTCCTATAGCGACTGCATGGCTTGGGAAGCCAGACACCGCTCCTGACACGGCATTACCGGCACTGAACACCCATCACCGACATTTCACCGGCGGGATTGTCTCATCCCCGGCGGATCAACTGTCGGCTTCAACGCGCATTTTTAGGATTTTATCGGGTTCGCCGGAGATGGCACCGTTGTTGTGTTCGCCGCCCTTCTTGATGGCGTCGACATGCTCCATGCCTTCGACCACCTGACCCCAAACCGAATACTGGCGATCCAGCCACGGCGCATTGTCGAAGCAGATGAAGAACTGGCTGTTGGCACTGTCCGGATCGGAGGTGCGTGCCGCCGAAACCGTGCCGCGCTTGTGCTTCTCGTTGGAGAATTCCGAACGCAGATCGTCGAGATCGGAGCCGCCGGAACCCGTGCCGGTCGGATCACCGGTCTGGGCCATGAAGCCCGGGATCACGCGATGGAACACGACCCCGTCATAGAAACCCTGCCGGGTCAGTTCCTTGATGCGCGCAACGTGGTTCGGCGCCACGTCCGGCTTCAGTTCAATGACCACCGGCCCCGACTTCAACTCCATGATCAACGTATTTTCGGGATCGCGGGCCATCAGCTTTTTGCTCCTAGTTCTTTGCATCGTTTGACGAGACGTTCGGCGACATAAGGCGTCACGAACTGCGAAATGTCGCCGCCATACATCGCGATTTCCTTCACCAGGCGGGAGGCGATCGCCTGGTTGCGTGGATCGGCCATAAGGAAGACCGTCTCGATCTCCTTGGCCATGCGCTGGTTCATCGCCGCCATCTGGAATTCGTATTCGAAATCCGACACTGCGCGAAGACCGCGGATCACGACCGTTGCGCCTATCTGGTGCGCAAACTTCACCTGCAGAACATCGAAGGATTTGACCTCGATCGTCGCCCGGCCCTCGCTGAGCGGCTCCGCCTCGTGCCGCATCATTTCGATGCGTTCGGTCAGGCTGAACATCTGCTTCTTGGAATCGTTCGACGACACGATGCCGATGACGAGATGATCGACGATCTTCACCGCGCGTTTGATGATATCGACATGGCCCAACGTCGCCGGGTCGAACGTGCCCGGATAAAGACCGATCAAATTCTTGGTCATGGCGCCCCCTAACCCGCGTCCTCGTCGCCGGACACATCCTCGATGCGTTCCACCGATACGACACGCTCGCCCTCGTCGACACGGAATACGGTGACACCCTGTGCGGCGCGGCCCTGGACGGAAATGCCGCTGACCGCGACACGAATGGTCTGGCCCGTATCGCTGATCAGCATCAGGTCGTCGGACTCTTCCGCCGGGAATGCGGCGATAATGGCGTTGTTCTTCCGGCCCATGCCCATGGCCACGATTCCCGAACCGCCTCGGCCGGTGACCCGGTATTCATAGGACGACGTGCGTTTGCCGAAGCCGTTTTCGGAAACGGCGAGCACGAACTGTTCTTTAGCACCCAGTGCGGCGTATCGTTCCGGAGTCAGCGTCGCTTCTTCGACGTTTTCCTCGTCCTCGGCGATCTCCTCGACCTGAGGCTCCTCCTCGCCCAGTGCGGCGCGGCGCGCGGCGTTGGCCTGTTTCAGATAAGCACGAGCCTCGGCTGTATCCGCGTCGACATGATGCAGGAGCGTCAGGCTCACCACCTCGTCGCCGTCGGCAAGCTTGATGCCGCGAACGCCGGTGGAATCGCGTCCCTTGAACACGCGCACGTCGGTGAGCGCGAAACGGATGCATTTGCCGAGCTTGGTGGTCAACAGCACGTCGTCCTGGTCCGTGCAGGTCTGCACGCCGACGATGCCGTCGCCGGATTCGAGCTTCATCGCGATCTTGCCGTTGCGGTTGATGCTCGCGAAGTCCGACAACAGATTGCGCCGTACATCGCCGGATTTGGTGGCGAATACGACGTTCAGATTTTCCCACTGCGACTCGTCCTCCGGCAACGGCAGGATCGTGGTGATGCGCTCGCCTGCCGAAAGCGGCAGCAGGTTCACCATCGCCTTACCCTTGCCCTGGATGCGAGCCTCGGGCAGCCGCCAGACCTTTAGCTTGTAGGACATGCCGTTGGACGAGAAGAACACCAGCGGTGCGTGCGTGGAAGCAACGAAGAGATTGGTGACGTAATCCTCTTCCCGCGTCGCCATGCCGGCACGGCCTTTGCCGCCGCGGCCTTGGACGCGGTACTCGGAGATCGGCGTGCGCTTGATGTAGCCGGCATGGGTCACGGTCACGGCGACGTCCTCACGCTCGATGAGCGCTTCGTCTTCGATCTCGATATCGGCATCGACAAGTTCGGTCAGCCTGGGAGTCGCGAATTCCGCTTTGATGGCGCCGAGTTCGTCGCGGATGATCTGGAGCACGCGCGCCCGGGACCTCAGAATTTCGAGATAGTCGCGGATCGCCTCGCCGAGCTTCGTCGCCTCGTCGGTGATCTCGTCGCGACCGAGCGCGGTGAGCCGTTGCAGACGCAGATCGAGGATGGCCTTGGCCTGCTCTTCCGACAGCCGGATCGTGCCCTCGGCTGTCATCGTGTGACGCGGATCGGCAATGAGCGCGATCAGCGGCCCCACATCCTTTGCCGGCCAGTCCCGCGCCATCAACTGCTCGCGCGCCGTCGCCGCATCGGGTGCCGCGCGGATCAACCGGATGACTTCGTCGATATTGGCAACAGCAACCGCCAGGCCCACCAAAATGTGTCCACGCTCGCGTGCCTTGGCGAGATCGAACCGCGTGCGGCGCGTGACGACCTCTTCGCGGAAATGCACAGAAGCTGCGATCAAATCCTTGAGGCTTAGAAGCTGCGGGCGGCCGTTGTTCAGCGCCAGCATATTGACGCCGAAGGTCGTCTGCAGTTCGGAGAACCGGTAAAGCTGGTTCAGGACCACATCGGATGAGGCATCGCGTTTCAGCTCGATCACCACGCGCATGCCGTGGCGGTTGCTCTCGTCGCGGATGTCGGAGATACCTTCGACGCGCTTGTCGCGCACCATCTCGCCGATCTTTTCCTGCAGGCGCGCCTTGTTCACCTGATAGGGCAGTTCGGTAACGATGATCGCCTCGCGATCCTTGCGGATTTCCTCCACATGGCAGCGTGCCCGCATCAGAACCGAGCCGCGTCCGCGTGCCAGCGCACCCCGCGCCGCCAGCTTGCCGATGATCATGGCGCCGGTCGGGAAATCCGGTCCCGGCACGATCTCGGTCAGCGCCTCCATATTGATCGATGGATCGTCGATATAGGCGAGACAGGCGTCGATCACTTCGCCCAGATTGTGCGGCGGCACATTCGTCGCCATGCCGACCGCAATACCGCTCGAGCCATTGACCAGAAGGTTCGGAAAGCGCGCCGGGAAAACGGTCGGCTCTTTCTCGGAACCATCGTAATTGTCACGGAATTGGACGGTGTCCTTTTCGATATCCTCGGTCAGCGCATGCGCGATCTTGGCGCGGCGGACTTCGGTGTAACGCATCGCAGCGGGCTCATCGCCATCGACCGAGCCGAAATTGCCCTGTCCGTCGACCAGCGGCGCGCGCATGGAGAAATTCTGCGCCATGCGCACAAGCGCATCATAGATCGCCTGATCGCCGTGCGGATGATACTTACCCATCGTGTCGCCGACCACGCGGGAAGATTTGCGATAGGGCTTGTTCCAGTCGTTGCCCGTCTCGTGCATCGAATAGAGGATGCGGCGATGCACGGGCTTCAGCCCATCGCGCGCGTCGGGAAGCGCGCGGCTGACGATGACGCTCATCGCGTAATCGAGATAAGAGCGCTTCAGCTCGTCTTCGATCGCAATGCCGGAAATGCTCCCTCCGGACGGAGGGGCGGGATGGCCTTCGTCGCTCAAATGGGGGTCCTGGCGGCGGCAGATTCGGAGCTAAAAATCATGCCGAATTGGTAGCATTTTGAGCCCCAAGTCACCACAAAAACAGCACTCGAATCGGGCCTGCGTGGTGCCGCTCAGAACGGGATTTCGTCGTCCATGTCGCTGCGGTCGAAGCTGGCCGGCGCGTCGCTACCCCCGCCATACGACCCGCGGCCGCCACTACCGCCGCTGCCCTCGCCCTTGGAATCGAGCATGGTCAACTCGCCGCGGAAGTTCTGAAGCACGATCTCGGTCGAGTATTTCTCCTGGCCGTCCTTGTCGGTCCATTTGCGTGTCTGCAGCGATCCCTCAACGTAAACCTTGGAACCCTTGCGCAGGTATTTCTCCGCGACCTCGGCCAGATTCTTGTTGAAGATCACCACGCGATGCCACTCGGTCTTTTCCTTGCGCTCCCCGGACGACTTGTCGCGCCAGGTCTCGGAGGTGGCAACCGACAGGTTCACGACGGGGTCACCGCTCTGCATGCGGCGGGTTTCGGGGTCCTTGCCCAGATTGCCCACCAGAATGACCTTGTTGACACTTCCCGCCATTGTTCTCGCCTTCCGTAGCTATCCGGCCGGACCCTAAGCCCGGCCTGCGCGCGCCGCTATTGCCCGGCCCGATTGTTCTCTTTATGTTCCATGCAAATCCGAGTCAATCCCCAGCTTTTCGAGGCCACCGTGCCGCACTGCTGCCATCCCCTGACAGGTTGCGATTTAGGCTCGGAATCCCCATTTCTGTGGAGCCGCGCTCTAGAGCGCGGAACCCATCGGAAATATCACGCTGCTGCGGTTGCTGGCCTCCGCCCTGCCCGCCACAGTGCGCGTTTGGACTGACGGAAAGACATGCTGAAGAACATCTCTATTCGCGGCGCCCGCGAGCACAACCTCAAGAATGTCGACGTGGAGATTCCGCGCGACACACTGACCGTGCTGACCGGCCTGTCGGGGTCGGGCAAGTCGAGCCTCGCCTTCGATACCATCTATGCCGAGGGTCAGCGGCGCTATGTCGAATCGCTGTCGGCCTATGCGCGCCAATTCCTGGAACTGATGCAGAAGCCCGATGTCGATCACATCGAAGGCCTGTCGCCCGCCATCTCCATCGAGCAGAAGACGACCTCTCGCAACCCACGCTCGACCGTCGGCACGGTGACCGAGATCTACGACTATCTGCGCCTTCTGTTCGCGCGCGTGGGTATCCCATATTCGCCCACGACCGGGCTGCCGATCGAAAGCCAGACGGTCAGCCAGATGGCGGACCGCATTCTCGCATTGCCCGAAGGCACGCGCCTCTTCCTGCTCGCACCGATCGTGCGTGGGCGCAAAGGCGAGTACCGCAAGGAGCTTGCCGAGCTGCAGAAAAAGGGTTTTCAGCGCGCCAAGGTCGACGGCAAGTTCTACGACATCGGCGAGACGCCGGCGCTCGACAAAAAGCTCAAGCACGACATCGAGATCGTGGTGGAACGCATCGTGGTGAAGGCCGACATCGGCAACCGCCTGCCCGATTCCATCGAGACCGCGCTCGGTCTCGCCGACGGCTTGCTCGTCGTCGAGTTCGCGGATGAAAAGGAGAAAGACGGCAGCGCGAGGCAGATGCTGCTGTCCTCGAAATTCGCCTGTCCGGTGTCGGGCTTCACGATCCCGGAGATCGAGCCCCGCCTGTTCTCGTTCAACAATCCGCATGGCGCCTGCCCGGTGTGCGACGGTCTCGGCACCCAGCTCTATTTCGATCCCGCGCTCATCGTGCCGGATGAAAGCCTGACACTTCGCAACGGCGCGATTGCGCCGTGGTCGAAGGGTTCATCGCCCTATTATCTCCAGACGCTCGAAGCGCTTGCCAAGCATTACAAATTCTCGCTCAACGAGCCGTGGGAAGACCTGCCCAAGAAGGCGCGCGAGATCATCCTGCATGGCTCGGGCGAGGACGAGATCAAATTCGTCTATGACGACGGTCTTCGCCGCTATGAGACGAAGAAGCCGTTCGAAGGTGTCATCCCCAATATGCAGCGCCGCTTCAAGGAGACAGACTCCTCCTGGGTGCGCGAGGAAATGGAGCGCTTCCAGGACACGTCACCGTGCGAGACCTGTAAAGGCTACCGCCTCAAGCCCGAAGCGCTGGCCGTCAAAATCGGCGGTATCCATATCGGCCAGCTTTGCGCGAAGTCGATCAAACTCGCCGATGATTGGTTCCGTGACATCGACAAGCAGCTCAACAAGCAGCAGAAAGAGATCGCGGTCCGGATTCTGAAAGAAATCCGTGCGCGGCTGAAATTCCTTGTGAACGTTGGCCTCGATTATCTCACCCTCAGTCGCAACTCCGGAACGTTGTCGGGCGGTGAGAGCCAGCATATTCGCCTCGCCTCGCAGATCGGTTCCGGCCTTACCGGCGTGCTTTATGTGCTCGATGAGCCGAGCATCGGGCTGCATCAACGCGACAACGAAAAGCTTCTTGAGTCGCTCAAAGGCCTGCGCGACATGGGCAACACCGTGCTTGTGGTCGAACACGATGAGGACGCGATCCGCCAGGCCGATCATGTGATCGACATGGGCCCCGGCGCCGGCATCCATGGCGGGCACATCATCGCCGAAGGCACGCCCGAAGACATCATGCGCTCGCCAAAGAGCCTGACGGGAAAATATCTCGTCGGGCTGGAGCAGATTGCCGTACCTCAGAAACGCAGGCCCGCGGCGCACAATCGCTGGCTCAAGGTCGCGGGTGCTCGCGGCAACAATCTGAAGAACGTGTCGGCACAGATTCCGCTCGGCACTTTCACCTGCATCACCGGCGTATCGGGTGGCGGCAAGTCCACGCTCGTGATCGAGACGCTCTACAAGGCGGCCGCACGCAAGCTGAACGGCGCACGCGAGCATCCCTCCCCGTTCGACAAGATCGAGGGCCTCGAATTCCTCGACAAGGTGATCGACATCGATCAGTCGCCGATCGGGCGCACACCGCGCTCGAATCCGGCGACCTATACAGGCGCCTTCACGCCGATCCGCGACTGGTATGCGGAGCTGCCGGAGTCCAAGGCGCGCGGCTATGCGCCGGGGCGCTTCTCGTTCAACGTCAAGGGGGGCCGCTGCGAAGCGTGCCAGGGCGACGGCGTCATCCAGATCGAGATGCATTTCCTGCCCGACGTCTATGTCCAGTGCGACGTCTGCAAAGGCAAGCGCTACAACCGCGAGACGCTCGAGGTAAAGTTCCGCGGCCATTCCATCGCCGACGTTCTCGACATGACGGTCGAGGCCGGCGCGGAGCTGTTCAAGGCCGTGCCGTCAATCTTCGAGAAGCTCGAGACGCTGAAGCGTGTGGGGCTCGGCTACATCTCCATCGGCCAGCAGGCAACGACGCTTTCCGGCGGTGAAGCGCAACGCGTGAAGCTATCCAAGGAGCTGTCGCGCCGCGCCACCGGGCGCACGCTTTACTTCCTCGACGAACCGACCACGGGCCTGCACTTCCACGACGTGAAAAAGCTGCTTGAGGTCCTTCACGAACTCGTCGCGAATGGCAACACGGTGGTGGTCATCGAGCACAATCTGGAGGTCATCAAGACCGCTGACTGGATCGTCGATCTCGGTCCCGAAGGCGGCGATGGTGGCGGCGAGATCGTAGCCCAGGGCACGCCGGAAGATGTCGCCAAGGTCCCGCGCAGCTATACGGGACAATATCTCAAAACGCTGCTCAAAGGCCGTGCGCCGGAGAAGCTTACGTCCACGAAGAAGCTCAGAGCTGCGGAGTGAATTTCGAGTCTAAGACGCCAAGGGTTCCGACGTATTCGGGGCGGATGGCGGAGCCGAGAGTGTCCGATAGGCAAAGGCCGCGGTGGACAGAAAAAGACCGTAGACGAACGGTGCGACAATCAGATTGACGCCGATGAGTTCGGGTGCATGGCGGCCGATAACGACTTTCAGACGAGTCATGAACGTCGCGAAACTCGTACCAGGGTCCATGATCGCAACGAGTTCACGGCCCATCAGGGCATACTGCGCGGCAAAGACGAGGATCGCGATCGGCAGCGTCACGACGAAAGCCGCCAACGAGATGCGCCAGAAATTGCCGTGACTCAGTTTCCAGCTGCTTTCGAACCCGAGCTTTTTCTCGACGACCGTTGCTGGCGCCAGCAGAAATCCCAAACGGACCGCCACGTAAATAAGGGCGCAGGCGCCGATGAAGAGAAGCGCACTCATGACCGGGCCGGCGAGTGCGGGAGCAAACGCTTTTCCCGCAGCGACAGCACCGACAAACGTAAGAAGACCGATAGCGGCAAACAGCATAAACAAGATTGCACCCAGCAACAGCAGCGCCCCCCACATCCGCAGTTCGGTGCGTCCCAGCGCAAAATGATAGACCGCTCCACCCTTGCGCAAGCCGAGAGCCTGTTGTGTCACCGAGACGAAAAGACAGGCATACATCAGCACGATCACGAACAGGAATATGATCGCCCGAAGCTGCGCGCTGCCATAGGCAGCGGGGTCCGCTTCGCGCGTCAACGTCGCATCGCCCATGCCGTAAGGCAGAAACTGCAGAACCGCGATGACCACGAGTGGAATCCAGACCAGCCCAATAATCGTGCCGAGCTGACCGAACGTGAAATGATAGGCAAATCGGATGGCTTCGCCGACGGGCAGTTTCTTCACGCGCAGCTCTCGATCGCAGGCCTTCGGAGAATGCCGCCGGCCGGTTAATGGCATCCTATTGTCTGCCGGGGAATGGGGCAAATCGCATGCCCTGAAGCTTCCGTGACACGTTCACTGGCCCTCGGCTAGGGTCGCACCGGGATATCGAAGGACGAGGCTGGGATGATTAGCGACTACGCGCAGTATGATGGTCTGGGGTTGGCTGAACTCGTGGTCAAGAAGAAGGTCAAACCGATCGAGCTTCTCGACGAAGCGATCGGACGCGCGGAACGGCTGAACCCTACGCTCAACGCGATCATCTTCAAGGATTACGAGCGTGCGCGCGATGCGGCCAAGGGTAAGCTTCCCAAAGGGCCGTTCGCCGGCGTGCCGTTCCTGCTCAAGGACATTCTGGCATTTGCCGAAGGAATGCCGACGCGCCAGGGCGCGGAATTCATTCCCGCAATTCCATGGCCGCACGATTCCTATCTGGTGGCGAAGTTCAAACAGGCCGGCCTCATCCCATTCGGCAAGACAAACGCGCCGGAATTCGGATTGGTGCCGACAACGGAGTCCCGTCTCTATGGCCCGGCACGCAATCCTTGGAATTTGGGGCATTCGACTGGCGGGTCATCGGGCGGCTCGGCCGCCGCGGTGGCCGCGGGAATCGTGCCGCTCGCGCATGCCAATGACGGCGGCGGCTCGATCCGCATTCCGGCATCATGTTGCGGCCTTGTCGGGCTGAAGCCGACACGTGCCCGCTCGAGCATGGGGCCAGACTTCGCCGATTCGATCGATGGATTGGGCGTCGATCTCGTCGTGTCGCGGAGCGTGCGCGATACGGCCGCGGCACTCGATGCGGTTGCTGGCAGCATGCCGGGCGATCCCTATTGCTCGGCACCGGCGCCGGAGTCCTGGCGCGACGGTGCGAAACGCAAGCCGAAGAAGCTGCGCATCGCGTTCGACACGAAGAAGCTGGATGGAAAAGCGCTCCACCCCGACTGCCAAGCCGCGGTGAAACATGCCGCGAAGCTGTGCGCCGACCTGGGCCACGAGGTGGAAGAAGCCTCACCCAGCCTGGATCAGGCGACACTCATTCCGGGCTTCATGGCGCTCTGGGGTGCCAATCTGGCGGCCGGTATCGATACCGTCGCCATGCTGACCGGCCAGACGCCAAAGCCGGAGCTATTTGAAGGCCTCACCTGGGGCCTCTATGAGGCGGGCAAATCGGTCACCGCGAGCGCCTATCTGATCGCAAAAGAAAGCATGAACATCGCGGCCCGCGAGATGGCCCGATTCCACGAAACCTACGACTTCTGGCTCAGTGCTACACTCGGCGCGCCGCCGGTGAAGCTCGGGACCTTCGACATGGAAGAGCGCGATCCGCAGAAATCTTTTGCGCCGATCATCGACTACGTTCCGTTCACCGCGATGCAGAACGCGACAGGCCAACCCGCGATCAACCTGCCGCTTTACTGGAACAAGGAAGGACTTCCGATCGGCGTGCAATTCGTGGGACGCTTTGGAGACGAGCTTGGGCTGCTGAGGCTCGCAAGCCAGCTTGAAAAGGCAGCACCTTGGGCCAGCCGCCGGCCGCCGACGATGTGATCAGGAAACGAATTCGATTCCGGTCGTCGTCTTCCATTCGCGATAAAGGCGCGGCAGCAAAAGCCTGCGATTGAGCAGAAAGGCGTTGCGCACGACACGTCCATTGGGGCGTACGCCGTAGAGTGTCCTTCGCGTCGTGTCGGTAATCTGGTAAGCATCGAGCAGCGTCTGGTATTCGCCGAGTTGTGTGTTTCCGCCCATATTTGCGGCGCTGTACTGCCCGCCCTTGCCGAGCGCACGGGTGTGCAACAGGGCGGCCGCATCGACGATGGCAAGCTTGCGCCCCCGGCGTTTCGCAATCTCGCGCCAGACGTAATCGAGGCCCCAACTCGAACGGTTCGCGGCAAAAGTCGGCAGAACCTCGCGCAGGAAGTCCGCCTTGAAGATCGGCGCCATGACCTCGACGAAATCGGTGACGCGATATTTCAGCCAGCGCCGCTGCATGGTGATGTCATAGGAATAGAACGAGCGCCAGAGCAGCGACGGCTGACCGAGATCAGCTCCGCTCTCATCGAGCGCATGGAACGCCGTGTTCCAGACCGCGGCATCGCAAGCGAGATCATCGTCGGCCAGACCGATATGCGCGTAGTTGTTCAGGAAGCGGCTGTGCGTATCGAGACAATCTTTCAGCCCTAGATATTTGGGCCCCTTCTCGCGTGACATCGTCACACCCGGTGGAAGATCGCCGAACGGATTCTCCTTATCGCCGAAATAGCTGATGTGTAGATCCCAGTCGCGCGCGCCGCTCAGCCATCCGGGATGAAGCGAACGATCGCCCGCACGCACGATCAGAAGATATCGGCTCATCAGCGGCACACCGAAGGGGCGATCTGCTTCTCGAACAACGCGAGCGCGCGCGCGCAGGCCTGATCCATGTTGTAGTAGGCATAATCGCCAAGCCGGCCGGCGAACCAGACCTTTCCTTCCAACGCCTTTGCTGCGGCCAAGTAGGGTTTCAGGCGCTCGGCGTTGTCCCGTGTCGGAATCGGATAATAGGGCTCGTTCCTTCCGGGCTCATGCGCCTCTGGATACTCCTCGACGATCACCGTGCGATCCGCAGTCTGGCCGGTCAGGTGCTTGAATTCCGTGATGCGGGTGTACGCGAAATCGTTGGGATAATTGACGGTACCAACTGGCTGCGCTTCGGGCGCCGGAACGCTCGCAAGCTGGAAGCGGAGGCTGCGATAAGGCAGCGCGCCATAGGCGTATTCAAAGAACTCGTCGATCGGTCCGGTGAAGATCACCTTTGCGTTTTCCTGTTCCATGCGGATATCGCCATAGGACGTGCCGGTCGAAACATGGATGTTGGGGTGATCGAGCATGCGCGAGAACATCGCCGAATAGCCGTCTTCCGGCATCGCCTGATAAGCATCCTGGAAATAGCGCGGATCGCGGCTGATGTGCACCGGCACGCGCGCACTGACGGACGGGTCGAGATCCTCGGGCCTTAAGTCCCATTGCTTCAGCGTGTAGTGGAGAAACACCTTCTCATAGATGTAGTCGGCGAGATCGCGCAGATCGCCGCTCTGCGCTTCGCGCATCTTGAGAATCGGGACCTTCTTTTCCATCCCATAGGATTCGATCAACTGCCGCGACAACGCCTCGGCTTCGCTCCGCGGAAACAGAATGTCCAGAGAATCGAGATTGAACGGGATCGGCGCCAGCTGCCCGTCGATCGAACCCAGCACGCGGTGTTCATAGGGCCGCCAGCGCGTGAAGTGCGACAGGTAGGTCCAGACCTTCTCGCTGTTGGTGTGGAAGATGTGCGGACCGTATTTGTGTATCAGGATTCCATAGTCGCCGGGATAGTCGTACGCATTGCCGCCGATGTGATTGCGCCGGTCGATCACCAGCACCTTCTGGTCGAGCTCAGTGGCGATCCGCTCGGCGATGGTGGCGCCGGTGAAGCCCGCGCCGACGACGATCCAGGCGTATTCCCGCATGCGGTCCTTGTCCTTGCGGAAGGGCCCGATGCTGGCGCTTCGGTGGGCCATGGGTTACACCACTTTCCGGCCAATCGGGAGCGGACAATGGGATTCGCGCAATATGATCACTTTGACGGGCTCGGCCTCGCACATCTCGTGCGCCGCGGCGAAGTCTCTCCCGTCGAGCTTCTGGAAGAAGCGATCGCCCGTATCGAGCGGCACAATCCAACCCTGAACGCTGTCGTCTACAAGGCTTATGACGAGGCGCGCGCCACTGCTAAAGGCCGGCTGCCGGACGGTCCGTTCAAAGGCGTGCCGTTCCTGATCAAGGACATCGGCATGCCGGTCGAGGGCTGGCCGATGACCAACGGCTCGGCCTATCTGCGCAATTACGTCTCGCCCAGCGACGCCGAACTCGTGCGTCGCTATCGCGCGGCCGGTGTCGTGCTGATGGGCAAGACAAACACGCCCGAATTCGGCATTCCCGGCACGACCGAGGGCCGCCATCTGGGCGTCTGCCGCAACCCGTGGAATCCGAACCATTCGAGTGGCGGCTCGTCCGGCGGCGCAGCCTCGGCAGTTGCGAGCGGCATGGTGCCGATGGCGCATGGCAGCGATGGGCTGGGTTCGATCCGCATCCCGTCCGCGCAATGCGGGCTCGTCGGCATGAAGCCGACGCAGTACCGCAATCCGGGCGGACCCGACGACCGCAGCCGCGCGCATGGTTTCGTCGTCGATCATGTGCTGACGCGAACCGTGCGCGACTCGGCGGCGATGCTCGATTGGACGGGCTGGCCGGAAGACGACGCGCCCTATGCACCTGTGCCCAAAGCGCGTCCCTACATGGACGAGATCAAGACTTCGCCGGGCAAGTTACGGATTGGCCTCTACACGGATGTGCCGCGCGGGATTCCGCCGCATCCCGATGTGCAGGCGGTCTTCGACGCAACGGCGAAGACCCTGGAAGACCTCGGTCACACGCTGATCGTGAAGAAAGATCTGCCTATCGACTGGCGCAAGCTCTATCGCGCGCAAGCCGCCGTTTCCGGCGCGATGTTCGTTGCTTCCATCGATAGCTATCGCGAGATGCTTGGCCACGATCCCGCCGAGGACGAGATGGAGCCGCTCGCTTGGGCGAGCTACCGCAGCGCCCAGAAGCTCACGCCCTCCATGGTCGGCGAAGGCCTGCAGAATTTGCGGCTTATCTCGCGGCAAATCCTGGCCTTGTGGAGGGAGTTCGATGTGCTGCTGTCACCGGTGACACTGGCCCCCGCGCCCGAGATCGGCCATCTCGATCCCGTCAATGTCGAGCCACGCGAGTTCAATCGCCGCCAGTCGAAGGTGTTCGGCTATACGCCGCCCTATAACATGACGGGGCAGCCGTCGCTGTCACTTCCCATGGGCATGTCCAGCGGCGGCATTCCCATCGGCATGATGTTCACCGGCCGTTACGCCGACGAGGCGACGCTCTATCGCCTCGCAGCCCAACTGGAAGACGCGCGGCCATGGCAGGACCGCAAGCCCAAAGTGTGGGGCTAGACCGGCTTCCGCTTTGCCGCCTTCGAGCCGTTCGGCAGGACGCGGATGATCGCCATCATGCCCAGGTCCTCGTGATCGAGGATGTGGCAGTGATAGACGAAGTCGCCGACCGTCGGCCCACGGAAGTCCAGCTTCACCGTGATGCTCGGCGGGGTCCCCTTGCCGTTCCAGTATCCGACCTGAAACACGTCATAGAGCTGCTGCTGCTTCGCCGGGATCGGAACGCCATTGATCGCCTCCACCAGGAAATGAACCTGGTGCATGTGGAATTCATGCACCTCGGCCGTGCGGTTCTGGATCGTCCATTCCTCGACAGCGCCCTGGTTGGTGATGATCGCCGGAGGGTTGTTGGGATCGAAGGGTATCTCTTGCTGGCCGTCCACGGTGATGAAGAATGCCGTAGCTTCCTTTTCCGACGGCGCGTGCGGGTTCTTTTCTGAAAAATAGAGAAGCCGCTGCTGCGTGACTTTTGCATTCGCAAGGTCGTCGAAGCGCATGTGTGCCGCGGGCGCCGACGGCATGGCCATCCGCGACAAATGCGCTGCTGCGTCGGTCGCCACAATCTGCGCCAGGGGCCGCGCGGGATTGTTGTCGCTGGCAGGCCCGCCGTCGATCTCTTTGGTCGAAAGCATTGCGACGGTCGAAGAGGACGGCGGACCGTCGACGATAAACTCCACGCGGCTGGACGGCGGCAGCAGGATGTCCGTCTGCGTGATGATCGTGCCTTTGTGGTGGCCGTCCTTTGAACCGGTTGGAACGCCGTCCAATGCCACGATCTGCAGCGGCTGGGCGGTGCCGTCATAGGTAACTTGAATGTCCAGGATCGTATTGGCGCCGGCGTTGACGACCCGCCAAAATTCTTTGCCGCCCGCCTGCATTTTGATGATCGCAGGTGGATAGTAAGGCCAAGAAACAGGGACGTAGTTTACCGAAACATCCCAGAAGGGTCCCGTGAGCAACGTGTCGAAGTTCGGAGCACCCAGCCGCTGGTCGCGCAGCACGAGATAGCGCTGCGGCAGGCCTGCAACGGCAGGCTGGATGTTTTCAATTCCCTCGACCTCTATCGCACCCGTGGCACCGCCCTGGAGCGCGACCGACGAAATTCCGTGAATGTGCGGATGATACCAGTATAGCCCCGGCGGCTCGTCCTTCGGGATTCGTAACCTGTAGGTGAACGTCTCGCCGGAATTGATCAGCGTATGGATGACCTCGTCGCTGTGGCATTGCGGTGAGGTGTTGGTGCCGTGGAAATGCATGTTGACCGACGTCGGAGTCATGTCGGGACTGCCGCAGACCGTGCTGTCATTCGACACCCGCATCGAGGGCGCGCCCGGCATCGCGGCCAGCCTGTTGGTCAGGGTGATGTTGATCGTGTCCCCGGGTTTGACGTGCAGCGTGGGCGATTCCTTGCCGTCATCGGTCACAAAGCAGAACAGCGTGCGCTGAAGGCTGTCGACCGACGTGAAATAGCCGAGCGTCACATTGAGGACACCCGACTGG
>Ga0105239_10002597_pt1 | contig 22858 bp, 23 predicted proteins | sample KBSC44metaG_FD_92761 | JGI IMG/M metagenome (GOLD analysis project Ga0105239, IMG submission 92761) | Corn rhizosphere microbial communities from Kellogg Biological Station, Michigan, USA - KBS C4-4 metaG | ecosystem: Host-associated > Plants > Roots > Rhizosphere > Soil | place: Michigan, USA... | reverse complement strand
TTAATATTGTTTTACTTTGTTTTAAATTTGGGGGCGTGGTGGTGGGGCGAAAGGGGAGAAAATTAAAAGCCAAGGCGTGGAAACCGGGGGGGGGGGGGGGGATAATGGTGAGCTAATTACCCAGCTAGTATACCCTAGAGGAGAAGAAGTTGGCGGCCGTGACGATAACTCGATGGTCTCGAGGTATCAATCACTGCCGAACGGTAGCTGGTAGCTGGATAACGCATTTGTGGCAAACAAAAGCAAAGCCACGGGGTGGTAACGTCGTGATATTCATCAGCAGGATTCTGAGGAAGTACTATGTTGAAGTCACTTGATGGGAAGCCATATGGAAAATGCATCAAAAACCGTCTGGGCCCGGTTCTTGAGTCTTGCCGAGCACATCTCCCGCGATCAATGAATGAATGAGTACAAGGATCTGTAATGATCTGGGACCAACCAATCTGACGCTCCTCCCTCGTGTGTGAGACAATCCTGATCTTGAGCATCATATCCATCAATACCATTTCCCAATTTGTGCTCCTCTTCTTCCCTCCCGTTACTATTCCACTCAATCTACTGGTTCTGCTTCAACCGTTGATCCGGTTGCCCGTCCTTCCTCAGGCCATCGCCACCTTGGTGAGCCGCACCTGGTGTGCCACCGGAGCCGCTCTCAGAGCTATCGCCGGATGTGGTGCCACCAGTCTGGCCACCCTGCTTGCCCGCCTCGACAGGATCGACTTTTCCATGAGCAAACTCGCCCGTCCCGACGCGTTGGTCGGGTTGTCCGTCTTTGCGGAGGCCGTCGTGTTCTGTTGGGGGAGGAGGGTGAGTGGATGCTAAAGGGGAAAGGGAGAGGGAAGAGGGAGATGGGTTTTGGGGAAGAAGGAACTGGGGAAAGGGGTGGAGGGGACATGTAGATACATGGGAGCTTACCGGTAGGCTTGTAGTCAGACATGTTTGATCTGGTTTTGAAGTGTTCGGTGTGTAGATGAATCCTCGGAGTTCTTGGATGCGCTTGCTGATGAAGGAATGTTCTCTCACCAACGTTGGGGAGTCTATGAGGTTTATATAGACGAAATCCGCACCCCCTTCTGAATCCTCACCGTGCCCTGGAGCCTGGTTGTAACCGCATTGTCGTCATGACTTCATGCCTGAGGATATCGGGAAGCATTTTTCTGACGTCGACATATAGCAATTGCATTGATTGACATTGCTATGACCCTCCTGGATCCTTGCAGGCTGGGGACGCCTTATATTTTGTCAATCATTCAGCGGAAGACTTCGGTCAGGCTAGTCGAGACGCCTCGTTCTTACCGTCTTCGTAACGCTCAAAGCGGTGAGATGGCATCCTGTGGATTGTGCTTAATGATTCATCATGTAAGGGGTATATCCAAGGTCCGATTAAAGATGAAAGAACCCTGCTAGGATGGATCAGGATATCAGATCACAAAATCTGGCACCAGGGGCACTAGCTTCAACGATAGCGGGGAAAATTCCATCTGGAGTACTATACGACTCCGCATTGCCATAAACAGTAGGGCTTTGAGTGGAAGGCAAGGCAAGGAAATCGGTTGGAACGCGTATCAAGCTTCGGATGCGAGATACAAGCGAGATGCTAGTTCCGATTCCTGACTTGGAGCACATTCACCCGGCCCAATCACACGGGCCAAAATGTCAATGACGCTCGCTATGCGAAGCTGGAGGAGGGAAGAGAAGAGAGGAACGGTCGATACATCCGGTACAGAGCAGGGACGTCATGACATTGAATTTGGAACATCGGAACAAGCTGAAGATTGGAAAGTGCCATTAGAGGACTTCCTAGATTTGAATGAATGAGGAAGGCGAAGGGTTCCTAGAATATGCAGTGAATGGTGTGGTTGAAAATGTAGGACTAATCTGACCCATTAATTGACAACTGAGAGTCATTTCCCCTTGAAAGTCGGTCAGGGAGCTAGTACCGGGTCGACCTGAGCGGAGAATCACGAGACAAGTCCAGAGAAATGGATTTCATTATCCTGTGCGCGGAACCTGAATCTTTTCTTCCAGTGTAGAGACATCCTCTTTTGACAAAGTGAATCGAAGGAACTTAAATCTATCTCCGTTGCATCAACAGTTGATCAATCACCAAGAAGATATGCTTTAGCGTGAGGCATGTGCGCGTGCGAGGGATGCATCAACAAAAGCTTTCTCGATTGGATTGATATCACTGGGCCACTGGCTGAATCTGTGATGACAAGTCGATCAAAGTGGATTTCAGCTTTGGGTAATAACGTGTTACGGAATCTAGGTCCGGATACGTTTCATACCAAAACTAGGAACAACGAGTGCAGGGTGTTTCGGTAGATAGAAAGTAGAACGACAAAGAGCTGGGAAACGTCATGACGAGATGTGAGAAAATCTGCAGCCTAGCATCATTCATAGCTGGGCGAGACGCGATGGCCAGGGGCTTCCCAGCCTCGTCATCGGCTTACTTACTATTAAGTACTATACTTCCTACTGGGTTGCAAACAACAGTGCCATTTACGTCGGCCGCAGTGAGATGGAAAATACTTAGGGCTTTTCTCTGAGAAACGATGTATTTCTTCTTCGCTGTGGATAGATTACACTTAAAAAATGGACTGTATAGGCCGCGTCAAATTATTCCTCCATATCCCTACTCGGCCCTGGATATGTTCCTAAGTTCATTCCAACATGGCCTCATACCGTATTAATGCTGTCAATCCATACCCATATTTCTTCCCATGGAGGGTTCATCCTCAACATGATAGAGTATTTCGTCCCTGTGACGCCTGTGCTAATGGTCACAAGTCTATGCCATTTTTGTGTATTTCATCTATCTCGCTTCCTGAATATTCGTGACAAATGCCCCAACAACAGCATGCCCCAAGCCAAGCCAAGCCGCCTGAGAGCGTTTCACAATTACGCGCCCAAAATTTTATCAGAAGAGGATCATAGTCGTACAGCCCAAGAATCAACCAAAGCAAAAACCAACATTGCGCACACAATCCCTATTCTTGATCGTAGTCGTGAGGGGCTGAATTGTTGAAGACATAGCTCTTTGGCTTTTGCTGAGCAAGTTGCTGAGCCACATGAGCATGTTCCCGCTTTTGGTTGGGAAACTCTTGAATGAAAAATTCGGTTCTCTTTTGATCAAGCTGGGCGTCTAATGAAAGGTCCGTATTTGGATCTGATGGCAGGACAAATTGTTGGAAATTGTTTGATAGAACGTCACATTGCTGTGGGTATCCCAGAGAAGGAATGTACGTCACAGGCGGGAAAGAAGGCACTTCAGGTGACGTGAGTGGTGCATCGGACCAACTACCTCCTGTGAGGGGTCCAGCTGAGTAAGGCGGTGTGTAGTCAGGGAATGAGGCGTATTGTGGAGGTGCCGAAGCTGGCGGAATTAAAGATTGCTGTGACAGTCCTCTAGTCATGAAGTCTGCTGCCATTGGTGTGATAGGAGGCGAGGCCGTTGCGATATGAATTGGTCCTTGGAACTGATGGCTTACATGGATATTCTGCGCGAAAAGAGGGTTTTTCTCTGGTTCATGCAACTGTCCACCAGACACAGCATCCGGGGACAAGAGAGGTTGCGGTAATTCACTTAATGACTGGGCAACAGTAGCTTGTTGTCCCATCAACTGACGAAAAGCCTCTGCCTCAGCAAAACTAGCCACACACATGGGTGATCGTTGCGCAGAGCTAGCCTTTCGAACGCCCGAATATCTAGCATTCATGTGGTTGGCAGACTTCACATGTCGTACCGTGTGAGGCGCCGAAGGCGTAATCATGCCCTGGCGGAAAGTTGGTGAGACAGATGTCATAGCCCCGTACGAACGACTTCGCAAGGAAGAGGATGTCAGAGCTGCAGGCCGTGGTCGCTTTCTCCTTGCAGCAATATCGAGATTTCCGTTTTCAGGGGCTCGGATTACTTCAGAATTACGCCTAGCAGCAATGATGTTCGGAGAGCTGTTTACGAGCGCGAAGTTTCCAAAATTATTCGAAAGTTCTTCGGTAGTTGATTGACGTCTTGACCCAGGGTAGGATGGCATAGTAAGACCTGGAGATGGCAAAGCCGTCAATGGATCATGTTGATGGACAATGTGCTTCGGGGTGGCTAGAGGCTCATCCCAGTCCTCAGGTGTAACTACAAAAGATTGTGATGCGTAGTTGGAGTTGGGATCGATGGGGTCTACCATTTGACCTGTATCGAAAGTATCCTGATCGAATCCAAAGTCAAAGGTGTTGTCTTGCAGTGTGATCGGTGATGGATAGGGTTCGATATTTGCACGCTGACGTGACAAAGGGTCCATGGCGGAGAGCCGCGAGGCAGGCAACCCTTGATTTGGGCGAACGGGGAGCTTTATTGCGGCGGGTTGCGGCGGGAGCTCTGGAGGAGCCATTGTGACTTTTGCAGCTTGTTGGCTCTGAGCTGCTTTGGCTTGGTTTAGGGCTCGCTGGAGAGAGGCCCAGCTTGCTTCTTTAGACGCATCGGCGTGCTTGGTTGGAGAGGGTGAGTCGTGGCTCACAGGTAGGGGAGCAGAACGTCGAATCGGCGAGGTCATGGATTTAGTGGGGGATGAGGGTGTGGAGGAGGCAGCTTTGGATTTCGATTGACCATCAGGCTCTGATGGTACAGAACCGCCATTCTGGGCTTCGAATTCTTCTTGCTTCTTTTGTTGCTTGGCCTTGGCCCGGCGATTTTGGAACCAGTTCTGCAGAAGACAAATTAGTTTGGGGTGAACAGGTATCACAAAAATGCCGACCTACCGCGACTCGAGGCAAAGTCAGTTTAGTCTGGATGGCTAGTTGCCGCTTGACTTGACTATTTGGCTTGTGGTTTGCTTGGAATTGAGACTCCAAGACTTCTACTTGTTCCTTGGTCAATCTGGGTCTGGTTGAAATCTCCTCCATGTCACCAAACTCATCATGAACCATGCCTGGGTATAAGAAGTCGGCATATTCAGGACCGTACAGTGTGTAGTAGTCATCTAGTGGTTGTTGAGGGTTGACGACACATGTGCCATAAGACATATCTTGATAGAAGGGTTGTGTTTGATGTTGGGGAAAGGCATATTGATCTTTTTTGTGCAAATTCATCTGATATGCGGCTTGGAGGTAGGAGTTCTGATCGGACATGTTCATCCTATAATTCCGCTGGACGTTGGGGTTGCGTTGATCTGGATGTTGCCCATAAAGGTCTTGACCGCTTGGATCCATCATGACTTCGGAGACTTAGTTGCGCTCTGGTTCATGAAAGTCTCATTGCAGGCGTGCGGCCTCAGGGTGTACTCTGAGGACAAGGTAGACTTTGGTTTGAAAGGTGGAATTAGTATACCGTCAGCAACTGGGTTGTCAGTGTGAGTAGGCAAAGGTCGAAAGATGGACAAAATTCTGCAGCTTGCTTGACGTCGAAGTCCTTTGGTTGTGGAAGCAAAGCAGGAGGTTGTTGGGGTTGGTCGAACTAGGAAGGAGTGACGCCAGTTGGTACGGACGAAACGAGCGAGTGTTGGTAGCCTAACTCGAGAAAGGGTTAAGGGACGAAGCGGAGAATTAAGCTGGAGGAGAAGAAGAAGCTGGAATTTGAACGCGAGGCGCGATCCAGATGCAAAAGGGACGGCTTGAAAACAAGTCTGAAGTGTACCCCGTACAGTCCTTTGGAGGAGTTCCGAAGAGTACGAGGTGGTGAGTGGCGGAGGAAATTATGCTGGATGGGATAAGCCGGGATTTTAGATTTTGCTGCGAACTCGGCCAGGATCAGGCTCAGGCGAAGACTGACGAGGAGCAGGGGACCAGGGTCAGCTTAGAGATGCTTTTCTGTAGATTCGTACTGGTAGGGATTTAGCGGGCAGTGTTTGAATACTGTCCGTACAGATTTGAAGTACAGAGTACACCCGAGAAAGTCGGCTGAGGACGGATGATTTAAGAATTGCAAAGTTGTCGAAAGTCAGTGGAAGCTCAGGAAAGTGATGTCGATGGGCGACACGGAAACAGCTGGAGCAACAGAAGCGCACGTCCTTTTGTTTCTGGTGGTGAGGTAGATCCAAGCGTTGAGCCCTCTCCCTCTCTCGATCACAGACACTCGATGCTGGACACTGGCGCCTCAGCGAGTCAAGGAGGAGAGGGAAGTCGAGACAGCGCCCAAGGTGCTCCGACACCAAACTCTGGGGCTAGCACAGGAAAACGACAAGACCCAGACTGAGGGATCATTGGACCAGTACTGCGTAGGGTAGTGGACCACTTTGGCTTGACCAACTGGCCAGTGGGCCAGTTAGCCCAGCAGTTGAAGGTGGACAGCCGCTAAGCAGGCGAGTGGAGGCTCGAATGGAGCTTGGAGCCGAGTCAAGTGCGAGTTAGCTCGCAGGGACCAGGGACCGGGGTCTAGAAAGTGTGGGCTCGAGACCAGGGACCAGGGGACTGAACACCAGGCGACTCGGAGTGCCTCAAGGGCCAAGGCCAGGGGTGAAGGCAAGACAGGCGTGTATGATGGAGGCGAGCTTGTGTTGAGACTGCCAGTGCGAGTGCCAGTACAGTACCAGTGGAGTCTGAAATCGTCGAGCCAAAACAGAGGGAAAGAAGGGACCTGAGAGGGGAAGCCGTCGTACTCGCTACTTGACATCGGACAAAAAGGCGACAGGCAGGTGAATTGTGGATTCGTGGGATCATGGGTTCGTGGATTCTTGAAATCGTGGGTCAAGCATTTTGACGGTGACTTCAGACTCGAGCGAAATGGAAAGCCCACTCGGTTCATCTCAAAGTGATGTCCTCGGAACCTCACTGTTTTCGCCTTTTTAGAAGCCTCACACTGCTAACACAACGCCAGAAAGGCCACTCCGATTGCCAAAGGCTCACTAACTTCAGAACCCGAGCGAGCCGCGGAAGAGGCGCTCGGCAGGGGGGGCCATGGTACCAGACCATCTCCTATCTAGCGTAGGGAGGTACCTATCTCCTCCCTCCAGGCTCTGGGGACGAGTAATACTCCGTATCCTGAATCCTGATATCATAAATCAGAATTCTCACGTATCGGGTAATGATAGGCAATGGGCGATGGGGACGCGCCCAGGACCCAGAAGCCTAGGGTGGGTATTTGCGACGGGCCTGGTTAGTGCGTCCTGGTAGATTTCATAGAGGGTACTCGTAGGGGGAGCCTGGAGGCGAGGCAGAGAGCATGACAAGGCCAATCGGTGATTGCGTCTTTGGCACTGGGCTGCTTGTCTTCGTGAGTGCGCTCCCCTTCAGGCCGAGATTTGTCTTTCCACTCCCGCTGTTGGAGGGTCAGAGGGTTCAAGGCCTCCCCATTCCGAGTCGAGCCTAAGTGGAAGCAAAAACGGTAACCCAGATCCAGGCCCAGGCCATGGTCCCCGGGCTTTCTTGCTATCAAGGTACGAGTATCGCATTGTCGCATCGCATCGCATCGCATCTCATCTCATTTCTGGTGTTGTTGACGATGATTCAGGCGTCAAAATGTTCGATTGGCTGCAGTCGGATGGCTTCAAACCAAGAAGTTGGCGCCAATGCAGGAACACAATGTCGACAGCACTGGTGACAGACTAGGCACAGAACCTGCAGGAGTGTAGCGGCAACTTGCAGCTGGCAGGTTACAAGGCACCTCCAAGTCCAGGGTTCCTCCGGCCTCATGTCTATCCTTGCCTCTCTCAGGCCACTGGGATCTTAGCCTTTAGGTGCCAGGTCTGTTGCGGCCTGACCTTCGATCGGATTGACCAGATTGACCAAATTGTTTCCAGGCTAACCCCTTTGGCCGCCAGTCTCAGCCCAAACAGCCTCTTTTCGACATCCCAAGGCCTGGACGCCCCTCTCTGTGCCACCACACTGCCGCCTAAACGGGAATAACGGGCAAAGCCAATCCATTGCCTGCGGGGCGTGAAGGGCAGTTCCAGTTAGTCCGAGTTCTCGCTCACTTACAGGATTCCCTACTGGTACTCAGCACCTCCTCATCTCCAGATCAGATGAGTTCAGCTGATACAACTCTCGAGAATTCCCCAATAAGTCTGTGGCGTTGAAATCCAGTGTGATACACAGATCAAGAACCAATCATGCTATTGGCAATACATCAACAAGGAGGACGTGGAATTTCACTGTCGAAAACATGCGGAACCTACTCGTATGTACAGTCATCAAGCAAGGTTCGAGCATTTCGTCCGAGGTGTACGGAGGACCGTTATCACTTGTTACAGACTAGGTGCCTACAGGCTCCAGGCTATGTACGAGTAGTATTTCTTCCTTTGATGGGGGCCCTGCAGCGAGACACCCGTGCCGTTCATGACTACGAGTGCTCCGTACGGAAGTACCACTGGCATTCCCAAGCTCAAATTCCCCCAGTAAAATAACGGCTTGAAGTTCTGCCAAGGGTACCGAGGACCTGCATTTCACAAATGCCCTGTTGAAATGCGAGTCGTGGCCAACGAGTCGTGGCCAACGAGTACGAGTAACTCGCAAGTTGACTTTGAGCTTACTCGGACGATTGAAGGAAGATTTTGGTGGTCAACCTCCAATGCTCGGCTTGAACGACACACACCTACGAGTATCTAATACTACGGAGGGGATACAGAGTGTTCCAACTACTCCTCGTTATTCAATCCTGTTGCACTGACCCTGAAGTGGCCAACATGATCACCATCCACGCAGCCGATGTGCTGTGAAAAAGGTGCGCGCGTAAGGAGCGAGTCCTAGTGTTCTATCCGACTCGATTGATGATACTATCGCAAGTGTGTACCGAGTAATAATCAACATCAGGTCAATGGAAGCTGGACAACCCTCCTCAATCCTGACCAGCATGCTTGCTCGCATGGCGACACAGAGGGGGCCAAGGGCGGCAGACAATTTGGTACCTGCAGGTGTGGCGGTTGCCTCTGCACCACCACAGGCAGCTGAAGAGGCCCATCCACATCTGCAGGCACCGATTCGGACAGGCGAAACAGTTGATCTGACCTATCGCTGATGCTGGCTGCTGCTGGTATCGCCACTCCGGCACCTCGCCTCTTGTACCATTCACGTGTCACCCATTACCGCTTAATTAGCATGAATCACAGCAGCTCACAACTTCACAACACCCCCACCACCATTCATATCTCCCCCATTCGCAGGGTCTTTCGTAGCCCTTCCACCAATGTTACCTGTTACGCGCGATTTTAAAGGACGAGCAGATCTCGGACGAATCACCCTCCTGCTGGTCTAGTTCATGCAGGGGGAGTTCCAGGACCTTGGAATCTCCCAACACCAAGCCGCTGGAGTGGTTGTATACAGCTGAACCTGTTGATGACCGCCATGATACGTGGGCACCGGCGTGGGTGTGGGTGTGGGCGTGGGCGTAGGCGCGGTGCTCCGCACACCAGAGTCCCGACGGTTACAGCCTCTCGCTTCAAGTCTACGAGCACTCGTACGCTTGCCAATCCATGCTGCTGATGCTGGTGGCTTCCCAGAGGATTCTGACATGCAGCACAAAATCAAAGACAGTAATTTCCTGTGCCGGGGCCAACCTTTAGCGCTTCCGCACATCCCAGAACCTACGAGGGGAAGCCCTGTTAGCATTGCAAGATTGGCACCTTGACTGCTGTACGGAGTACGGAGTCCTCGTATCTCCATCATCCATCATTTTCCACCCTCGCTTGGGACTCAAGACTTGCTTTGGATCTCGACTGTCTCCCCCATTCTTTGTTCCTAATTCTCCTAGGCTGATGGGCGCTGAGCTGCCAATTAGCCGACTGTGGAATCTTCCGACATTTGCACCGGACTTAAAAATGTTCCAACTGTGGCCACTCCCCAAAGATCCAGGCTGAGGGAGCTTGGGCTCCCGCCCACACCCGGCTGCCTCGTTCATCTAGTTACTATGGTCCATGTCCATCCACCGTCTAGGTTAGAATTCTCGAGGCATTGAGCCTTGAGCCTTGAGCCAGTCGGTAACCCTGTCGAGTCTTAATTACTCGCGAGCCGTGACTGGAATGCGGACGGAGTCAGCCTTCGTCCTCTTGAAATCAGATTCTTTAATTTTCAGTGCATGTGCCGCTCATCCAATCACATCCTCACATTGCACTTTCCCCTACACTGCTCCATAAGTCATACTTTCTGCTTTGACTCTCCAGGAGCTGTGCTTGTTCGACAGTGGACACAATCCGTCTTTCCGTCAATGGACAGGAAGGATCCACAATGCTCTGTTTAGGCTTGGTCTTGCCCATCCGAAGTAATCGGGACGAGGTACGAGTGCAACTTCTAAGTACGGAATTCAAGGCAACGAGGTACTTACAAGTTGCTCGTCTTGCACAGGTCAACGGAGAGGTCCAGATGATACGGCCAATTTTCCGAACACCCGTTGAAACGGGCGATGGATGTGAAGCCCCTATTTCACTACCTTCGCCGAAGGTGCCCTCCAGCTAAGGCTATGTCTGTGGCTCTAAATCACACATCACATGAACTCCTGTATAACCCATGCATCTATGGAAGCAAGCCATGGAAAAGAATCGATTGCAAAGCAGCGATACCACAGGTGTTGGCATTAGCCAAAGGGTTTGACTGACTGATCAAGCCCCCACTGTACTCCGCACGACGCTGTCAACTATGAGTTCTCGTATGGAGCATGGAGTACTCTGACAATAACCCTCCTCTCACTGACTCACGGACTTGGCCTGGAACTCCGGAGTTCGCCTGTTTCAGTTTTAGTGGTGGGTGGTGATGCTGCAGAGAAGAACATGCTACTCACGCTATGCCACCACTTACTCTATACACACAGACCTGTGGTGACCACATCAGCCCAGCTTGGACCAGGTGGACTGCGGCGCTTTGTCCCTTTCAACCCTGACAATCACCACACCAACGACTGAGTGATGGCTCCGTGCTACTCGTTTGAGGCATCTTGAAAGTTGACGAGGTGGAACGTGAACCTCGTTGCCAACGGCTTAGCGTGATGTATGCCATTCAAAGAATGGTGCTTGCGTCCACGTTCTGTCGAGTCAGCGCTATGTGCTTGCAGCGGGAGCAGACAGCGCAGACAACAGCATGGTGACAACCATGACACGACCCGTTCGGACGGTATTTCATGCAGATTTAGATACATGTGAGAATTTCTTCTACTAATCTATTGTCCTTCTGTTCCCTGAAAATATCATCCATGTTCAACCCCATTATGCTGATAATGTCTTGAATATCGCAGCACCGATATGGTCATCAGACTCAATCGGCGGTCCGGCACGATCGCAATAACGCTCACTGGCAATCGCTTGTGGCTGTCTGATCATTTGAACAATGCTTCGGGTCTATCCCATGATCGCCACTCTATCCGTCCTTCAGACCCCTTTCAGGGCATTGGATGCATGTGAAATCCAATTCCTATTCTAGTGCTTCGTTTCATCGCCTTGCGCCATGCTGAAAAATGCTCAGGGCCACCCTCCCTGACAAACAACAAGCTCATTCGTTGTTGCACACTACTCTCACGCTCTGGCCAAGGCATTGCTAATCTCGATCTGTACGATTCCATCGTGGAACTTCTTCAGCGTTACACTGCCTAGGTCTTGCACAATCCAATCCGCGCCGGCGGCTTGGACTTGTTCAATGGTGTGGGTCGTAGTCAGTCCAACGACCTTGAAGCCAGCAGCTTTACCCGCACGGACTCCCGAAGGAGCATCCTCAAAGACGATCATGTGAGAGTCTTCAGGCAAACCCAGTCGTTTGCGGCCCAGTAAGTAGCAGTCAGGATGGGGCTTCCCTTGCTCAACGTCCTCGGCCACTACAATGCAGCGGGGGTGTGCCAGTTTGAGGATGTCAATCCATCCATCGAGAAGAGCCCTCGTAGCCGAAGTACATACTGCCCAAGGTGCATTGACGCTCTCAAGGTTTGCCAGCAGCTTTCGGGCTCCCGGTATCTCTACGGCATTCTGCCCAAACTCTTTGGGTATCAGCCCCTCTTGGTGACTGATGTCTAGCGAGACCCATTAGTACTCCGTACTTCGATCATCGATCTGTCAGCTTCTTTTGGCGGGGGATCTTACATTCCCAGTTCGCCCGGGAGGGGTCATAGATCTGAAAGGTGTCGATACTCCGTCGACCATGTGACGTTGCAAGAATCGTGTTGGGGTCCACTCCCATGAGAGCTGCCTGCTTGTGCCAGTGCTTGACCACCGCCTCTGTACTGTCGATAACGGTGCCTATCAGAGACGCCATTAGATCATTTTCCTTTTTCTGTCAACCAAGAACACATGTGGGCGACGTACCGTCAAAATCGAAAAGTAAGCCGTTTGCAGAGACGACCATCGGCGGGGCAGTGAAGCTCGGTTCTTCGATGGAACCCATTGCGATATAGTAAGTACAAAAGAGTACCGCAAACAAAATCAATCGATTTCCGCAAGGTCGTCTTTAACCTCTATGTCTCTATTGTAAAGTATGAACGTCTATGAAGAGAGGGAATGCAGCGTCGTTGTTTCGCGATATCAGAACCGTTTATGTACATACGCACTCTTACACCGTTGCGTCGGGAAAATTTCTCGTTATGGCATCATCCGCGGCATGTTGAGAAATTTTTGGACTGGCTGGGAATGGGGATTGCCTTCCTGTGTAATACTCCGTACTCCAGGGTTAGTCTGGGTACAATCCCCCTCCGCGGATACGAGGGTACATGTGGAGGTATTCTTTTGACTTGGCAATTTTGAGGCCCTCGGCCACACAGAGTATACACAGCCCAATTAAGCAGGTAGAAAGCTGTAATTGACGGAAATACTAAATAAAATGCGTAGCCAGTCTGACCCAGGACTTCATACTCGTCGACTAGCGGCATCGTTGAGATATCTTTGAAGAAAGCGAAGTTTGCAAAATTGCCAAGCCAAAAGAGTACCCAGGTGTCCGTGGAGGGCGTAGCATTGCATAATATCACGAAAATCGATATTCACTCGTACAGAGCGACGGAGGAAGTGCGGAGCGCGCCTCTCCCCTCCTCTAAGATCACGTGGGAAGGATTAGGCGGTGGGCTCTTCGCGAGTTTCGATATCATCTCCAAAACTTTTTTTCCGGGATGTGAAATTGAATTCTACCACCACCAACAACCAACCACTGCAACGATGGTCAAGTCCTGTGAGTTCTCTATTACATCTAGCAGTCCCAAATGTCTCTATGTACTAACCTTTCCACCCTAGTCTCAAAGTCCAAACGGACCCCGGTGCGTCTACGACATAAAATTGAGAAGGCCAGTGCGGCGAAGCAGAGGAAACTTAGAAAGGAGTCGAAAAAGGTACGGCTGTCGCCCACTCTTTGTGCGTCGATTTCAATGGTCTGACCAGATGAAAACAGAACCCTCAGTGGAAGTCGAGGTTAAAGAAGGATCCAGGGATTCCTAACCTCTTCCCGTTCAAAGATAAATTGCTCCAGGAGCTTGAGGAGAAGAAAAGACTGAAAGCCGAGAATACGGAGAAATTACGGGATGCTGCTAGGGAGAAGAAGAGAAATGCGGAAGATAATACTGCGGAAGACGACTTGATGGACGAGGACGACGAGGACGATCTGCTCGAGGACGAAGAGGAAATGGATGAGGATGACGACGATGCGGACGATGACAATGCAAATCCTATGGCTGCTCTCCTTGCTTCAGCGCAGGCTAGGGCGGCCGATTATGACGGCGGGGCGCTACGAGGAGACGTCGATGTTGATGCGGACGTTGACGAGAACGGTGTTCGCGGTGTGCAACTCTCCGAGGCTATCGCTACAGACCACAGAAATCCAGACTCCTCACGACGGGCATTCGACAAGATCTTCAAGCAAGTGCTTGATGCTGCAGATGTGGTGTTGTATGTGTTGGACGCCCGAGATCCCGAAGGCACAAGATCAAGAGAGGTGGAGCGGCAGATCATGGCAGCCGAGGGCGGTTCGAAGCGACTTATTCTCGTTCTCAACAAGATCGACCTCGTGCCACCACCGGTCTTGAAAGGCTGGCTAACTCACCTACGACGATATTTCCCGACAATCCCCCTCCGTGCATCCACACCTGCGTCTAATGCTCAAACCTTCGACCACAAACAACTAACGCTCAAAGCTACGTCCGAATCTCTTCTCCGATCCCTTAAATCCTATGCTGCCTCCAAACAACTAAAACGCTCGATATCGGTTGGTGTCATCGGTTACCCGAACGTTGGGAAGTCGTCCGTTATCAACGCCCTGACCTCCCGATTAAACAAGGGTAACCAAAGCTTTGCCTGCCCCGTTGGATCCGAGGCAGGCGTCACGACTAGCTTGCGAGAAGTCAAGCTTGACGGCAAACTCAAGATTCTAGATTCTCCGGGTATTGTTTTCCCATCCACCATGGATGGAGAGGACAGGGAGGGCAGGCAGCAGAGAAAGGCAGAGCATGAAGCACGATTGATTCTTCTCAATGCGTTGCCGCCCAGTCAAATTTCCGACCCTTTACCAGCCATCAATCTCCTTTTGTCCCGGCTGTCCGTCTCAGAAGCATTATTCGATAAGCTGCTCAAGAATTATGGAATCGTTGCATTGGGACCATTTGGTAACGGAGACACAACCACTGATTTCCTCATCCAGGTCGCCCGGAAACGAGGACGACTGGGGAAGGGTGGAGTACCGAATCTGAATTCCGCGGCGACGACAGTGATCACGGATTGGCGAGATGGGAGAATTCAAGGTTGGGTGGAGCCACCAACCCTCAAGATGATAAATGACGAAGATATGATCGAGGCTGGTGCTGGTGCTGGTGCTGGTGCTGAAGACGGTAAGGCTCTCCCTACTGGAGCAGATAGGAAAGAGATCGTCAAAGAATGGGCCGCTGAGTTCAAGCTTGATGGGCTTTGGGGTGATGACAGTCACGACCAGACGAGTTCGGATGCTATGCAGGTAGAGTCATGAAAATGGGGAAATGTCTACGGAGTATGGAGTACCTACCAAAGTATATCCCTAAGATAGATCTTGGGAAGTCATAGCGTCAAGGCAAGCGTCTTTGATCTGAAAATGATACCACGGTTATTCTTTCAATATTGTAATATTACATTTTCTGATCTCGTTCGATAATCTAATTCGAACAGATCTTCTCGAGCAGCGTTGTCAGTTACATATGCTAGCCATCAAGGCTGTCCCTTCCAAGAATCTCTTGATTGATTTCCGCTTGCCCTGAGCCCCACACTTCCTTCCCCAAGTCGCGTTTTCAATTTTGACCGCGTTCATACCTCAAGCCCTTTTCAATCCTCAAACAAAACACTCATAAACTCCATAATCACAAGATGGCTCCACGGAAAAGCACGAGTTCGAACGCGGCCGATGCTAACGGCGATGCCAATGGGGATGTATCTATGGTTTCCAATGCGACGACTGCAACTTCCACGAGCCATGCGCATCCAAAGCCCTCGCGGCAGTCAGGCGGTGGAGCGATAGATGCAGATGACGGTGTCAGTATAGATGTACGTTACTCTACGTTAATTTCCTTCGCAATACTTTGCGGGTGATAATCAGCATGCAAGAGGCCGAAGACAGGAGGTAACTAACAATCCTCAGGATCTACTCCTTCCCCGAACGCTCATCCAACGGCTCGCTAGAAGCGCGCTGCCTCCAAACACTTCACTCCAGAAGGATGCTGTCCTGGCGCTTTCCAAATCTGCCACCGTTTTTATATCCTACCTTGCACACCATGCAAATGAGCAGTCGACCCGTAAAACATTGTCTCCACAAGACGTGCTCAAAGCACTAAAAGAAATTGAGCTTGAGGGAGTTATGGGTCTAGGTGCTGTGGGCAAGGACGGCAGGACGGGCGGACGGTTAGAACGAGAGCTGGAACTATACGAACAGGAACTGATGCAGCGGAGGAAAGGTGCACGGGACAGGAAGACGAACAAGGCTAGAGAAAGCACTGGCACTGGCATTGATGGCGGTGACGAGGCTGAGGAGAGTGAAAGAGGAGAGCCAAGCAATAAACGAGCTAGGCGTATGGAAGTTGATGAAGACGGGGATGACGATGAAGAAAACCGTATGCTAGACTTGCAATTGAATGGGGCCCAGGCCGACGGGGAGGCACTGCCTGGGAGTGCAACGAAAGGCACCAGAAGAAAACAGCCCGCGACAGATGGAAAGGGCAAAGGCAAAGATGTTGACATGGAGTCTGACCCAGAGGATGAGGATGAGGAGGAAGACCAGGACGACGACGAAGGTGATGACGATGACAACGATGGTGACGAAAATGACGATGATGCTGATAACGACGATGACGACGAACAAGACGACGATGAGAATGATGAAGATACTGAAGACCAACTAGAGGAAATGAATGGCTCCCGAAGTCGGAATGGACATAGAGGTCTCCAGCCTAATGGGCGGGTCGAGATCGAAGGAAGCGATGAGGAGAGTGATTGATCGTGATCAATCTATTAATCACCGGCAGGAGAGAATATTATGTTTGAATATGATGCTGCTTTCAAACCCTACCCATATCGGCATCTGAGACGACCATACATACCAGTGCGGAAAAGCCTATGAATCAATTCTGCTCTACACACTTTCAGTCTTTAACAGAAAGGCAGCCATCTTTTTGGCTCGGATAAACAGCGATCGGCCCAATGGATGGAAGATCATCTTGATCCTCCATCGGCTCAAACAGCCACTTAAACCAGTCAGTCAATTGGCGCTGATCGCGACATTTCCGAAACCGGCCTGCGGTATAGCAATCCAGCAGCCATCGTGCTGCCGGTGGTCTAAAACCGTGAAAATCAAGGCTAAAGCAGGCTCTACGACAGGACCGGACCAGACCCCCTTCTACGCCGCATTCGAAACTCCTAGAACGTCTCTGGCTTTTGACCTCGCCATCAGCCAAGACTTAAAGCCAGATCTGAGTTGCTCTTTTGCTCTTCTTAAGCTTTATCGATCCCCTCAAATGCGGGTTGCTTAATGGAACTCCCACTAGAGAAGGTCACCATCGACCCTGAAGTGAACGAGGCTCAGGCGGAAGCCGAAAGGCTAGATCAATCGTCTGAGAGGAATACTTCAGATCTCGAACAACAAGCTCAACAACCTGTAACAGAAGACGATGTCATATTCTCTGTTTGGAGCCACAATGAAAGGAAATTCATCATCCTCACCGCGTCCATTGCGGCGTTTTTCTCTCCGGTCTCTGCTCATATATACTACCCAGCACTCAACCGAATTGCAGAAGACTTGAAGGTATCAGGCAACCTGATAAACTTGAGTATTACGACGTATATGGTCAGTGCCATTATCAAAACCTATTCCACACGCTATGCAAAAGTGCTCACTCCCATTGAAAAAGGTATTTCAAGGACTTGCCCCCGCATTCGTTGGTGAGTTCTCGGACAATGCAGGGCGACGACCGTCATACCTCGTCTGCGGCATGCTATACATCGCAGCAAATATTGGGCTTGCTCTCCAAAACAGTTATGCTGGCCTTCTAGTGCTTCGATGTCTGCAAAGTGCTGGGAGCAGTGGAACGGTATCCCTGATCTACGCCGTCGTAGCTGACGTGGTCACCACCCCAGATCGAGGTAGTTACATCGTTTATGCAGCAATCGCGCCGCAAATCGGCCCTTCGGTCGGCCCGGTTATTGGTGGTCTGCTTGCAGAGTACGCAAATTGGCATTTCATCTTCTGGTTTTTGGTAATCGTTGCATGTCTGGTTTTCATTCCACTAGGACTGTTCTTCCCGGAGACATGTAGGAGAATCGTGGGAAACGGATCCATTCCTCCTAGAAAGCTCAATCGATGTCTTACCAACAGGCTACGCGAGAAGAGGGCGACGGCCACAAATGCCAAATGTCCTCCGCCAGAAGCCGACAAGTGCGAATCTTCAGCGAAGACCCCAGGTCTGCGATTTCCAAATCCATTCTCTGTGCTCAGACTCCTCTCCCAGAAAGAATGTGGGCCCATTCTCATATACGCAGCCCTCGTTAGCTCTGGGATGTTTTCGACTGTGGCACTGATCCCCTCCCAATTTCAACGAATATATGGATTCAACGAGCTTCAGATATCTCTCTGTTACATCCCACTTGGACTTGGGACGATCGCCGCTGCCTTCGTCCGCGGCCGCATCCTCGACTCACGCTTCAGATATTACGCGAAACAAGTCGGCCTAGAAGTAGTGCAGAATCGCAGAATGGACCTCACCAATTTCCCACTGGAGCAAGCCCGCATCGAAGTCGCGCTCCCGACGTTGTTCCTGGGTGCAGCATGCACCATCGGCTTCGGGTGGACGCTGCAATGCGGGACCAACCTGGCGGGACCATTGATACTCCTGTTCTTCATTGGATTCAGCGCCAGTGCCACCACGAACACGATCCAGGTCTTGTTGGTCGATATCTATCCCGGGAGACCCGGTGCGATCACGGCGGCGAATAATCTACTACGGTGTTGGCTTGGGGCTGGTGCATCGGCGCTGGTGATCCCCATGATCGAGGCCATGGGGATTGGGTGGACTTCGACTGTTTTTAGCCTCCTTGTTGTTGCGTTTAGTCCGTTGTTGTGGTTTATCATGAAGCATGGCCCGAGGTGGAGGCGCCAAGCGGCGGAGAATCTAAAGCACAAGTTGGGTGATGCTGGTGAGGTGAAGGCCTGATGGACTGGATCGTGCTGATCCTATTCGCGGCCAGACGTAGTTATCATCTATCTCCTTGCGGGTTCGGCTTTTATGAGCGAAACTCGCAGTTTGGAGAGAAGAAAATCACTCGGCATGGATCCGAATCGAATCGAATTGACTTGTGGACAATTTACGTGCTGCCAGAGAGAGAGAGCACGGAACACTGCTACCGAGTCCAGAGTGCGAGTTCAATGGATTTAATGTTGAAGACAGACTCCAGAGTTTGCCCCGTCCCCGGTGTCTGTCTGTTCAGTGTTGGATTAGTTAGGTACATATACATACATTACATCATGAATCAATCAAAGCGTTTGGATATAAATCTCAATTCCTTAAAAGCCAAACCTCTGATCCGCCAATTTCTTCTCAAATTCCCCCGGACACAGCTTTGCGTGGAGTATAGTAAGTAGTAAGTACATAGCAGCTGCACTTTGTGCCTCTTGTGACAAGGGCCTTTGGGTATTTAAACAGGGAAAGAAAGTAGCTAGCTGTGCAGCGGTGATTAATATTTTATGTAGGCAGCCCTTCGACTCAATATTTATCATTATATTATATCTCGCGTTCATTTCCATTACTATTCGCCTTTTCTCTCTTTATGGCTTTTAACGCATCAGTCCGACTCCCACTCAATCCTGGGGATCCTCCTCCTCCCGTCCTCCACAACCTCAATGGGCGCAAGGACGCTGAATCTCCATTCCCGCGCAGCTTGCAGGGAACGCCGCTCCGCCATTCCATCCACATACTTCTCGAGTTCCTCATCATCGGCATTAACATCGACATCCCACAACCAACGCTCCTCGCCCCGCGGCCCATTCCCGACTTTCCGCTTCGGGAGCTCATCGCGCAGGATTGCGGCGACGAATGCTTTGATTTCTAGGATGGCGGTCTCCGCGTCCGTGTTGCATGTCGTGTGTGCTGCCGCGAGGTCGACGCGTGGGTGGGAGTCGATGGCGTCGCTGTCGTCGAGATCGACGAGAAGCCAGGGGTCGTTGGCGGGTAGGTGGGTGCTTTGGAGGGTTCGGAATGAGAGCTGTGGCGAATGGGAAGTGGGAGCGTTGAGAGAGTCTGGTGGGCGTTCGTTGCCTGGTTGGGTTGCGGTCGCAGTGCGCCTTCTGCTGCTGAAGAGGGAGAGGGAGGGCACCCAGGGGCGAGATGTCGTCGTCGGGGGAATAGGGCGGGAGGATGGACTACCATCACCATCGCTTTGTTGAACTCGACCTCGATCACTCACTTCCTGTCGAAGCTCCCGATTCTTCTCCACCACGAAAGCCAGCACTTTATGGAGACTCCGCCACCACTGGACGAGGTCGCTTTCCTTGTCGAACATGGTCGGCATTGGCGGTTCACGCCCCCAGGGCGCTCCGCGAGTGGAAGACGTCTCCTTGAGGTAGAAGCTGTCGCCCACACAGAGCACGCGGTTATCTGCGTCGTACCATGATAGCGAGTCTGGCGTGTGACCTGGGGTGTGTAAGATGGTGTATGGGGTGGGGATTTGGATTGTTGTTCGGTGGGTTGAGTCGGACTGCGGTGTTGGCTGTGTTGTTGAAGGAGGGTCACTACGATTGCTGTGATAGACGACTTGCGAATAATCCTCCGCCCAGATCCCAACATCGTATTTCGGAGCGCAGAGGCCCAATGTTCCCGCGAGGCTGTGTTTCTGTAGGTTGGCATACGGTGTCACGAAAGCCTTGCCGTGTGATGACGTTAGGACTGTGGTAGCAGGCGGCGCTGGTTGTGGTCGTTGGGTTTCATTATCACTAGTTCGGCTGGTCGCAGGAGCAGCAGTTCGTTTTGCTCCTGCCGCTGTTGTTGGTGGCAGTTTCCAGATTCCCAAGATATGGTCATAGTGGCAGTGTGTCGTCATCACCAGATATGGGATCTGACTGCCTGGGTTGAGCGTGTACTCCAGGAAAGTGAAAATGTTCCATACTCGCGGGTAGGGCGATCGAGGCTCAGCCTGGTGCGACGGAGGAAAGCGCCTCTTTGTGGAATGCCAACATGGAACTTCCGTACCACAACCCGTATCGCTGAGGACGATGACCCGATGGGCGGCGCTTTTCTCTCGCCCATCAACGGTTTGAATCAGGTTCTCAGCTTGTTGGCAGATCTTCGCATATATGTGGGGGTATTCCCCATACTTGTCGTGTTCGCGAATCAAGAATGTTTTATCCCGTGGGCTCGGAATGCCGTCCTTGATATGGCACTCTTCAATGGTGAAGGGACATTGCTTAGGGATCGGAGGAAGGCGTTGCACCTCCATGGAATATAGTTCCTGCCTTCTGCTGTACGTTGTATATTAAGCTGTGGGTGAATCTGTACTCCGTAGAGATGATGTTTGAGGGATGGCGGGTATCCCTCCTCTAGCTCAACGGTTGCGGTATCGACCAGCAGTGCATTGGTGAAATCCGCAATGATGGTACAAGTGGGTATAACTCCGTGCTAATAGCACTTAGGATCCTACTGTCTAGGCAAGCGTCGTACACCTCTCGGCTAGGATTGTCATCTGATGCTTTGCTTGATCGACACGAATGAAGTTGAAAGAGGATTGCGCCAAGAAACGCATGGCTGAATTTCTAACCCGGAGTTTTATGGTGCTCAAAGGTCGCACCACTAGGTGTGTAGTCTACATTGGTACAAGTGCTTTAGGGCCATATTTGGAGCTTCAGAGTCTGTTACTCCACATCCATTCGATCTTGACGACCATATCCTTGATTCTCCTTCTCCACACTGTCCTTGACGCCTTCCAAGAAAGCCTCGACGGCTTCGCCACCTCCCAGCGGTACTCCACCGCGTCGCATGTAACCTCCATTTCGTACTGGGATATTGAGCGCTTCACTAATACTTGGAAGTCCACCATCTCGGAGTGCGACAGTCAAACTTGCAAGGCTTTGTGAAAGTTGTGGAGATCTCAATACTCTTCGTAGTATGTTCTTCTTTTGATCTAGACTTAGAGCTGCCTCAGCAGCTGGAATAGATGCATGTTCGGTGCCCAAATCTGCCGTGTCGTCTACCTCCTGTGCTAGTGTTACTAACGAGGGTGGTAGATACTGCAGCAGTCGATCAACTACCTCGGCATCCGCTGATTCGATCCAAGGTATGGTTGAAGCCGGAGTAAGTAAATCTGCAAGCGTAGTAAATATTTTCGCCTGTGGGGCTGATCGCCGTTCCTGACCCTGATTGCCGCCCATTGACTGAATGAAGTTTTGAACGACGGTGTTGACATCCAGTTCTTCAGTGGCCCTGTGAAAAGTTAGAACTTGCTCGTCTTGTGCTGGTGAAAGCTGCACAATGCGGGTGCTTTACCTACGCTCTTCCGCCATCCGCACCACCCTCTCTTGATTGCTCTCCCTCTTCCCTGATATCACCGCCTGTGGCACCAGGGCCAGCTCCACCACTTCCCGAAGGCCGACGATTCCTGTCGTGGTTTGTGCCTTCTACATCTTCCATTTGCTCGTCATCATCGTCTTGTCCATCTTGGTCATGAGGCAGCTGGGCAATCTCCTGCTGGACATCCACTTCTTCACCTTGCAGAAGATTGTTGACAATTTGACCGAGCTTGTAATCACGAGGACTAAACCAAGAAACGTCGCCTTGAGGATGTTGGCTTTTGGACTGTAGCCAAAAGAAATGTCGCTGTGAGCTGGACGAGAATTTCAGGACATAGATTCTGCCATTTGTTCTCTTGTTACTGGGTGAGTCTGAGTCTGGTTGAAGTGGAGTGAAGGTGCAGTCGGTTGGGAACATGAGTAGATCAAGTTCAGGATTGTCCAAGGCGGCGGTCCTCGGCCGCCAACACAAATGAAGGAGCTGCTCATCTTCTTCATAGAGATAGATATAACCGGGGGTGGGAAGAGGCTTGACTTTGTATGGTGAAGAACTGGTCTTTGGGACGTGTGGTTAGCTGTTTAAGTTCCAAGAGGTGTAGAATCCAAGTTGAATAAATTGAGGAGTTCTGGGGCACTCACATCCAAGTCGCAGAGACCAGCCTTGAACGTTATTATCGGAGCAATTGACATGGTTGCTGGATGGGAAGAGAGGGAGCTGAATGTGATGCAGGACGGGTGTTGAGAATTCAGATGTGTAGAACAGGTATGTTCTAAACTAGCCACTGATTTGTTGGACTTGCAAGTTCACCCAGGACCTATATGGGAGTGGTCAAGTAGGGCCGCAATTACGATTTGTTTGCGTAACAAGATCGAAGCCTTGTCCTAATAATTACCAGTGGGTACCTGAATTGGAGTTGGAAGCAAACGCAGCAAACATTGGAGCACTCTGGAGTGGGTTACGGATTATCTAAATACC
>Ga0105239_10002595_pt1 | contig 22859 bp, 17 predicted proteins | sample KBSC44metaG_FD_92761 | JGI IMG/M metagenome (GOLD analysis project Ga0105239, IMG submission 92761) | Corn rhizosphere microbial communities from Kellogg Biological Station, Michigan, USA - KBS C4-4 metaG | ecosystem: Host-associated > Plants > Roots > Rhizosphere > Soil | place: Michigan, USA... | reverse complement strand
GGCTACACCGTGGCGCTGCACAACCGGTCGGTCGCCAAGACCGATGCGCTCTTGGCGGAGCACGGCTCGGAGGGCAACTTCGTGCGCAGCGAGACCATCGGTGAATTCCTTGCCGCGCTTGAGAAGCCGCGTCGCGTGATCATCATGGTCAAGGCGGGCGACCCGACCGACGCCGTCATCAACGAGTTGGCCGACGCGATGGAGCCCGGCGACATCATCATCGACGGAGGCAACGCGCTCTACACCGACACCATCCGTCGGGAGAAGGCGATCCGTAAGCGGGGGCTGCACTTCGTCGGCGCCGGCATCTCCGGCGGCGAGGAGGGCGCCCTCAAGGGCCCGTCGATCATGCCGGGCGGCCCCGCCGAGTCCTACGTCTCACTCGGCCCGCTGCTCGAGGAGATCTCCGCACACGTCGACGGTGTGCCGTGCTGCACCCACATCGGACCCGACGGTGCAGGGCACTTCGTGAAGATGGTGCACAACGGCATCGAGTACTCCGACATGCAGCTCATCGGCGAGGCCTACCAACTGCTGCGCGACGGGCTCGGCAAGACCGCTCCCGAGATCGCCGACGTGTTCGCCGAGTGGAACAAGGGTGACCTGGACAGCTACCTCATCGAGATCACCGCCGAGGTGCTGCGCCAGACCGACGCCAAGACCGGCAAGCCGTTGGTCGACGTCATCCTCGACGAGGCCGAGCAGAAGGGCACCGGCCGCTGGACGGTGAAGTCGGCGCTCGACCTCGGCGTGCCCGTCACCGGCATCGCCGAGGCCGTGTTCGCCCGCGCACTGTCGGGTTCGGTCACCCAGCGCAAGGCCGCCACCGGCCTGGCATCGGGCGACCTCGGCGGAAAGCCAAGCGATGCAGCGCAGTTCACCGAGGACGTGCGGCAGGCGCTCTACGCGTCCAAGATCATCGCCTACGCGCAGGGCTTCAACCAGATCCAGGCCGGCAGCATCGAATACGACTGGGCCATCACGCCGGGTGACATGGCCACGATCTGGCGCGGAGGCCGCATCATCAGGGCCAAGTTCCTCAACCGGATCAAGGAGGCGTTCGACGAGAACGCCGACCTGCCCAGCCTGATCGTTGCGCCGTACTTCCGCAGCGCCATCGAGTCGGCCATCGACAGCTGGCGCCGCGTCGTCGTCACGGCGACCGAGTTGGGCATCCCGATCCCCGGCTTCTCGTCGGCACTGTCGTACTACGACGGACTGCGCACCGAACGGCTGCCCGCCGCGCTCACCCAGGGGCTGCGGGACTTCTTCGGCGCGCACACCTACGGCCGTACCGACGCCGATCCGGCCGCGCGCTTCCACACCCTGTGGAGCGGTGACCGCACCGAGGTGGACATCTGACGCCGCACGGTTTCGGCGATCGGCCGAAGAAAAACTAGACTCGAGGTCGATGAGATTCCTTGACGGGCAGCGGCCGCCCTACGACCTCACCTACAACGACGTCTTCATAGTCCCAGGACGATCGGATGTGACGTCGCGATTCGACGTGGATCTGTCGACCGTGGACGGGTCGGGCACCACCATTCCGGTGGTGGTCGCCAACATGACGGCGGTGGCGGGGCGGCGGATGGCCGAGACGGTGGCGCGGCGGGGTGGCGTCGTCGTTCTGCCGCAAGACCTTCCGATCTCCGCGGTGCAGCAGACCGTCGACTTCGTCAAGAGCCGCGACCTGGTGGTCGACACCCCGGTGGTCCTGTCCCCCGACGACTCGGTGTCCGACGCGACGGCACTGATCCACAAGCGGGCGCACGGCGCGGCCGTCGTGGTCGACGGTGACCGCCCGGTCGGCCTGGTCACCGAGGCCGCATGCGCGGGTGTGGACCGGTTCGCCAGGGTGCGCGACGTGGCCCTCTTCGACTTCGTCACCGCCCCTGTCGGGACCGATCCCCGCGAGGTGTTCGACCTGCTCGAACACGCACCCATCGACGTGGCGGTGATGACGGGACCGGACGGCGGCCTCGCAGGCGTCCTGACCCGCACCGGCGCGGTCAGGGCCGGGATCTACGGCCCCGCCGTCGACCCCAAGGGCAGGCTGCGGATCGCCGCCGCCGTCGGCATCAACGGCGACGTCGCCGCGAAGGCACGTGCACTGGTCGAGGTCGGCGCCGATCTGCTGGTCATCGATACCGCCCACGGCCACCAGCTCAAGATGCTCGACGCCATCAAGGCGGTGGCGTCACTCGATCTGGGTGTCCCCATTGCCGCGGGCAACGTCGTGTCGGCGGAGGGCACCCGCGACCTGATCACCGCTGGCGCCTCGATAGTCAAGGTGGGCGTTGGCCCCGGCGCGATGTGCACCACCAGGATGATGACAGGCGTCGGAAGGCCGCAGTTCTCGGCGGTCGTCGAATGTTCTGACGCGGCAAGGCAACTCGGTGGTCACGTCTGGGCCGACGGTGGGGTGCGGCATCCCCGTGACGTGGCGCTGGCGCTGGCCGCCGGGGCGTCGAACGTGATGATCGGCTCCTGGTTCGCAGGCACCTACGAGTCCCCTGGCGACCTTCTGTCCGACCGCGAGGAGCGGCTGTACAAGGAGAGTTACGGCATGGCGTCCAAGCGGGCCGTCGCCGCGAGGACGGCGGGCGACAGCATGTTCGACCGTGCCCGCAAGGGGCTCTTCGAGGAGGGCATCTCGACGTCGCGGATGGCGTTGGACGCGGCGCGTGGTGGTGTTGAGGACCTGTTGGACCACATCACCTCTGGCGTGCGCAGCACCTGTACCTACGTCGGCGCGGCAACCCTGCCCGAACTGCACGAGAAGGTCGTGCTCGGCGTGCAGTCGGCGGCCGGATTCGCCGAGGGACACCCGCTGCCGACCGGTTGGTGACCCAACACCCCCGTCGCCACCCGCTAACATGAGTTCCTCACCACCCCGGCTCAAGGAAAGGGATCACGTGCCGCAGGCACCCGTGGAGGCCCCCGCGTCTGACAGGGCCATCGGGTCCGAGCCAACCGCCCGCGAACCCGGCATGGAACCTCAGGACGCCGAACCCTCCAGTAGTCAGCCGGGCGCTCGACCCGGCGAAACTTCCGCGAGGCATCCAGGGCGAGCGAAGCGACGGGGAATTCTCCGATGAGCTTCGGCATGACCATGCTCGCCCTGCTCGGCTTCACCGTGCTCACCGCCGGCACGGCCCTGTTCGTGGCCGCTGAGTTCTCCCTGACGGCGCTGGAGCGAAGCACCGTCGACGCCAATGCGCGCAGCGGCAAGCGCCGCGACAAGATGGTGCAGCGAGCGCATCGAACGCTGTCGTTTCAGCTGTCCGGCGCCCAGGTCGGCATCTCGATCACCACGCTGATCACCGGTTACCTCGCCGAACCGCTCCTGGCCCACCTCCTGCAGCCCGTCTTCCATGCCATTGCACTGCCCGACGACGTGGCAGATGGCCTTGCCCTTGCCCTTGCGCTGCTGATCGCCACCTCGGTGTCGATGGTGTTCGGCGAGCTGGTGGCCCAATACCTCGCCATCGCCAAACCCCTGGCCACCGCGCGCGTCGTGGCAGGCCCGCAGCTGCTGTTCTCGATGGCCACCACTCCCCTGATCAAGTCGACCAACGGCACTGCGAACTGGATTCTGCGTCGACTGGGCATCGAGCCCGCCGAGGAGCTGCGGTCGGCACGGTCGCCCCAGGAACTGGTGTCGCTCGTGCGCAACTCCGCACGGCAGGGTTCGCTCGACCTCTCGACGGCCACGCTGGTGGACCGCTCGCTGCGGTTCGGCACCCGCACCGCAGAGGAGCTGATGACACCCCGCTCCACGATCGAGGCACTGCAGTCCGACGACACCGTCGCCGACCTGGTGGCCAAGGCCATGGAGACCGGCTTCTCCCGCTTCCCGATCGTCGATGGCGACCTCGACGAGACCGTCGGCATCGTGCACGTCAAACAGGTCTTCGAGGTGCCACCGGAAGATCGGCCGACCACCAAGCTGGCTGCCTTGGCGCTGCCCGTGCCGACGGTGCCGTCCACCCTCGACGGCGATGCCGTGATGACGCAGATCCGGGGCAACGGCCTTCAGACCGCGTTGGTGGTCGACGAGTACGGCGGCACCGCGGGCATGGTCACCGTCGAGGACTTGATCGAGGAGATCGTCGGTGACGTCCGCGACGAGCACGACGACGCGACGCCCGACGTCGTCGAGACGCGCAACGGCTGGCAGGTCTCCGGGCTGCTGCGCATCGACGAGGTCGACACCGAAACCCCGTTCCGGGCCCCCGAGGGCGAGTACGAAACCATCGGCGGCCTGGTGCTGCAGGAGCTCGGCCACATTCCGGTCGAGGGTGAATCGGTCACGTTGACGGAGTTCGATCCCGACGCCGCGCTCGACCGGCCGGTGCGCTGGCTGGCGAGCGTGGAGCGAATGGACGGTCGCCGCATCGATCTGATCAAGCTGGTCAGGCTCGGCGTCAATGATGAGGCCGAGGAGACCGAACATGAATGATCTTCTCGGCGTTCTGCTGACGGTGTTGCTGCTCGGCGCCAACGCCTTCTTCGTCGCCGCCGAGTTCGCGCTGATCTCGGCGCGCCGCGACAGGCTCGAAGCCCTCGCCGAACAGGGCAAGCGCAGCGCGGTCACGGTCATGCGGGCAGGCCAGAACCTATCGCTGATGCTGGCGGGTGCGCAGCTCGGTATCACGGTGTGTTCGATCCTGCTCGGCCGCGTCGGCGAGCCCGCGGTGGCGCATCTGCTGGAGACGCCGTTCGATCTGCTTGGCGTGCCTGACGCCGTGCTGCACACGGTGTCGTTCCTCGTCGCGATCACGGTCGTCGTGGTGCTGCACGTGCTGCTCGGTGAGATGGTGCCGAAGAACATCGCGATCGCAGGGCCGGAATCGGCTGCAATGCTGCTGGTCCCGCCATACCTGGTCTGGATCCGGATCGCGCGCCCGTTCATCGCCTTCTACGACTGGTGCGCGAAGCTGACGCTGCGCATGGTCGGGGTGGAGGCCAAGAACGAGCTCGAGAACACGGTGTCGATGATCGAGCTGTCCGAGATGATCGCCGAGTCCGTCTCCGAGGGCCTTCTGGATCCAGAGGAGCACAGCAGGCTGTCGCGGGCGCTGCAGATCCGCACGCGCATCGTGGCCGACGTTGCCGTGCCCGTCAACGAGATTCACGCGGTTCCGGCCGCCGCCGACGGCTCTGGGCCGACCGTCGCGGCCATCAAGCAGGCGCTTGCGGAGACCGGGTACTCCCGCTTCCCGGTCGTCGATCACGCCGGCGGGTTCACCGGCTACGTGCACATCAAGGACGTGCTCTCGCTCGTCGACGATCCCGATGCCGTCGTCGACGCGTCCATGGTGCGACCGCTGCCACGAGTGCTCGCGACGTTGCCGCTGCCCGACGCGTTGTCGCGGCTGCGGCGTGACAACAGCCATCTCGCGCTGGTCACCAGTGCCGACGACCAGGTCACCGCGATGGTGACGCTGGAAGACCTCGTCGAGGATCTGGTGGGTACCGTTCGCGACGGAACCCACCGTGTCTGAGCTGGTACTCGATCACACCCGGCTCGACGAGGCGGCATGGACCGAGCGGGAACGTCGACACACCGAGCGAGTGGTCCGCTTCGTCGGGCCGCACGTGCTCAGGGCAAGACGTGGCGAAGCCCACCCGGTGTGGGACTTCCTGTTCAGCTACTACAGCCTGAAGCCTCGCCAGCTGCGCCGTTGGCATCCGGGATACGGCGTGGCACTGTCCGGTCCGTCGGCAGCCCGCTTCCTCGAACGCAGTGGCTACGGCACGGTCGGATCGGCCGTCGCCGTCACCCGCGAGCACCTGCTGGCCCGCATCAACACGGTCGAGTTCATCGCCGATCTGCTGCACGCCACGTCCAGCCGGCCCGCCCGGTTCAACTGCTTCGGTCTGCACGAGTGGGCCATGGTCTACCGCACCACCGACGTCCGGCACGAGGTTCCGCTGCGGCTCGGCACCGAGGCCACCGACGCCGTCGTCGACTCAATGCCGTTGCGGTGCAGCCACTTCGACGCCTACCGGTTCTTCACCGAGCCCGCCGCGCCGCGCAACGCCGACCGGTTGAGCAGGCAGTCGCAGGTCGCCACCGAACAGCCGGGGTGTGTGCACGCGAACATGGACCTCTACAAGTTCTGTGGAAAACTGGGCCCGCTGGTGGAGTCCGGCCTGTTGATGGACTGCTTGGACCTCGCCGCCGACGCGCGCGAGCTGGACATGCGTGCGAGCCCGTACGACCTCACCGGATATGGTTTCGAGCCGATTGCCATCGAAACGTCAGCGGGTCGCGCCGAGTACGTCCGCGCCCAGCAGGACGTCGCCGACCGGGCAGCACCCCTGCGGGCGGCGCTGGCCGACCGGTGTGACCTGCTTCTCGCCTCGGTGCGGGGAAATTAGCTGGGGTTACCCACGGGTAAGATGGATCGACGCTTTAGGGAGGAAGACCCATGAATGATCGCGTGACCGTCGGCAACCTGCGGGTCGCCAAGGTGCTGCACGACTTCGTGACCAACGAAGCCTTGCCAGGCACCGGACTGGATCCGGAGAGCTTCTGGGCGGGCGTTGACAAGGTGGTCACCGATCTTGCGCCGAAGAACCAGGAACTTCTCGCCCGCCGCGACGACCTGCAGGCACAGATCGACAAGTGGCACCGTCAGCGCGTCATCGGTCCGTTCGACCCCGCCGAGTACCAGGCGTTCCTCACCGAGATCGGCTACCTGCAGCCCGAGCCCGCCGACTTCACCATCACCACTTCGGGCGTCGACGCCGAGATCACCACCACCGCGGGCCCCCAGCTGGTGGTGCCGATCCTGAACGCGCGGTTCGCGCTCAACGCGTCCAACGCGCGGTGGGGATCGCTGTACGACGCGCTGTACGGCACCGACGTCATCTCCGAGGCGGATGGCGCCGAGAAGGGGACTAGCTACAACCGGGTGCGCGGCGACAAGGTCATCGCCTACGCCCGTGGTTTCCTCGATGAGGCCGTGCCGCTGGCGTCGGGCAGTTGGTCGGAGGCGAAGGGCCTGAAGATCAGCCAGGAGGACGGGATTGGCCAGCTCCTGATCGAGCTCGGCGACGACTTCTCCACCGGTCTCGCCCAGCCCGAGAAGTTCATCGGCTACACCGGCGAGCTCGGCTCGCCCACGTGGTCGGTGCTGTTGAAGAACCACGGCCTGCACATCGAGGTCCTGATCGACCCCGACTCCCCCGTCGGCGCAGGCGACGCCGCGGGCATCAAGGACGTCGTGCTCGAGTCGGCGATCACCACGATCATGGACTTCGAGGACTCGGTCGCGGCCGTCGACGCCGACGACAAGGTGCTCGGCTACCGCAATTGGCTCGGTTTGAACCGAGGTGACCTAACCGAAGAGGTCAGCAAGGGCGACAAGACGTTCACCCGCGTCCTCAACGAGGACCGCACCTACACCTCGGCTGACGGAGGAGAGATCACCCTGCCGGGACGCAGCCTGCTGTTCGTGCGCAACGTCGGTCATCTGATGACCAACGACGCCATCGTCATGGGGGCAGACGGCGAAGAAGGCACAGAGGTGCCAGAGGGCATCCAGGACGCGCTGTTCACCGGGCTCATCGCGATGCACGGCCTGAAGGCCGACGAGAACAACGGGCCGCTGGTCAACAGCCGCACCGGCTCGGTCTACATCGTGAAGCCGAAGATGCACGGTCCCGACGAGGTGGCCTTCACCTGCGAGCTGTTCGGCCGCGTCGAGGACGTGCTCGGCCTGCCGCAGGCCACCCTCAAGGTCGGCATCATGGACGAGGAGCGGCGCACCACGCTGAACCTGAAGGCCTGCATCAAGGCCGCCGCCGACCGCGTGGTGTTCATCAACACCGGATTCCTCGACCGCACCGGGGACGAGATCCACACCTCCTTGGAGGCCGGCCCCATGATCCGCAAGGGCGCGATGAAGAGCCAGCCCTGGATCAAGGCCTACGAGGACGCCAACGTCGACACCGGTCTGGCCGCAGGCCTGTCCGGGCGCGCCCAGATCGGCAAGGGCATGTGGGCCATGACCGACCTGATGGCCGACATGGTCGAGCAGAAGATCGGGCAGCCCAAGGCGGGCGCCACCACCGCATGGGTGCCGTCGCCGACCGCAGCAACGCTGCACGCGATGCATTACCACCAGGTGGACGTGTTCGCGGTGCAGAGCGAGCTCGCAGGCAAGAAGCGGACGACCATCGACGAGCTGCTGACCATCCCGCTGGCCAGCGAACTGGCATGGGCGCCAGAGGAGATCCGCGAAGAGGTCGACAACAACTGCCAGTCGATCCTCGGCTACGTCGTGCGCTGGATCGACGCGGGCGTCGGCTGCTCCAAGGTGCCCGACATCCACAACGTCGCGCTGATGGAGGACCGCGCCACGCTGCGCATCTCCAGCCAGCTACTGGCGAACTGGTTGCGCCACGGCGTCATCACCGCCGAAGACGTCAAGGCCAGCCTGCGCAGGATGGCCGCCGTGGTCGACGAGCAGAACGCCAGCGACCCGAGCTATCTGCCGATGGCACCCGACCCGGAGGCCAGCATCGCTTTCGAGGCCGCACAGGAACTCATCCTGTCTGGCGCCGAGCAGCCCAACGGTTATACCGAGCCGATCCTGCACCGGCGCCGCCGCGAGTTCAAGGCCCGTAACTCCGGTCAGTGACTAGACTTTGGCCGAGCCGGAGGCCAGTCCTTCGACTGATCAGCCAAAGCGGCGCAAGCCAGCACGACGAGCAAAGGAGTACAGGGGTTAGGAATGGGTAGGCACAGCGTTCCCGACCCCGACGAAGCACCCGACGACTCTTCCCGTCGCTTCGCTCGCCCCGACGACTCTTCCCGTCGCTTCGCTCGCCCCGACGACCCTCGGGCTCCGCACGACGACGGCGCGGAGGGCTTCTCCTACGATCAGCCGGGCTACCACCAGGGCTACGAGGACGGCCCCCGATACGGCGAACCCGCTTATGGCAATCGGGATTTCGCAGGCGACGAGCACGACGACCAAACGGGCTACGAGCAGCCCGGCTTCGACGACTCGGACTACGAGGACGATTACGACGAAGACGGCTACGAAGAACCGGCGCGCCGCCAACCCGGGTACGAGCCGAACTTCTGGGAGCCCGACGAGCCGGACTACCGCTACGACGAGCCCGAAGCCCCAACGCATTCCTTCGCGGCCAATCCCCCTCCGCCGTCGCGACCGCCGACGTCGAGCCGTGCACACGGCGGCGACTGGGAGGGCGGTGAGTGGACGGGTAGCCACCGGGCCGTCGATGCCAAGCGCCGCGGTGTCAGCGTCGGCGTCATCGCGGCCCTCGTCGCCGTGGTGGTGGTCGTCGCCGCGGTCTTCGGGTGGCGCTTCTTCGGTGACGCCCTGTCGAATCGGACGCACGCAGGTGCCGCCCGCTGCGTCGAGGGTGAAGTCGCCGTCGCCGTGGTTGCCGATCCCAGCATCGCCGACCCGCTGCGCGCGCTTGCCGACAAGTACAACCAGAACGCGGCCCCGGTTGGGGACCGATGCGTGAAAGTCGGCGTGCAATCGGCGGATTCCGACGCGGTGGTGAACGGTTTCGTCGGTGCATGGCCCGGTGACCTCGGTGAGCGCCCTGCACTGTGGATTCCTGGCAGCTCGGTGTCGGAGGCGCGACTCGAAGCAGCCGCCGGCGAACAGACGGTCAGCGATAGCCGCTCCCTCGTCACCTCCCCGGTGGTGCTTGCCGTGCGGCCACAGCTGAAGGACGCGCTGGCACAACAGAACTGGTCGACGCTGCCCGGCTTGCAGAGCAACCCGACGTCGATGGACGGACTCAACCTGTCCGGCTGGGGCTCGTTGCGGCTGGCCCTGCCACTGACCGGGGATAGCGACGCCAGCTATCTGGCCGCAGAAGCCGTCGCCACCAACTCGGCGCCACCCGGGATGCCCGCTACCGCAGGCACCTCTGCCGTGACCACGCTGATTGCAGGCCAGCCCAAGCTCGCCGACACCAAGGCATCCACAGCGATGGACGCCCTCGTGCAGGCCGACGACGCGGCCACTGCGCCGGTGCACGCCGTGGTCAGCACCGAACAACAGGTCTACCAACGTGGCGGGTCGATGCCCGATGCCAAGGACAAGCTGGCCGCTTGGCTTCCCCCAGGCCCTCCAGCCGTCGCCGACTATCCGACCGTATTACTCGCAGGCACTTGGCTTTCCCAGGAACAGGTGAGCGCCGCGAGCGAGTTCGCCAGATATCTGCGCCAAGCCGAGCCCATGACGGAGTTGGCGAAGGCCGGTTTCCGCACCGACGGTGGCACACCCCCGAAGAACGACGTCACCGACCTCGGCGCGCTTGCGGCGCCGATGTCCGTTGGCGACAACTCCATGCGGGCCACGCTGGCCAACGTGGTGTCGGGTCCCCCGTCGGCGGGCCCGAACACGCCGTCGGGCACGGGTGCGGTATCGGTGATGCTCGATCAGACACTGAACCTCAGCCCGGTGGTGACGGCGTTGAAGACCAGGGTTCAGGCGTTGCCACCCAACGCGGTCGTCGGATTGACGACGTTCAACGGAACCGAGGGGTCCACCCTGGTTACGGTCGGTCCGCTCTCCGACCCCGTCCAGGGTCAACCCCGCAGCGCCGCTCTCGTCGCCGGACTCGACGGTTTGGCTTCGACCACCAGCGGCCGGGTGTCATTCACCACCCTGCGCAACGTCTACACCGACGCGGTCACCAACTTCCGCGCCGGACAACCGAATTCGGTCCTGATCATCACCTCTGGCCCGCACACCGACCAGTCGCTGAACGGATCGGGTCTTCAGGACGTGATCCGCGCGGCATTCGACCCCGCCAAGAAGGTGGCCATCAACGTCATCAACGTCGGCGACGACCCGGACAAGGCGACCTGGCAGGCCATCACGGAGATCACCGGTGGCCAGTACCAGAGCGTGCCTGCCTCCGACGCCCCCGAGATGATCGCCGACATCAACGAACTGTTGAACTAGCGGCGACCGCCTCGGTTCGCCGTCAGGCGAAGGCCTCCACCGGCGGGCAGGAGCACACCAGGTTGCGGTCGCCGTACGCGGCGTCGATGCGTCGCACCGGCGGCCAGACCTTGGGCCGGTACGCCTTGCCAAGCGGGTAGGCCGCCTGTTCGCGGCTGTACGGGTGATCCCAGTCGGCAACCAGCAGGCATTCGGCGGTGTGTGGGGCGTTGCGCAGCGGGTTGTCGTCGGCAGGCAAGGCACCCGACCCGACCTGGTCGATCTCGGCGCGGATGGAGATCATCGCCTCGCAGAACGCGTCGACCTCGGCCAGGCTCTCGCTCTCCGTCGGCTCGACCATGAGCGTGCCCGCCACGGGGAAGCTCATCGTCGGAGCGTGGAAACCGTAGTCCGCCAACCGCTTCGCCACGTCGTCGACGGTGACGCCGGTGTTCTTGGTGATCCCGCGCAGATCCAGGATGCACTCGTGGGCCACCATGCCGTTCTCCCCGGTGTAGAGCACCGGGTAGTACTCGTCGAGGCGGCGGGCGATGTAGTTGGCCGACGCGATCGCGGTGAGCGTCGCGGCGCGCAGACCGGGAGCCCCCATCATCCGGATGTACGCCCACGTGATCGGCAGGATCGACGCCGACCCGTACGGGGCGGCAGACACGGTGTAGGTGTCGGTGAGTTCCTCGGCGAGCGGGTGTCCCGGCAGGTACGGCGCGAGGTGCGAACGCACCGCGACCGGACCGACCCCTGGGCCGCCACCGCCGTGCGGGATGCAGAACGTCTTGTGCAGGTTCAGGTGGCTGACGTCGCCGCCGAACTTGCCGGGACGGGCAAGGCCCACCAACGCATTCAGGTTGGCCCCGTCCACGTACACCTGGCCGCCGACGTCGTGCACCGCAGCGCAGATATCGGCGATGTCGTGTTCGAAGACGCCGTGCGTCGACGGATACGTGATCATGAGCGCCGCCAGTCGTTCGGCGTGCTCGGACACCTTGGCGCGCAGGTCATCCAGATCGACGTCACCGTTGTCGCGACATGCCACCACCACGACGCGCATGCCAGCCAGAGCCGCCGACGCCGCGTTGGTGCCATGCGCACTCGACGGAATCAGGCAGACGTCGCGTGCACCCTCACCGCGGCTTTCGTGGTACGCGTGGATCGCCAGCAGCCCCGCGTACTCGCCCTGCGAACCCGCGTTGGGCTGCAGGGAGACCGAGTCGTATCCGGTGAGCTGGGTGAGCCACGTCTCGAGTTCGGCGATCAGCGTGCGCAGCCCTGGCGTATCGGAAGCAGGCGCAAAGGGATGCTGGCGGGCGAACTCCGGCCAGGTGATCGACTCCATCTCGGCAGCCGCGTTGAGCTTCATCGTGCACGACCCGAGCGGAATCATGCTGCGGTCCAGCGCAATGTCCTTGTCGGCGAGCGACCGCAGATACCGCATCATCTCGGTTTCGGTGCGGTACCGGGTGAACGCCGGGTGGGTGAGGAAACGCGATGTGCGCGTCGCGATTTCGGGGCCTGCCCAGTGGTGGCCGCCACGGGTCGCGCCGAACGCCGCGAGCACCTCCTCGACGTGCTCGGCGGTGGTGGCCTCGTCGCACGACACCGACACGTGGTCATCGTCGGCGACCCACACGTTGATGCCGCGAGCCTTCGCCGCATCACGAATCTCCTTCGCGCGGCCGGGAACCCGCGCCAGCACGGTGTCGAAGAACGCGTCGTGCACCACCTCGACGCCTGCCGCGTCCAGGCCGGTCGCCACGCCAAGCGCGTGACCGTGCACGCGGTGCGCAATCGCGGTGAGGCCGTCGGCGCCGTGGTAACTCGCGTACATCGCGGCCATCACGGCCAACAGCACCTGCGCGGTGCAGATGTTGCTGGTCGCCTTGTCCCTGCGGATGTGCTGTTCACGCGTCTGCAGCGAAAGCCGGTAGGCGGGTGCACCGTCGGCGTCGACCGAGACGCCGACCAATCGACCGGGCAGCTGCCTCGCATGCTTGGTGTGCACTGCCAGATACCCGGCGTGCGGACCACCGAACCCCATTGGCACACCGAAACGTTGGGTGCTGCCGAACGCGACGTCGGCGTTGATCTGACCGGGCGGGGCGATCAGCGTGACCGCAAGGAGGTCGGCACCGACCGCGACCAGCGCGCCACGCTCGTGCGCCTGCGCGACGAGGGCAGACCAGTCGGTGACGACGCCGCTGGCGCCGGGCGACTGGACGATGACGCCGAAGAAGTCGCCGTCGGGTAGACCTTCGCGAAGGTCGGCGGTGACGATCTCGATGCCAAGAGGGGCAGCGCGGGTGGCGAGCACTGCCGCGGTCTGGGCGTAGACGTCGGCGTCCAGCGCGAGGCGGTTGACCGAGGTCTTCACCGCACGGTGCATCAACGTCATGGCCTCAGCCGCGGCGGTGGCCTCGTCGAGCATGGATGCGTTCGCCACCTCGAGCCCGGTCAGATCCTCGACCATGGTCTGGAAGTTCAGCAGCGCCTCCAGCCGGCCCTGGCTGATCTCCGGCTGATACGGGGTGTAGGCGGTATACCAAGCCGGGTTCTCGAGGATGTTGCGGCGCAAGACCGCTGGAGTCAGCGTGTCGTAGTAACCCTGCCCGATCATCGACACCGCTACCGTGTTGGCGTCTGCCGTCGCGCGCAGTTCGGCAAGCGCCTGTTCCTCGGTCGCCGGTGGGGGCAGCCGATCGAGCCCTGGCGCCAACCCATCGACGGTGACCGTGTCGAGAATCCCAGCGGGGAGCGCCTTCTCGGCCAGTTCGGCCAGAGAATCCACCCCGATGACCTTGAGCATGGTCGCGACGGCATCGGCGTCGGGGCCGATGTGCCTGTCGGCGAAGCTGAATTGGTGATGACCTGAAGTGGAACCGGACACGGGCGACCTCTCGGGCTCGGAGCGCAGCTGGGCTGCCGTCCTCCCCCTCTGTCGTCGACCCGAATCGGGCGCCTGAGAGATTCAGCGACCCAACGCGCGGCGCGGGTGCCTTTCCCCATGGGCGGGTGCACCGTTCTGACCTACGACGGCGCACCGCTTTCCAGAGGCATCGGGGCCCTTCGCGGTCCTGGGTGCCTGAGAGGTTGACGGAGAGGTGTTGCTCCTTCGGCGTCCGTGGCTGGCGGCCACGGAACTCTCCCGCGGGGGGACGATGCGGTCCCGATTCTACCGGAGAGTAGCGACGCTACTGATGTGGGAGGTCAGCCGATCTTGCGGTCGCGGTGCTTTCGGCGGGAAGCCAGTTCGTCCTCGGGCGTGGCGATGGATTCGCCGCCGTCGGCCCGCTCACCTGGGAAGTCCGCGATGGCACCCGTCAGTTCCCGCATGGCGCCGGACACCGCGATGCCGAACACGCCCTGGCCGCCCTGAAGGAGGTCGACGACCTCCTCGGCCGAGGTGCACTCGTAGACGGTGGTGCCGTCGGAGAACAGGGTGATGTTGGCCAGGTCCTTGACACCGCGCTGGCGCAGGTGGTCGACCGCGACGCGGATGTTGTGCAGCGAGATGCCGGTATCGAGAAGCCTTTTCACGATCTTCAGGACCAGGATGTCCTTGAAGGAGTAGAGCCGCTGGCTGCCCGATCCTGCCGCGCCGCGGATGGACGGGACCACCAGTGAGGTCCGCGCCCAGTAGTCCAGCTGGCGGTAGGTGATGCCTGCGATCTGGCAAGCACTCGGCCCGCGGTAGCCCACGAGTTCGTCCGGAACGGAGTCATCGGGGAAGAGGCCGCCCTGAACGGGTTCGCTGGCCGGGGTTGGTGCCGCCTGTGTGGGCGCGCCACCGGAAGTCAGATCCAACTGCTCTTGACGTGGCGTGTCGCCCACAGTCCATCCCTTCGCCGAGTCGAACTCGCTTCGTGCTACACAGTCTGAACTGCGGGGCAACGCGTTTGCTCCAAGCTCGAATGTGTCGAGCATACGCTTCCCGCCGAGCCGTGACTGCCCGTCGTCATTTCAAAGTATGGCTGCCCCATTCGCGGAACCGTGAAACCCGCTCAGCGTGTCGACCGACACAGGTCAGTTGAGACGCATCCGTGACAAATCAGAGCCCTGCCGGCGGCCGATCACGACCCGCTTAGGTCGCCTTGAAGTCATCGGGCGACACGCTGTCCAGGAACTCCTTGAACTTCTCCACCTCGTCCTCGCGGACGGCCCCATCAGCGGCTTCCTCGTCGCCCTCGTCGGGGATGAGCAGGCCTGCCTCGGCGAGCACCGCCTCTTCGACGTAGATCGGGACGCCGACCCGAAGGGCGATCGCCACGGAGTCCGACGGACGCGCAGACACCTTGATGTCTCGGTCGAAGATCAGGTCGGCGTAGAAGGTGCCTTCCTGCAGATCGACGATCCTGACCTCTTTGAGCGAATGGCCAAGCGCGGCAATCAGATCTCGGATCAGATCGTGAGTCAGTGGCCGCGACGGTTCGACACCCTGCTGCTCGAGTGCGATCGCCGCCGCCTCGGGCTGCCCTATCCAGATGGGCAGATACCGATCACCGTCGGACTCCCGCAATAGCAGGACCGGCTGGTTCTGTGGCTGTTCCACGCGAATGCCGACCACACGAACCTCGCCCATCTGTGTCTGCCCTCCGCGCCTCAAACCGTCAATTCGAGTCTAGTCCTCAGCGGTCCAATACGTCGCGCACGGCCGACTTGATCAGCGACGTGTGCAGCGTGATTGCCAGTGCAGCCACCTCGCGCGCCAGGTCGTCGGCGCGGTCACGCGCACCCGCCTTCACGACCGGACCCGCGATCTGTGCGATCAGGTCGGACTGCCGGTCCGCCGCGGATCTGAAGGCACGCAGATGGCGCGGCTCGATGCCGTACTCGGCGAGCGCCTTCGCGCACTGGGCGGTGACCACCGAATGCTCGTCGAAGAAGCCCGCGGGGCCCGGCTTGACGATGCCCGACCGGATCAGCGCGGTGAGCATCTCGTCGTCGACGCCGGAGCGGGACAAGAGATCCTCTCGGCGCAGCCGGACCTGTGGCGGCCCGACGGCGGCCGTGTCGTGGACGCCGTCGGTGTCCGACACCTGAACCAGACGCACCCCGTACGCCGAACCGGTCTGGGGCAGCTCGCCGTCGGGTTGTGCGTCCAGTTGGGCCTTGATCACCTTCAGCGGGAGGTACTGATCCCGCTGCGCGGTGAGGACGAACCTCAGACGCGCACAGTCGTAGGCGGTGAAGCGCCGATAGCCCGACGGAGTGCGCTCGGGCGTGACCAGCCCCTCGGCCTCCAAGAACCGAATCTTGGAGATCGTCACGTCCGGAAAGTCCGGTCGCAACAGATCGAGGACGGCACCTATCGACATCCCGGCCAGCGCTGGGGTGTCGGGTTGGGTCATCTTTTCCTGCTAACTGCCCGAGCTGCCGTCGTCTGTCTTGGGCCCGGTCAGGAACACCAGGCGGAACTTGCCGATCTGCACTTCGTCGCCGTTGGCCAGCACCGCCGAGTCGACCGGTTCGCGGTTGACGTAGGTGCCGTTGAGGCTGCCAACGTCGACCACCTGGAATTCACTGCTCTCCAGACGGAACTCGGCATGGCGGCGACTCACGGTGACGTCATCGAGGAAGATGTCGCTGTCGGGATGCCGACCAGCCGACGTGGTGGCCTGGTCAAGCAGGAAGCGCGAGCCCGCATTGGGGCCGCGCTTGACGACGAGCAATGCCGATCCCGTTGGCAGACCCTCGACCCCCGAGACCCCGCTCTCGCTTCCCGCCGCTGCCGGAGCGTCCAGCTCGTTGAGGAAATCCGCGCGAAAGACCGAAGTGGTCTCCACGGTGACTTCGTCAGAAGTCTGGTCAGCTCCCGAACTGGTGTCGTTATCCGTCACCCGCTGCTCCTAACTGGCTGCTGTGGCGATGTATGGCTTGACCGGTCTGCCCCGAGGCAGTCCGTCATGCGTCTGTGTCGACCGTACCGCGCGGCCCCTCCCGATGGGTCCACCACCGCCGGTTTTCTCATTCGTCGAGGGTCGCTCGGTAGCCTTCGGCGTCGAGCAACGAGGCCAGGTCGGCATCCAGACTCGCCGCGTCGACCTGCAGATCCACCAGCCAGCCCGCCCCGTACGGCTCGGCGTTGATCTGCTCGGGCGCCTCGACGAGATCCTCGTTCACCGCAACGACTTTCGCCGTCAGTGGTGCGTACAGCTCGGACGTCGACTTGGTCGATTCGACGTTTCCGAACTCGTTGCCGGCCTCTACGTCGGTGCCGACCGCGGGCAGGTCGGTGTACACCACGTCGCCGAGTGCGGACTGCGCGTAGTCCGTGATGCCGACCCTGACGGTGTCGTCACCGGTGCGACGAACCCATTCGTGGTCCGAGGTGTAGTACAGGTCGGGCGGAATCTCGCTCACGGCGCTCCTTGGTTCTTGGGCTCATCGCGGGTCAGCTCACTTGCCGGGCTGAGCGTATTGGCGGGGTTTCGGTTGCCGCAAGGCGGTCACGTCGACGGTGGCAGATTGTTGCACGGACATTGTGCCGCCGACCCTCTCGATGCTGTCCATCGCCCCACCGGGGATGTTCATCGCGGCGGCGAGCGTGGGCGGATCGCCAATCGCCAGAACCGAATACGGCGGGCTCATCGGGGTGCCGTCGACGTTGAGCGCGCCTGCCGAACCGACCACCCAGGTGTCCACTCCGACGCGGACCGCTGGCTGCCCTCCTGCCGAGCGGATCTCCATGGCCTCGGCGCCCGCCGCCCTCAGTTCGTTGATGACGTCGAGCATCGTCTCCGGCGACACGCCGGGGGCGGTGTCGCCGATCGTCAGCGTGACGCCTGGCCCCGTCGCCCCGACGGTGCCGATCAGAATCGACAACGCGCCGAGCCGCGCCCTGGCGTTCTCGATCGCCGCCTGATCGTTGCTGCCGGAGGACTGCAGTGCGGCGAGGGTGCGCTGCAGATCGGCGACCTCCGTGTTGAGGGCGGCCTCGCGCTGCTGCAGCGAATCGAGTAGCACCAAGAGGTCGGCGGGCCGCGCCGTCTCCAGCGAGTCCCCCGACTCCGTCTGGCGGACCTGCGTGACGATCGCGATGCCGAGCACCACGCACAGCAGGACAGCGAGGCCGCCGAACACCAGCTGGGACCGGCCGCGTTTGACCTTCACCGGCTTGTCCGGTCCCCGCTCGTGGCGGCCGTGATGTTCCTCCTGCCCTCCGTCGCTCACGTCGTCACGCCCCGAACAGCCTGCGCCGCAGCGCGGCAGCGTTGCCGAAGATCCGGATGCCGAGCACCACGATGATGGCCGTGGACAGCTGCGTGCCGACGCCGAGCTGATCGCCGACGAACACGATGACGGCCGCGACCAGCACGTTGAACACGAACGACACCACGAAGACCTTCGAGTCGAAGATCCGCTCGAGGTAGGCGCGCAGCCCGCCGAACACGGCGTCGAGCGCCGCCACCACCGCGATCGGCAGATACGGCTGGATGACCTCGGGCACGCTGGGATGGAATACCAACCCCAGCACGATTCCGACGACGAGTGCGGCGATTCCGATCACGTGGGTCCGATCATGTCTGCTCCGGTCGTGTGTCTCAGGGTCAGCGCCCGATCTGCTTGGCGAAGTTGACGTCTCGTACCGACCCTGCGGGGACGGTCAGCCCGTCGCCTTCGCTGACGTTGACTCCGACCCCGTAGGAGGTCTCGAGGAGCCGAAGCCGTTGTAGTGCCGGACTGGTGTCGAAGGTGTCGTGCATTCCGTGCGGTGGCCCGATTCCGATCACGACGTAGGGGCTGCTGATCGGTTGATTGTCGACCAGAATCCCGCCGCCGGCCTGCCGGATCGTCACGTTGGGCCCGATCCGCACCCCACCTACGGCGACGGCCTCTGCGCCGCTGACCCACAGCGAGTTGACCACCAACTGCAGATCGCGGTCGAGGATCACCTGGCGACTGCCCGCCACCCGCTGCTTTGACACGTCGGTCAGGTCGCGGGCAGTCGGTGGTTCGGTCACGGTGACGGTCAGTCCGGGTCCACGAACGGGCGTCGCGGCCGCGGCGGCCTCCGCGACGTCGAGGCTGCCGAGCAATTGCCTGCCCTGCTCGTCACCCTCGAGACGCGTGCGCCGTTCGGCCTCGACCTCGTCGGCCAGGCCGTTGCGTCGCGCCGAGGAGGCGGCGGTGACGGCCTCGGCCGACCGCACGCCGTCGGCAAGCACCAGCTGAGTCTGACGGGTCGCGGGTGCCACCGACTGCGCTTGTGCCGCAGCGCCTGCGAAGACAGCGGCGACCGCCACGCCCGCGAGCAGTTGCCAACTGAGATCGGCCCACCGGCTGCGGGTCTTGCCCGCCTTGCGGCGCTCGGCCGCTGCGGCGTAGCCGGGGTCGAGGTGCTCGGACAGCAACGAGCGCAGCAGCGAGGGCACGGGGATCAGCGTCGGCGCATCCGCCTCGTGCGCGTTGCGCCCGGCCTCGGCGCCGTACCCGCCGAGCGCGCGTTCGTCGTCAACCATGGGACCGCACTCGCGGCATCTGCCGCACCACCAGCAGGACCTGGAACAGGTACAGCACCGCCGACCACAGATACATCGCCAGGCCCCAGATCAGGAAGGCCCAGCCGATGGCAAGGATCACGCGGCTCCACAACGCATCCCACTGACCAAGCAGGATCAGCGGCAACCCCGACATCAATGCGAACGTCGCCGCCTTGCCGATGTAGGTCACCGGAAGCGCCGTCAGCCCGCGGCTGCGCAACACGGGAAGCGTCCCGGCCAGCACGACGTCACGACCGATCAGGGTGAGCACGATCCACCACGGCACGATGCCGTCGATCGCCATCGCGACGGGGACGACCAGCATGTAGATGCGGTCGACGGCGGGGTCGAGCAGCGCCCCGAGCCGCGACGACTGGTTGTCCACCAGCCGGGCGATCTTGCCGTCCGCCCAGTCGGAGAAACCGCTGAACATCAGCACGGCGACAGCCCAGGCCTCGGCGTGGATGCCGAGCAACAGCCACAGGAACACCGGCACCAAGAGCAGCCGCAGCGCGCTTAGCGCGTTCGGAATGGTCAGGATGCGGTCGCCGGGCTCCCCCGGTGCCGCGTCCACGTCCCGGATCCTGCCCTCGGGAGGCTCCATGCGTTGAACTTAGCGGAAAACTCCTGGCAGGCTCAGCGCGGACATCGTGTCGTCGGCCAGCGGATTGTCATGGATCATGTACGTCCACGTGGAGGTCGGGCGCGCCAGCTTGGACAGGTCGAGGCCCTGCTCGTCCTCGGCCACGTTGGCGGTCTCGAACGTCTGCTGCGCCGCCTCGATGGCGTCGGCCGCCAGCGAGCCGAACGCGTCCACCGCCATGCGGTGGAACTCGTCGAGCGGGTTTTGCCGACCGAGCGCACGCAGGTGGATGCTCTCCCTGATGTCGGAAAGGTAGGCCTGGTGATCGGCCCAGCCGCGGTCCAGGTGGTACAGCATGATCAGCCGGCAGATCCGCTCCAGCTTCTCCTCGCCGATCTCCTCGACCAGTTCTGCGTAGCGATCGGGTGACCGCTCGGCGAGCTCCTCGCGCGCGGTCGGCGTGCGGAGCAGCTTCTCGCGGCGGTCCGAGATGATCGCCCGCTGCTGGGCCACCAGCTGGTTGTAGCGCCAGGTGTTGGCGTGCACGTCGAGCAGCTTGCCCTCGGCGATGCGCTGGGCGTGCTCGAGGAGTTGGGCGGCCTTGTCGTTGGTGATCCGGCCGTCCTCGTCGGTCTGCGTCGGCAGCTTCTGCGGCTCCAGGTGCGCGGCGACGACGTCGTCCTCCCAGCTGGAGAAGAACACCGACGAGCCAGGGTCACCCTGTCGTCCCGCGCGGCCGCGCAGCTGGTTGTCGAGGCGCTCGGTGAAGTGCCTGCCGGTGCCGATGACGTGCAGGCCGCCCAGCTCGGCAACCTCGTCATGGTCGGTTTCGTCGGAACCGCCGAGCCGGATGTCGGTACCGCGGCCTGCCATCTGGGTGGACACCGTGACCTTGCCGAGCGTGCCCGCCTCGGCGATCACCGCGGCTTCCTCGGCGTCGTTCTTGGCGTTCAGGACGACAGCCGGGATGCCCGCCTTGACGAGGCGCTCGTGCAGTTCCTCGGACTCGGCGACGTCGCGGGTGCCGACCAACACGGGCTGGTTGGTCTGGTGCACGGACTTGATGTGGTCGATGACGGCGTCGTTCTTCGCGGCGACGGTGATGTACACCCGGTCGGCCTCGTCCTCGCGCACGTTGGGCGTGTTCGGCGGGATCGGCGAGACGCCGAGCTTGTAGAACTGGCGCAGCTGCTCGCCCGCGGCCAGAGCGGTGCCGGTCATGCCGCACACTCGCGGGTAGCGGTTGATCAGTGCCTGCACGGTGATGGTGTCGAGCACCTCACCGGTCTCGGTGGTCTCGATGCCCTCCTTGGCCTCGACGGCCGCCTGCAGACCGTCGGGCCAGCGCTGCAGTTGCGCGATCCGGCCGCGCGACGAGTTGATCAGCTGCACGGCGTCGTTGCGGACGATGTAGTGCACGTCGCGCTGCAACAGCACGTGGGCGTGCAGGGCGACGTTGACCTCGGTCAGCGTGGTGCTGACATTCTCCTCGGAGTACAGGTCGATGCCACCGAGAGCGGCCTCGAGCTTGCGGGCGCCGGCCTCGGTGAGGTGCACGTTGCGGCGATCGGGGTCGGTGTCGTAATCCTTGCCCGCCACGAGGTCGCCGACCAACCGGATGACCTCCACGCGAGGCTGCTCACGGTGCGTGGTGCCTGCGAGCACCAGCGGCACCAGCGCCTCGTCGACGAGCACCGAATCGGCCTCGTCGATCAACGCGACGTCCGGCTCCGGTGACACCAGGTCCTCGACGTCGGTGACCAGCTGGTCGCGCAGCACGTCGAAGCCGATCTCGTTGACCGAGGCGTAGGTGACGTCGCAGGCGTAGGCACTGCGACGCTCGTCGGGCGTGGAGTCGGCGGTGATCCAGCCGACCGACAGGTCCATGGCCTCGAGCAGCGGCCCCATCCACTCCGCGTCGCGACGGGCCAGGTAGTCGTTGACGGAGATGACGTGCACGCTGCGGCCCGCAAGCGCGTAGCCCGCCGCGGCGATCGCGCCCGCCAGCGTCTTGCCCTCGCCGGTCGCCATCTCGACCACGTCGCCTGCGAGCATCCGCAGCGCGCCGAGCAGCTGAACGTCGAACGGTCGCAGCGTGGTGGTGCGTTCGGACGCCTCGCGCGCGATCGCCAGGAACTGCGGGATGTCGGACGACTCGGCGAGCTCGCCGAGGTTGAGCAGCTTGGCGGCCTTGCGCAGCTGCTCGTCGTCGAGGCCCGCGGCCTTCTCTTCGAATTCGGAGGCAGCGCGGACATGCCCCATCGACTGGGCTTGATCCTTGTCGGTGCTGGCGCCGAGCAGCTTCCAGAACCGGTTGCTCAGCCGGCTCGGGGCGCTGGTCTTGGACTTGGGAGCGGTCTTGGGCACGTGTTCAAGGTACGCGGCCGGGCACACCCGCCGAGAGCGTGATCGACAGCCAATCGCATTCGACACCGGATCAGCCAGGTCGGCGCTGCGGTAGCTTCGCCGCAGAGCGGTGTCGTCGGACGCCTGCGGAGGAGTTTCGTCGGATGGTTACGGAGCGATTCAAACCGTCGATCGACTGGAGCCACGAACTCGTCAACTCGACCGCGTGGGTGCTCCAAGCCTTCCTGATCTCCGCGCTGTGCGTGGTCGTCGCGCTCGTCCTGCTGCAGCGGTTCACGGGATGGGGACGCCAGTTCTGGCGCATCACCGGTGCCTACTTCGTCGGGCGTGCGAGCTGGCCCGTGTGGCTGGTGCTGGCGGCACTGTTGGCGTCTGCGGTCGTGTCGGTGCGGATCAGCGTTCTCATCAGCTACTACGCCAACGACCTCTTCTCTGCGCTGCAAGTGGCCTTCGAGGGCAGCGGAT
>Ga0105239_10002591_pt1 | contig 22905 bp, 20 predicted proteins | sample KBSC44metaG_FD_92761 | JGI IMG/M metagenome (GOLD analysis project Ga0105239, IMG submission 92761) | Corn rhizosphere microbial communities from Kellogg Biological Station, Michigan, USA - KBS C4-4 metaG | ecosystem: Host-associated > Plants > Roots > Rhizosphere > Soil | place: Michigan, USA... | reverse complement strand
TCTTGCCAGCCCGTTAAATTGTTCCAGTTTTTCGTTTTCATGGAACCCTGGATTGCAATACAAACCTGTTTCTTTTTTTGAACGTTAGGATTTAAAGCTAAACGAGGCTTATATTCCTTGTATTCCAGCCCTAGCAGATCTGCGGCTACTTTTTGAAGAGGTTGTTGAAATGGATTTTCCGGATGTTTGTAGGGATCCCATTTATCGTTATCTCTGAAAAAACCCAGCGAGTATTGGGCGTATAAATTATGGACGGTGCTTCCCGGCTCCACAAATTCAAGATTGGGATATTGATCTTTAAATAAGCTGTTGTGGAAGGTGGAGCATACGACGGTACATTGCTTTTCAATGCTTAATCGTTCCAGGTAAGGCATCCAGGCAAGGGTATCACCGACTAACTTGGTATCTAAATCAACAAGAACGCGCTTGCCAGTGCAGTCAAAATCGTATTCGAAATAAAAAGAGTGATCCAAACCCCGGACGATAATTTTCCAATTCACCAAATAGCTTTTACTAGCCTTAGCCCAACAGTGGTTGTCTATCTCAAGGATTGTTTCAACAATATTAGTATCTTTGTTGAGAAACTCAACTTGAAATCTTTTTTTCTGACTTACATCTTCATTGATTTCAAAAAACGCTCCCTGAATGAAGGAGGTATTAATTTTCATTGACTCATCCTTCTTGGCAATTGGAATCGTTTTTAATCGAAATGCTAGGCATGTAATACTGATTAATTGAGTTCAACAATAATCGCATTATTGAATACTTGGGCTTATAGTTATTGTCGTTCAAAATGGTTCAAAATTGAGAAATAGGAGATTTTCAGTTAATAAGAGGAGCCATTATGGCCCTAAAAATGGCTTAATAAAAAAAAGCGAGAGCCTGATTTTATAAATGAGGAGAGGGAAAATCGCGAATCCATTTGAAAAGGAATTAGGGATTCCTTTACCCAAATGCTGTAGTTTAGGCTCCTGTTGTAAGGGAGCTTCTCCCAGTAAGCCTTACCATCAATTGCTTACACGGGCAGCAGCAGGGGACGACTTTGCACGCGGATTTTTCTCTATTATGGTCCCCTATGCCACGCATGCGGAAGCAGAAGCTGTGGTGCCAGGTGTTGTAGAACGCACTTTAAAAGCTGCTGCTAAGCTCACCGATTTTCAGAACCCAGAGCGGGATTTAGTGTTTTATCAGTGTCGCTATCAAACAGGGGATAATCGTTGCGGCGTTTGGGAGGATAGGCCCCAATTCTGTCGGGACTATCCCGATACTCCCTTTGTTGTGATGGCACCTGGTTGTGCTTTTGAACCTTGGGCCATGGCTTGTAAAGACAAGTATCAGAAGTTGAAAGACGAAGTAAAACAGCTGAAAGGTTTAAAGGAAGAGTTGAATCGCCTTAAAACTCATCAAAGCTCGCTTTCTGAGATTACGGATAGCTCATCATCGGGTGAGGAAAAGCCTAACACGGCATTAACGGCTATTTTCAAGGAGTTAGGAGCAACGGAAGCTGGGTTAAGCGTGGCTTTATCGATGACCTCGCTTTTTCTGTCCACACCCTTGCGATCAACCTACTTCCTATTCTTTGAAAAGAAACGATAGCGTTAGTCTTCACTAAAAATCACTTAGGAATTGGGTGTAATGTCTGATGCATTAATTCCAAACCCAGGGGAGCGATCGGGTAAATTGCGATATCCAGGATTTGTCCGAACAAAATTGTCCAGATTCCCGCTTTCTTCTTCTGTATCCAGGCGGTTTTCCCGGTCCACCAAGGGATATTTACCAGGTGGAATGGCATCCAGTTCAGGATAAAGCTTTTTAAAAGCCTGCCAAACTCGAGCTTCTACTGTCCATCCAGCGACTTCTTCCTTAAGGGAGTTATAAGGATCGTTGTGCATGGCCTCGTGTGCTAGCATCGCAGCAACGGCTTGTGTGGGGGCATGGCGGTGTTTTTCGTTCACAAAAATAATGTGCTCACCTTGATCGTTTATCCAGCTGAGTGCATCGTAATTGGCGAGACCTTTGCCCAAACTTTTCATATCCTTAAAAACAACGCGCATAGGAAGCTCAAGGAGTAGGTGGAGAGATTTGGATGCTAGTTTGACTTGCGACATACTGCGAAGGGCTTCAGCCATTGTGTTATCTCGTGTGCAACGCTCAATCGCTTCAGGAGATAAGCCTGAATCATCGGCTTTTTTTGCAAACCCAGGATTATTAATACCAAGAGGTGCAAGAGCAGTGGCAACCGCTAGAATAAGGCTAAATTGACGTAACTTGCTCATTCATTCAAACCCCGTGTCATAATTCTGGCCTTAGCACAGCATAAGCTAGCGCTATTAGTTCAGTATCGATCGGAACATTGAATTCATTTAAGCTCCAAGTCGATGATTTTTTATAGCAATAAGCAGTGCGCTAAAAGTTCTCCCTGCCAACGCTGGCAAAACCAGCGCATAAAACGGGGTTGATGACCCGTATAATAACGCTCTGTCAGGCGAATGGCAGAACTGACATCCTCACTACAAACTGACGTAATGTCGGTACGATTCAGCTCTGATACTCTTAAAGAAGCAAGTGTAATGGCATGCCAGCGAACTAAAACGTAGGCACAAACGGCCATTGCCCATAATGAAAGCAAGGATTGTCCGTGAATTAAAGGAACTCGGCGGCATAAAAGGTTATAGAGATAGGCTTTTACGCGTGTATCTTCAGTCGTATCCCAATGCACACGGTGACGATTTTTGAGAGAAACGGGAACGCCAAAAATCCGACGATCCTCATATTGCTTGTTCATTAAAAGTTGAACCAAGCTGTATGTTCTGTAAGGCTTTCTTAGAAAGGCAATGGCTAACAATCTTTCCTTCCATGAAGATAAGAAAGCTTTGCTGGTATGTTGAGGCAGTGTTTTTTGTCTTTTGAGGGCTTTCCATAGGGTTTGAGACGGGCTAAGAGAGGCATCCATAAAGTAAGCTTTGATTTCTTGGCGCCACGCTTCAGTTTCTAGCCAGCTTACTTTTTTCAACCCTTGTACATAAACGTTTGACGGGCATTGCGACAAGAGGAGATGCTCGTTTTCATCCAATTGCACACTAAGATCGCTGGGTTTGGGCTGAATGTGCTCAAATGCCAGAAGCAGCTTTTCAGAAATATGCTTACAAGCGGCCGAAGTTTCATAAGCCAAGGGTGTCGATGCGACCGTTTTAGGAAGTTGAACTGTGGCAAAAGGGAAACGACGGCACTCGTGCGGTTTATAGGAGAGTCCTTCATTGGCTTCTACAAGGCATCGTTTATCGTCGGCTAAAAACACACAGGTATTGGAAGATGTCAGAGGGATTCTGTATAAACCCGCTTGCTCAGGCAAGGGTTCCAATCTTCGTCCAAAAAATGCCAGGCGTTCCTGAACCCAATTTTGTTCAAGGAGGTATTTGGCTTTCTCGGCCTCAATCGGGATATTCCAGCTGCTACAGCACTCACCGCATTGCCCGCAATCGAAATACAGCGGCTTTTTCAAGTCTTGTTCTTCGGTTTTAAGAGTCTGACATTCTTTGGAAAAGGAGTGAATCGTATCAGACATGTGAATGGAATCCCCTCCCTTATTTGAATCCATCAAGCAATTCAATTATTATGAGGCCTTTAGGGCTGCTGATATCTCTATTTATATAAGCTTTGAGGCTTTTTCTTGATGCATCCGATACTCTTAGAGCTATTCGGTATTAAAATCTACAGTTACGGCTTAATGGTAGGTTTAGCCTATCTGGTCGGGTTCTGGATTATCTGTGCGCGTGCAAAACGTGCCGGTGATAACCCGGATAATTACTTAGAAGCCGCAATATGGTTCATTATAGCAGGCATCGGCGGCGCAAGGATTTTCTACTTTTTCTGGTTCCCAAAAATTTTTATTCGCGATCCCATTGGTTCGATGTTCAGCTCGGGTGGCTTGGTTTGGTATGGTGGTGTTATCGCTGTTTTGCTGGCGACCTACATTTTTACATCGATTAAGCGAATTCGTTTGCTTCACTTTATGGATGTTGTTGCTCCGGGAGCTTCTGTGGGATTGGCCATTGGCCGAATTGGCTGCTTATTGGCGGGTTGTTGCTTTGGCAGTGTTTGCCATTTGCCTTGGGCCATTCAGTATCCCGCTGCTCACGAGACCCATGGTTTGCCTGTCCATCCGGCACCGCTCTATGAAACGGTCTTGATGTTACTGGTTGCAGGGTTTTTATATTATTTAGAGCGTAAAGCCTCGGTCGCTAAAGCGCAAACATCCCGTTATCGCAATGATGTGACAATGCTGGAAGGCACAACCAGTGCGTGGTTTTTCATTCTTTCCGGGATTGTCCGCTTTATTGTGGAAGGGGTTCGGGGGGATCGACTGATTTGGCTGATATTCCCATTATTTGGCCAAAAGGTAGACTTAAGCGCCTCCCAGTTGATTAGTCTGGGTGGAATTTTAATTGGTCTGGGCATTTTCCTGTATCAAAAGCAAAAAAATATCCCTTCTACTCTGGTTTAGGCTCTTAAAAAAGTTCCTGAAGTCCAATGTCTTATTGTCATGCTGCGCGAAGTCGCAGCATCCAGAGAAATAGGATCAGTCCTGGATTCCGCGACTAACGCGTGGAATGACAGCTGGAATGATTCATAGCTTTGAAAAACTCTGGTTTAGAGCGTTACCACGATTTTTCCGACCTGCTCGTTGGATTCCAGGAAGCGATGAGCGTCTTGAATCCGCTCAAAAGGGAAGGTCTGCGCAATAATGGGCAGCAGCTTTTCTGAAGCTAAGCCATCCAAAATGAATTCCTTGGCGTGTTCAAGTGCTTTATCATCACCCACAATCTCTGAATATAAATAGCCTTTGAGTGTCAGGGTTTTACCGAGTACGGGAAACAGTGGGAAAGGAGTCGGCTCGGGGCTAAGAGCACCATATTCTAGTAAAATACCCCCTTTGGCCATACTTTGTGCCAACTGTTCAAAGAAAGGGCCGCCGATGGGGTCAAAAACTACACGAGCACCTTGGCCGCTGGTAATGCTCATAATCTGCTCGACAAAATTGCCTTCTGCCGTAACCACAACATGATGCGCGCCTGCGTTATACAGGGCTTCTTCTTTGGCGTGGGTTCTTGTAACTGCAATAACAGTTGCTCCAATGATATTGGCGATTTGAATGGCGGCAAGCCCCACACTGCTTGATGCGGCAGTGATGATAATAAAATCGTCCTGAGTAATCTTGGCTTGTTCTATGAGTGCACCCCAGGCCGTTACGTATTGCATCCATGATGCGGCAGCCTGAGTAAAGGAGATATTTTCTGGATGTCTGACAACTTGGCGTGCAGGAATATTAACGATTTCTCCGTAAGTACCCCAGCGCGCAATATCCAAAGCCGGGATAATACTCACTCTATCGCCAACTCTGAACTTGTGGGTAACCGATGATCCAAGCGCTTCAATGACTCCGGCTGCTTCATACCCCAGGCGGCTTGGAAAATTGGCTTCCTGTAGATACGCATGATTACGAAACATCACTTCAGCGCGGTTCAGGCCAATCGCTTTGACCCGAATCTGAACTTCATCGTCGGCAGGCGCTGGAACGTCTATTTCATCAATCTTTAGAACGCTTGCATCACCGTATTCATGCATGCGAACAATCTTAGCCATTTTGAAAGCCTCTCTCTGTATAAACCCTTCAACAATGGCTTCAAGTGTATCTGGAAAAACGCTTACAGAGAATCTGTCATCTGGGCAATATTGGGATTTTCTTGAATGGCTTCCTGCATTTTTTGTTCAGCTTGTTGAGCTTCACCCTGCTGAGTTAAGGCTTGCGACCAATAGTACAGCAGCAATGCTTTTTGGTGAGGAGGGGTATTTTCCACTAAGGCTTCGAAAGATTGATTCATGTGTTCTGTGGATTGTCGCCGTCCATGCATCAATGCCAGATTGACCTGAGCTTCCAGGTGACTAGGATCAAGCGTGAGAATTTTTTCAAAATTTTGCTGTGCCTGAGCGTCATACAGCCGCTTTTTGTCGGGTGAGTTTGTACTATCAGCTAAGCGAATACGGCAGACACCCTGTAAAAATAAAGCCGGAATATAGTTAGGCTCTTCTTTCAGGAGTGCTTTAAGGGTGTTATCCCCATCTTCCAGCATACCTTGCCGTAAATAGAGTTCGGCTAAACCAATGGCAGGTTCCGGATAATCCGGCTTAATGTCCATTGCCTTACGGTATTTTACAATAGCGTCCTGCCAGTCTCCGTGGCGCTCTAAAATAAGGCCATAGTAGAAGTTAATGCTGGCAGAATCCGGCAAGCGGCGAAGAATAGGCCTTAGACGACGAATGGCTTCCAGGGTATCGCCTTTTTCGCATAAAGCCAGGGCCAAATTTACCGCTGCTTCTTCGAAATCAGGCTTTTCTTCCAACGCATTGGAAAGATGCTTCAAGGCTTTGTCGTAGTGTCCCTCTCCTAAGTAATGGGTACCCAAAAGATATTGGGCTTGAGGGTTCCAACGATCCAGCTGCTCTACTTCAATAAGAGTCGATAACGCCTCTTTGCGTTGGTTGAGTTTGAGTTGGACTAAGGCCAGGTTCAGGAGAGCTGCAACATTTTGAGGCTCTAATTCAATGCCTGACTGGAAATGGATAAGCGCTTCCTCGTTGCGGCCCTGATCCATTAAAAGCCGTCCCCACTGGTTATGCAGTTCCGGAAGGTTCATATTAATGGCTAAGCAGCGTGTAAACTTTTCTTCGGCTTCGGCAACTCGTCCTAGTCGGCTTAAAGCGACAGCCCAGCCCAAATAGGCTTCGGCAAGCCTGGGTTCAAGCTCAAGAGCTTTTTCATAATGGGTTAATGCTTCTTCGAGTCGGATTAAGTTGGTTAGGATGTCTCCCTGGTTCAAATGAGCCTGGGCATTGCTGGCATCGTTTTTCAGAGAGGTTTCTGATTTTTCCAGAGCTTCCTGGAAGCGTCCCATCTGGTTAAGGCATATACTCCAAAAGTGATAAGCGTTCGCATGCTTGGGATTAAAGCGAAGCGTGAGACGAAACTTCTCAATGGCGCCGTCAAAATCCTTCATTTCCGCTAATACTGTACCCCATAGGAAAAAGAGCTGCGGTTGATTCCCTTGCAGGCTCAACGATTGCCGGAAGCGGACAATGGCTTCCTGGTATTCGCCTTGGCGAGCCAGGGCGGTTCCCCAGTTTGCAAAGGGCTCAGAGCTTCCGGGACTTAAGGAGCTGGCTTTTTCGTATTTCTCTTTGGCTTCATCGTAGCGTTTTAACTCAACGAGAAGAGCCCCCTGTAAAATATGGGCACCGCTTGAGTTCGGGTTACGTTCAATCGCGAGTTGAAGTTTTTCCAAAGCCTCTTCATTTTGCTTGTTGCGTGCAAGCGCCACACCCCAGTTGAAAAAGGGTTCATAGCGGGTGGGAGCAATTTCGCTGGCTATTCGGAACTTTTCGAGAGCTTCGGGAAGCTCTCCTTTTTCAGCAAGCTCGATTCCCCAGTTCACATGCGCTAAAGCGTGGTCCGCTGAGCCTTCTTTGGCACGTCGATAATCTTCGACGAGCTGGTTGGCACGTCCAAGCTTCTCAAACAACTGCTTTAGGTTTTGGTTCATTCTGTCCTAAATTAGATCGGGGAAAAACCCAGAAAAGCCTTCAATCAGTGAAAGCTTCCCTGGGTTTTATAGAAAATCGTGAGACTATTATGCAGTTTCTGCATCCTCGTATAAACCATCTTCCCATTCAAGAGAAGCAAAAAACTCCAGGATATCTTGATTATTATACCGTGTACGAGCAAGTTGTCGGGCATGATAAATACCCGCCGCTAAATCCATTGCCTCAAACCGGTTTGCTGCACGTCTTTTTAACATACGTTTCATTCAAGAAATCTCCCCTGACATAGGTTGTTTGGATCATTAAAAACAGTCATGGATAATTAACCCTTGTAGGACACAAAGGTAGTCGTTTGGTTTCTCTCCTTCTTTTTTGGATGGCAAACAAGAGACAGAGCGTTGCTTTACTCAAGCGTGCATAATCTTCCTCTACAGGACTATGAAGCTTTAATATTCATTTAGGAAGCAACTTTTTAAATTATAGCGCTGCTTTCAAATTTTTAGGAGTCTTATGTGAAGAAATTTGCAAACGAAAAAACGACCTGTACTCTTAGTGTTGAATACAGGCCGTTTGTAAGACTATTTATACCCGGGTTTTAACCGATTAAGCCATCACCGATGTCAATTTCGCTGGATTTCATAATGAGGGCCTGGTAAATGACCTTTTCGGAAGAGGTCGACATTTTGGAGAAAGGCTCATGACCGTTTTTTTCACGGGTGTCTTCAAGCAGGCGCTTGGCGATTTCAGAGATTTCTAAAACCAAAGCGTAGCGATTTTTAACGCCTTCGTTTAAGTCGCATGCAATTTGGGTGATACTGGTGGTCATTGGGGAAGACACTCCTTGAAGCATTTTAGGACGAGTTGACAATTGCATCTACTACGTTGCTGCGGCTTATCGTAGTCCTCACGTAGGCTTTACCTACGCTGCGGGTGCTCTAAACCTAGCGCCTTGTATCTACTAATTGTCAACACGCCCTAAAGCATACTTGCTGAAACAATTAACAACTAAAGACACGATACGAAGTCATAAACTTCTATTGTACGAAAACCAGAACTTTTAAGTCAAAAAAATATTTAACTTGGTACAGTGGCTTTGAGTATGCGAGGACTGAAAACTAAGCTAAGACAGAATACCTGCATCTTTGAACTGCTTCATTGCATCAGCTTTTGTTGCTGCATCCTGTATTACAGAAACTATTTTCTTTGCGTATCTTTTTGAGGGCCCTTTGTAGGAAGGATCTCCACATGTTGCTCTCATACTTTCTACCATAATCGCGTCAGTTTCATGGGTACGGACAGCTGTCCAGATTGTTCCGGCTAACAGGGTTAACAAACCGCCGGCATTTGCAAAGTTCCAAATTTTTTGTTCTTTTTTATCTTTTGTTGAATTTTTGTCAGTCTTCTTCAAGGTATTCCACATGTCTGTTTTCAGGGAAGCTATTTGATTAGCCGTTTTCTTATGCATCACATACGTTGTACCCAAAGCTAAGCCAGAAATGGCTAAAGCCGGAATACTCTTGAGGAAAGAGCCTGTAGCAGGCTCTAAAGGTGATTGGCCGAATTGAGGCATGTGAGCTTTTGTATGGACGGGGAATTGCATTGTTGAAGAATGAAGGGATGTAAGCACGAGAACTCCTTTAGCGGGATGAGGGAAACTGATGTTTCAGTGCTCAACTCAGCTTTTAATGGGATGGGGGAGGGAATAAAGATAGGTATCAGACAAAACATTGGGGAATAAACACAGAAAGGTAATACGGAGCTTACTACTGATTCATACTTTAAGGTCGCTCAAGCGATTTTTGTGCTTGAAGCGGTATTTTTGCAAAAGGCTTTATTTTTTTTGCTTTTTATTGACACCCGTAACGTTTAAAGGCTTTTCAAAGATAAAGACATACTCGTGCTTGAATACGTAAAAGCCACCCGCTAACGCCCGATAGCGCCAGAGATTCCCCATTTTTCCTTTTGCTTTTTCATTTCCGCTAATATTTTTAACAATAATGCTTTTGGTTTTAAAACCGGCCCTATTCATCCGTTCCATACACTGAAAGCCCAAAGGAACAAGCTCACCATTGGTATATTTGTCCCCAATGGTTACGGCTGCAAAGCGTCCGGGGGCCAAATGCAGAAAAGCCTGCTTACAGACGTCTTCAAAGCCGTCTAAAAATTCTTCAGTCGAGGTACAGGTCGATAAATCGCCTTTCATTTCTGAAAAACGAATAATATCGTCATAGGGTGGGTGTAAGAAGACAAACTGGGCTTCTTCTTCGCCAAAATACTTCAGGGCCGCTTTTATTTTAGGGCCGGTCTTCTGGATATTCGCGCTATCGCCTTCAATGATGACGGTATCGCTGCTTTTACCTTGTTCTTCCAGTTTACCCGTAACGTAGTCTGTCATTTTGGGTTGAAGTTCAACACCAATCACCCGGCGACCCATATTAACCGCTTCAATGGCAGTCGTGCCCGAGCCCAAAAATAAGTCCAGGACGATGTCGTCACTTTTGGTGTAGCGGCTTAGCAGCTGGGTGAGGATTTGCGGGATGCAATTCCCGTGGTAATCCAGCTGATGACCCTGTCCCCGCTCTCTGGAATTGTATAGCCACAAGCTATCCGTCGATATATCCGGATACTCTCTCCACTCATCCAGTTTAATATCACTATAACGGAGCGCTTTACGCTTTATACGGATTTTTGTGACCGGCTGATTCACTTGCGTGGAATCACTCGTACCCGTCTGCTTCTTGCTGAAATCTTGGTCTTTCTTGGAGGGCAGACCTTCTTTTTTTGTAACACCCTTCGATTGGTGATTATTTTTGGTGAGAGGAGTATTTTTACGAATGGGTTGAAGTGCCGCTTGGGAACTGGACACGGATTTCTTTCGTTTTGATTTTTTGTTTTTATCTGTAAGGCTCATATTGTTATCCTAGAGCCTAAGTATATTTATCCACGTCCTCTGGATATTGGATTTCAGTTTACGCCTCACGGTTGTTCAAAAAAATGAAGATATAAAATCCCATCCAAATAAGAGCAGCACTTTTATTTTTTGATTGAATGCAATTAATTAAATTATCAATAATTAAAACCGGTTTAATTTAAAGGTGTATTTTATAAATAAACACACAAAAAATAATCTGTTTTTGTGTGGGATTAAATGAGCTTTCATGAGAAGCTCTCATTCTGAGAACTGAAGACGTGAAAGCTTTCGCATGTTTTAGAGAGTTCAAAAAAAATCTGCTGATTTCTGTTGACATGCCCTGTTTTAGTGTAATTATAGATTTCGACTTCTGTTCGTCCGTCCGCTAATTTAGGTATTTTTTACCTGCTCGTGTCGTTTGTTCGTGATCCGTTTTTGTGGGTCGTATAGTTAGTCTATACGGACTACTTAATTTTAAAAAAACATAAAAATCGTCATCACAGTCAGGCCATTTTATAGCGTACCAGTTGATCAAGGTCTTGAAGTTTATTTGTTGAATTTAATTTAAAAAATAAATAAGTCGAAAGGCTTATTATTTGCTGTGAATAATTAAAAAAGTTTTTTAAGGAGATTGAGTTAAATGGTACAAGGTGCAGGAGATGCTCTTAGAGGTGCTGGTAATGCGCTTCGTCATCGTTCACGTTCTCCTCGTAGTAGTCATAGGAGACGACCTTCTACGAATAGTGGTATGGAGGCTTCTGGCCTTAAAGAGGCTTCCAGCCTGGATTCAGTAGGTAGTACAAATAGTACAAGAACCGGAGGCGGCTTAAAAATAACGCCTATGAATTTAAATGGGGAAGATAAACTGGCAATTGAGTTTAATAATCATAAGCCAAAGCAGAATCGAGTTTATCCTAGCCAGATTGCGCTTGCAGATTCCTTAAGGCCTGGGCAAATGGATGCTTCCGAAAGTTACTCTCAACAGATTAAAGATCAGTTGCAGAGGGATAAGAGAAACCGAGGGATCCAACACGATAGGAAAACGCATCGCCATCAGCAGCGTAAAGCTGCGGCGGAAATACAAGCACTTAGGGAGCAATTAGAAGCCACAAAATTGGTAGGATCGGCTTCCCCCGATAGTTCTATGATGTTTGCTATGACCCATTCAGGGGAATTGTCCAGGCCGGGGTCAGCTCGTAAATCTGGGGGGACACCGGGAACTTCCTTTTCTGACAGGATGAACACTGTCGGCTCTTTGGGCAGTGTAAAAGAAGACCCTGCGAGTAGCTTTTTCGATACTCACTTTCCAGAGGGTCCCCAACCCCTTTCAGCTTCTCCAAAAAGTTTAGCGGCTACTTTCGATGCTAAGCCAATCAAGCCTGATCCTGACGCAGCTGCAAGGTACCCAGCAGCACGGCGAGGTTCAGAAGCTAAAAGGAGGGGCTCTATGCGGCAGTCGCCGCCACGAGACACAAGGCCGAAGCCAAGTTCTAAGCGCTCGGTGGATGAGGGTCCTCAGACGATGGCTAGTCTGGAGTATCTGCAAAATTCTGGCCCGCGTCCACGCACAATGCCTAAAGACGATAGTAGTTACCAATACGGCGGTGTGGACCAACCACCCTCCCCTCCTTATGATGGTGGTATGTCTAGAGACCGTAAGTATGCTACAAGCCAAGGTATTGCTGGTCGACAAGACCCACCTCGAGCTGCTTATGGCCAGCGTTCACAGCAAGCTCCTTTTCAACCATCATTCCCTCAAAGAGGGCCGTCAGGTGTAGATGGCCGTCCCGTAGTTCCACCCGATTACATGCGTAATTTCCCCGGCCCTGATTCAAGAGGAATTCCAGTTCCGCCATCTCAGCTTCAGTCGGCATTCCCCACAAATGTTCGCCGTCCTTCCCTGCCAGCAACTATGGCTTTTTCTACTAATCCATCCGGTGCACCCATGGCTCCATACCCAGGTCATGGGGGCAGAGGTAATGAGTATGGTGCCCCACCACCACAGGGTCACTATCAAAGTGGATTTGATCCGTATGCTAATCCTCCTCGAGGAGGAGGAGGATGGGGGCCACCACCAAACCGTTAACGTCTTAACTGAATGCCTTAATACCGACCTCCTTTTAAAAGGAGGTCGGTATTTTTGTAGGGGCTAAACCCCCCTCATTATTTTCTCCTTGTGTTTCGGTAAAAATCACGAGTTTTCCAAAATAGGCTTTAATAGCGGCTCTTGAGAAAAGTTCATGGAATCTTTTCCGCCCTTTCCTGTCATTCCGTGCGTTAGTTGCGGAATCCAGAATGAAAACCAGTTTTCTGAATGCTGCGACTATTCGCAATGCTGCGCTTTTTATTGCGCAGCATGACAGTAGGGTGCTAATTAGGACAATGTTATTTCAGGAACCTTTCTGAAGAACCTTTAATAGGTCATGCTTTGCATGGATTTGGTTTTTGAACTGTAGTGGAAATCCCGGGCTGCGGTACAATGATATCGACCCTGGTTTTTTTATCATTGCTTCTCCTGATCGAAGGATGCCGATGCAAGTCCATCACAGTTTATCAGAGCTACAATTGCCTGCTTCGGTATGCGCGATTGGTTTATTTGACGGTGTACACCTTGGGCATCGAATGGTTTTGGAAAACGCGTTGCGCGAAGCCCATATTCGTAAGCTACCCAGTGTCGTTTTTAGTTTTGCGGATCATCCTCAGCTCATTACAAGTCAAACCCCTACGCCCATGCTGACTGATTTGGAGGAGCGTTTAACCCTTTTTTCAGGGATGGGCTTCGATCATGCCTTTATTCCCCCCTTTGATGAACACATGATGAATATCAGCGCTCAGGACTTTATTGAGCGTATTCTGTGTGACCAACTCCATGTTCAAAGCGTAACCGTTGGTTACGACCATCGATTTGGTAAAAATCGCCTGGGAGATGGTGCTTTACTCAAACAGGAAGGTTCTGAAAAAGGATTTTCCGTCCAAATCGTTGAACCTGTCCGTATTTCGGACGAGCGATTCTCCCAAACCCCCATCTACGATCCTCAAGGACCGATTGTCAGTAGCACACTCATCCGTAAATTGCTTTCCTACGGTGAAATTGCCTTGGCCAATCGCTTATTAGGGTATGAGTACACCGTTAAGGGTGAGGTTGTTTCCGGCTTGCAGCGCGGGCGTTTGCTCGGATTTCCTACCGCTAACTTAAATCCCGGTTTGCGTCGTTTAATTCCGGCAAACGGCACTTATTCCGGAACCGCTAAAATGCAAGATGGAAGAGTCTTTAGAGCCGTTTGTAATATAGGGTTAAGCCCTACTTTCGGAGATCAGGCACAAAAAAGGGTTGAGGTGCATTTGTTAGGATACAGCGGCTCCGACTTTTATGGGGAACTGCTGCACTTTTCTTTTGAACGCAAGCTTCGTGAAGAATGCAAGTTTGAGTCCAAAGAAGCCCTTATCAGCCAGATTCAAAAAGACTGTGAGCAGGCGCTCACCAGCACCACCACCGTAGGGGAGTCCCTTGTGGGCTCCCGGAATCCTGGATTCTTACCCTCTTCACGGGAATGACACCAACACCGTATTAACGGGAGCCCACAAGGGACTCCCCTACAACCAAATGGAATCGGCCTCGTTATGGAAGTTCGTATTGAAGAATCTCGCAAAATCCGACGCGCCTCTGCGTGTATTCGTACTGCCGGAGAAATCCATGTCAAGTTGCCACAGCACTGGTCTGCCAGCACAAAGCAGGATATTGCCCGGGAATTGGTTGAGCGTTTAACGCGTAAAGACGAGCAACAGCGGCAATTGCTGGAGCGCTATGCCGCGACTCAGAAAAAGGTAACGATTAAAACGGACAAAGAGCTTGAAGCTTTGGTTCGCCGAATTAACGCTGAAACCTTTGCCGTGGATTTGGGTAAAGTGGCCATTGGCAAGGCTAAATATCACCATTTGGCGCAGTTGAACTTAAAAAGTAAAACCATGACAGTTTCGGCCTATTGCTTAAACCAGGCCCCGGTAGAGGCATTGCGCTACCTGATTATTCATGAGCTTGCTCACTATTTTGAAAGCGGCCATGGGCCTCGTTTTTGGGCTTTAGTGGCTAAGCATGTGCCTGATTACAAGCTTCAATCCCGTATTATCAAAGCGTTTCATCATCAGGCGGTAACGCAGGAGCCAATTCCGGAGGCTACTGTGATCGATCTGCCTAAAAAACAGCATGCAACCCGCCCTAAAAAAACGCAGCGTTCAGCGCTGTCCGGTTGGGTGGAAAGTTTGAATCAACAGTTATTGCCTTTGTTCACTTAATTATCCCTATTTGTTTATCATCTGCTCTTTTGCATAAAGGAGATTTCTATGCCTGGGAAAATTATTGAGGCACGTCTCATTCCCTTGAAGTCGAAAGAGGAGTCTGCCCTAACTCGCACTATACAAGTACGGAGACAAAATTCCGGGCATGATGAAAAAGAAGAAACAATAAACTCTTGGTTACCCAAAAATTTCAACGTAGTGAGTGCCCAAGAGCAAAAAACTTTGGATTATTTTGAGCACAAATTGGCTTCGGCAGGGGCTGGCAGAGCGTTAAGTGTTATGCCTGGTTCTGATCTTAAAAGTCCTAAACCTATTACTTCTCCAAAGCCTACTAAGCAAACTCCAGTCAAAAATTCTGCTAAACCAATGTCGCCTACCGACACGGATCAAGGCTATACAACTATTCAATTCGATTTTACTGCACCGTCTCCCCAAAAAACTTCCAATGTTAGTCCCTCATTAGCATTAATACCGCATGTGCCGGTAAATTCCGCAATCACTCTGAGTCAAACAAGCACGGCTTTGCCTTCAGCGGCAGCGAGCCCCTTTAAACGATCCGCTTCTTTGAATTTACCTTCTACAAGAAAATAAAAAGCCAACAGTGTCGAGTTTCCGTTAAACAGTCAAAGGGTTTCTCAATGGCTAAAGCGAAACAGAAATTGCAACCATCAGCGGAAGTAATACCCCTTCTTCACGCCTCATGTGCTCGCCTAAAAAAGCTTTTAATGCTTTGTGAGGCGGAAATTGATACATTAATAAACGATTCCGGTACATCGGCTGTAGCAAAAGCCAGGCAAATTCAGATTTTGTCTCGCACGATACAGGGATTGCAACGGGATTGGCTAAAGTATATGGCGATTTTGCATCCCGATGTTCCGGTAGTGTCTCCTCGATCTTCTAGTAGCAGCGTGTCACAACGGGACATTGAATCCATGTCGGATGAAGAACTCCGTGATGAGATGTTTAAACTCATTCGTGTCGAGAATGAAGACGACGAGGATAAAGCGGATAACGATGAGATAAGCGTAGACTATCCATCCCCCGTCATTGTTTCCCCACCAGACCCTAGGATGGAACAACAAGAAAATCCATTGCCACAAGCTTCTTTTGAAGGGCCGCTAAAACCCCCTCCAAATTTAAATTCTCGACCAGATCGACATGAGAGTAGTCATCCTGTCACAGATATTTCTCATAAAGCTCTTTCAAACGGAGAGCCATTTGGGAATAACAGCGAGACGCACTCAGAAGCAAATCCTATCGATGGTCAAGCAAATCAATATCGAGAATCCACAAGTGGGACAAAAAAGCTAAAAAAACTAAAGCAATATATGCAGAGGTCGCTTAAACCACCCCAAAATCCAGATTCCTAAACCCTTATTTATAACCGTGAAAATTTACCGTTATGAGGACTATATAAAACCTCAAAAAAGTTGCAAATACTACTTGTAACCTGTATAAAAAACAGGTAAAAGCCTACCCTATAGTATTTTTGCAAATGCAAATATTGATTTACATGTTTACAAGCACGGTTCAGTTTTCAGTCTAGGGTATGTTTATTTTTATTGCTGGAGGTAATATCTATGACTAAAATACCTAGGAAAGTCAGCATAAAAAGTATTCCAGAAGATCCTAACAGCGCTAATAGGGTCCCTTCAACGTTCAAATTTATGCGCCCTGGAGAAATAGTTCCAAACAAAGATGTCTTTCGGACTACTGTAGAAAATAGTCCAGAAAAACCAAGAAGCGCTAATTGGGTTCCTTCCACATTCAAATTTAACAGTCCTGGAGAAGTAGTCCCAATCAGAGATGTGTTTCGGCCTACTGTAGAAAATGCCTAAAGCCAGTATAAAGTAGTAAACGCATGTTGCTCTGATAGTAGCCTCGCGATAAACTCAAACATCAACGCTACATATTAAAGGACTAACGGCACAATGGCGCTATCGGGTACCCTGTCAGGCTCAGCAATTCGTGAGAAGTTTCTTCGCTTTTTTGCGGATAAACATGGGCATCGTATTGTTCCCAGTGCCAGCTTGGTCCCTACCAATCCGACAGTTCTGCTGACCCCGGCGGGAATGCTTCCCTTCGTTCCTATTTTTATGGGCATTGAGCAAGCCCCTAATCCTCCCAGGAACGTAAGTTGCCAAAAATGCGCACGTGTTAGCGGTAAGGCATCGGACCTCGCCAATGTGGGTGTCACTCCCCGCCACCATACCTTTTTTGAAATGCTCGGGAACTTCAGTTTTGGCGACTACTTTAAACGCGAAGCCATTACCTGGGCTTGGGAATTTATCACGGAAGATTTGAAACTGCCCAAAGAGCGTCTTTGGTTAACGGTTTTTCACGACGATGCGGAAGCGCGTCAAATCTGGCAGGATGTAACTGGCTTCCCGGCGAGCCGAATTATTGGTCGCGGAAAGAAAGATAACTTTTGGGGTCCTCCCGGTCCGACCGGTCCTTGCGGTCCATGTTCCGAGATTTTCTTTGATCGAGGCGGAGAGCCGGCGGGATCTCCTGAAAATGATGAAACCCTCCTTGATACGGATCGCTTCGTTGAAATCTGGAACCTCGTTTTTATGGAACTGTTCCAGGATGAAGCGGGTAAAACAACGCCCCTGGCTCATAAAAACGTTGATACCGGAATGGGTCTTGAACGAATCGCCATGGTTATTCAAGGGAAAGACAATACCTTTGAAACCGACCTGCTGTACCCGGTCATTGATCACGTTGCCAAATTAAGCGGCATTCCTTATAAGAAAAATTATGAGACCGATGTCGCGCTGAAAATCGTGGCAGATCACTCTCGCTGCCTGGCCATGGCTTTGAGCGATGGTATCGTTCCCAGTAATGAAGGCCGCGGCTATATTATTCGGATGATCCTGCGTCGTGCGGTTCGCTACGGGCGTAAGTATTTGGGCTTTTCCAAGCCCTTTTTGCACCAGCTGATTGCCATTATTCGAAATCACTACCAGGAAGCTTATCCTGAGTTAAAAGTACGGTATAACCACATTGTTGAAACCGTTCAGCGGGAAGAAGAGCGCTTTTTCGAGACTTTAGAACGGGGCTCTAAGCGCTTGGATGAAATTTTAGAAACCTTAAGAGCCAGCAAGCAGAGCTGCATTTCGGGTGAAGATGCTTTTAAACTTTATGATACTTTCGGCTTCCCCCTGGAGTTGACCATTGATATCGCGCTTGAAGAAGGCTTTACGGTAGATGAAGCTGCCTTTGAAGTGGCTATGCAGGCTCAGAAGGTTCAAGCACGGGGTGCCAGAGGCAAAGCTGCCGAGGCCATCGTTAAAGACGGCGTTTACGGTGAGATTTTTGAACGTGTGGCTGCCACATCTTTCCATGGCTACGATACGCTCAACGAAGAAGCTCGCATAGTTGCCTTATTAGTAGATGGCCAGCTTGTAGATGAAGTTTCCGGTGTTAACCAGCCGTTTGAGGCGATTCTGGAAAGCACTCCCTTTTATGCGGAATCCGGTGGCCAGGTGGGCGATCGTGGTTCTTTTTCTCGGGAAGAGGGTCCGCATGGCGTTACCGTAGTCGTTAATGACACGGTTAAAGTGGGCGAACTGTTTGTTCATAAGTGTCTTTTTGATAACGGCGATAAACTCCGTGTCGGAGAAACGATATTAGCGCAGGTTGATCCGGTTTCCAGACATCAGTCGGCCATTCACCATACGGCGGTTCACTTATTACAAGGGGCGCTACGCCAGGTATTGGGCGACAGTATCGTTCAAGCCGGTTCCAAAGTTTCTCCGGAAGCGGGTCGTTTTGACTTCACTTTCCCGCGAGGCTTAACGCGCGACGAATTAAACCGGGTTGAATTTCTGATGAATCACTGGATTCAACAGAATATGGAACGCAGTATTCGTTTAATGCCGATTGAAGAAGCAAAAATCAGTGGTGCGCTTCTGATGGCCGGTGAAAAATATGCGGATGAGGTTCGCGTGATCTCTTATGGCGGTGTTTCCAGTGAGCTTTGCGGCGGAACCCATGCGAGTAGCCTCGGTGAGATTGCCCTGGTTAAAATTGTATCGGAAGGGGCTATCGCGTCCGGAATTCGTCGGATTGAGCTTGTTGCCGGTGAAAAAGCCTATAAGCAATTCAAAATCGTTGAAGCGGATTTGCGCGAAGTGTCCGATATTTTGAAAAGCCCGCTTTCAGATGTCGCGACCAAAGTGACTAAATTGCTGGATGAATTGAAGCAACGCGAAAAATTAATTCAGCGCCTGGAAGAAAAAAGCGCTTTAGCAGAAATTAAGACGATTCAAGCGGCCTGGAATTCTGATAAGCCCGTTTTTATTCAACAAATGGATGGATTGAGCCCGGATACCTTAAAAAGCTTCGTTGAAAAATTGGCACGCGCGGTAGGTCCTCACGTCATTGTTTTGGCGGGAGATTTTGAGGGTAAGGCTGTCGTGGTTGTGAGCGTATCGCCCGAGTGGATTTCTAAAGGCTTTCAGGCTGGACAGCTTGTGAAAACGGTTGCTCAATACTGTGGCGGCGGCGGCGGTGGCAAACCGGCATTCGCGCAGGCTGGCGGTAAAGATCCCAGTCAGATTCCCGCAGCACTAGATGCCGTTAAGAAACAATTATCGGCATTAGCATAATTTAAACTTCGCTCAGGGAGGAGTAGCTGAGCTATGATTGTCTCTTTTGGGTAGGGATAAAGATTATGCAAAGAAGCTAAATATTGCTGATGGATTTCACTATAATACCGTTAAGGTAGGATAGTCTTTTAATCGCTAAATCTACCTCGTCGAAATTTCCCGGTAGTTTGGATTCTATATATACAGTCACTATTTTGTTTGATGAGTGCAGCACAGGCTTGTTTTTAAATAAAAGCTGATTCTGTCAGATTCTGGAAGTAGTTGCTGTCAGGGAGGAACTGTCAGTTTCGAAGGATAAGCTTTTGAAATGATAAGTTGAATATTCTCAAAAAATTAGGTGTTTTTCAGTTGTTGTTTCTGTTTATGGATTGGCCATTATTAAAGAGGAGTCGAGTTTAAAATGAAATCAAGAAGAGTGACACCCTTGTTGCTTGCCGCCAGCATTTTTCTGACTGGTGCAACCGGTGTTGTTGTTGGTTCCATGTCGTCGGCTCACGCAATCACTAGTGTGGATGAATTAACTGATGTTAATCAAAACCACTGGGCTTACGAAGCGCTGCGTGATCTTGTCGAAAAGTACGATGTTATCGAAGGTTACCCTGACCACACATTCCGTGGTAACCGTGCAACCACCCGTTGGGAATTGGCTGCAGCTTTGAATGCATTGATCAAGTCCGTTGGTCGTGACTTGGCTCGCTTAGGTGCTGAAAAAGCTGATAAAGCTGATTTGGAAACCATTGCACGTTTGCAAGATGAGTTCAAAAATGAACTCGCTGCATTGCAGGCTCGTACTGATGCTCTCGAAACTCGTGCTGCCGCTATTGAAGCTAAAAACTCCGAGCAAGATCAACGCTTAAGCCTTCTCGAAAGAACTCAAATTCACGGGGATGCCAGCATTGGTGGATTTGGTGACTTTGGTTCCCAAGGCGCTCGTACAACCACCTCCGGTAATGGCCGTGATGGCATCAAAGATGCGATTTCTGCTGTTGGTCGTCTTCGTTTAACCATGGACGTTCCCGTTCATGAAGATAAAGAAGATTCCAGAGTCGGCGCCGGTGAATTGCATACCCGTATTATCGCTGCCTTCGGTCGTATGTCACCGAACGGTGTAGGCGCTAACTCCGGTAGCAGCCAAACCTCTTTCAACGGCTACTCCCGAATCGCTGGCGATGCCTTCTCCTTGAACCAAGGTATTGGTGCAAGCAGCGGAACCGCTGGTTTAAACGTTGGTACGAACGTTCGTTCCTTGCTGTATGTTGAAGACATGCACTACCACCAACACTTTAAAGCAGGTATTCCTCTCTTAACCGATTGGATGGTTGGCGACAGGAAAAATGCTAAGTTTGCAACAACTGGCGACCTGTATGTCGGTTCTATGCCTTGGCGCTACTTGTTCGACAAAAGCCCATACCGTGGTAACGAGTTAAACCAGTTCCAAAGCCCTGCTTTTGTTAACACACCAGGTATCGCTGTTAACCAAAATGCACCAATGATTGCTTACCAATGGCACCAAAAATTGGGTACAGATAACCTGAGCTTAGATGCAACCGCTGCTGCTGGTGCAGTCAACGTTTCTGACGCGTTGTCCGGCCTCAATGCTACCTACGAAGGTCGCTTGAACTACAAAATTGGCGATTTGCCAGGTAACATCTACGGTGGTGGCTACAATGTTTGGTCTTCTGGAAACAGTGATCCAACCAACGCTACCAACGCTTTGGCAGGAACAACTCAAAACCGTGCTGGTGGTGCAACCAACTTAACTACCAGCGGTCATAAAGCGTTCCAAGGCCTCTACGGTGGTTGGAGTCAAGAGTGGTTCCGTGGTATCGGTACTACTTTCAACTACATGCTGTCCCAAGGTGGTCAATGGAATTACTACCTCAACAGCTACAACCAAACTTTGGGTGCTAGTAATGCAAACACTGGTAGCTTAGGTGGTAACAACATTGTTGTTGCTCCTCGTACCTCCTGGACGGGTGTGTTGAACATTCCTATGAGCGCATTCGGTAACTTCCGCCGTAACGATGTTATCGGTATCGGTTACTCGATGTTAACCTTACGTGAAAACAGAATCGGGGATAGCACACAAGGTAGTACTCGTTTCCATAACGGTATCGAGCATACCGGTGAGGCATACTACAAGTTCGCTGTCAACGATTCCATCTCCATTATCCCAAGCATGCAGTGGATCGATCACGGAATGGGAATCAAGGCAAACGGCCCTGTTTGGGTAGCTGGTTTACGGACAAGCTTCTCTTTCTAGGTTGATTGACCTAATCTAAATCTTAAAAGGCTCCATCACATTGTGTTGGAGCCTTTTGAACTTACTGGAATAAGGAAAAACATGAATTTTACTACTGAACAAACCTTTTCAAGTTAATTTGAATGCTATAATCGCCTTCAGGATAGTAGTGCATTTCTCTGACAAGGCATTTTATGAGAATACTTAAAATCACCATAAATAAGCTATTTGGTACTTTCGATCATGTTATACAACTTAATCAAACAGAACGCCTTACTATTATTACAGGCCCAAATGGTCATGGTAAAACCATTATTCTAAAAATGATTCATGGCCTATTTAAAAAAAAATATTCTATATTTGGGACTATTCCATTTACAGAATTCAAGGTTGTGTTTGACGATTTTTCCTTTATTACGGTTATTACTGAACGTGAATCAGAACAAAATAAAGTGAAGCTTTTATATACTGATAGCAAGGGTAAAGTTGAGGCTGCATATTATCCACCAACACCTAGGAATGGGAAACCAAGAAGTTATGGTTATTCTCGTGTTTTGGAGCAGTTGGTTGAAGGTCTTATAGCTATGGGCCCAAATCAATGGAGGTATATGCAAACCGGAGAAATTTTAAACACTGTTGAAGTCTTGGAAAGATTTTCTGACATCATACCTGCTGAGTTTCGAAAAGAGTTGGGAATTCATGAACAACCAAAATGGCTAACTTCTATTATAAATATGATGGACGTTACTTTGGTAGAAGCTGATCGCTTATATGACATAGCAATTGATAGAAATAGCTATGATAAAAAATGAAAAAACAAATACTGTAACTAGATTTTCTAATGATCTTGCAATAGCAATCAAAAATACATTAACGCAATATGCAGAGCTCTCTCAATCTTTAGATAGAAATTTCCCCAAAAGGCTTTTCTCTCAAACAGATTCTGTTTCTTTAACTTTGGATACCATAAATAAACGTTTAAAGGAGTTGGAGATAAGGCGAGAAAGATTACGAGATACGGGCTTATTAGGTAAAGAAGAAGATGTTAATTTTGAAATGCCTGCTGTAGTAGACGTTGATAAACAAAATGTTCTTTACATGTTTATGGAAGACGTTGATCAGAAATTAGAGCATATCCCGTAAGTTTTTGAGATAAAATAAGGTCTATTTGATTAGTTAGAGGGCTTCTTGAATGGCTGTGATTCGATTAAATAATGAACAGTGGACGTTTATTCAAGAATTTTTAC
>Ga0105239_10002590_pt1 | contig 22906 bp, 35 predicted proteins | sample KBSC44metaG_FD_92761 | JGI IMG/M metagenome (GOLD analysis project Ga0105239, IMG submission 92761) | Corn rhizosphere microbial communities from Kellogg Biological Station, Michigan, USA - KBS C4-4 metaG | ecosystem: Host-associated > Plants > Roots > Rhizosphere > Soil | place: Michigan, USA... | reverse complement strand
CTACTCGTATCAGTAGTGGTAGAGGAGCCTGTGGATATAGAAGTCGAAGAGGTGGCAGCAGTTGAGGTAGTAGTACTTGAAGTTAGTGCCGTGATGGTGGTGGTGGTGGTGGTGGTGGAGGAGGAGGAGGAAGTGGAACCGTCCATTGAATCAGTGGCAACAGTGCTTAGACTACTGTTAATAGTGGCGTCGGCGGTTGTGGGGGAGACACTCGAAGTAGACTCTGTGGTGGATGTTGAAACAGGAGTGAAAACGCTGGTGAAAGTTGTACTAGCACTCGAGTTACTAGTAGAGGAGCTCGAAGAAGAAGCTGGAGTAGAGGTTGAGATGGTAGAAGTAATCGAGGTTGAATTTTCCCCTGTAACAATAGCGGATGTAACAATTATTGATGTTGTGCTGGAAGTTGTATCTGTCATTGGAATAGAAGTAGTACTACTAGTAGAAGTGCTCAAGGTACCGCTTGTAGAAGTGATAGAAATATCTGGACTAGTACTTGAGCTGGTCTCTGTGATGCTCGAACTCGTGATACTGCTTGAAGTTGTAGTAGGGCTTGAATTTAACGTATTGGAGCTTGTCGTCGTGCCTAGATGTGGTGTATCTGAGCTTGTGGTGACAACAGCAGAGCTTGTAGATGTTGGACTTAGGTTTGTCTGTGAAGTAGAATCTGGTATGCTGGAGGACATTGTGTCAGAGGACACCGTGGTGGAGCTGGTTGTGTCGGAGGAAGTTAAGCTAGAACTTGTCATGGCAGCGCTTGCTGTGGCCGAGGACGTCGTGCTGGCGCTTGTTGTGCTTGAGCTGGTTGATTCCGTCGTTGAAGATTCTAAGTTTATAGTAGAGCTATCTAAGCTCGTTGGGTTAGAGGCGCTCGAAGTTGTATCATCTGAAGTTGTAGAAGTAGAGGAAGTAATGATAGTCGAGCTTGTTATGGTCGAAGATATCGATGTCGTTAAAGTAGCTGCGTTTGTCAATGCTGTGGTAAAGTTGGTGTCGGTGCTTGAAGCAGAGGATACCGTCGAGCTCGTTGAGATGTCAGAGCTTGTCAAAATGCTAGCAGTATCAGAAGTTTGACCACTACTCGAAAGTGTCAGATCACTCGTGCTTGTGGAGACACTTGAGCCGGCTTCAGAAGTTGAAGATATCTTGGTGGAAAATTTGATTGTCGCACTTTCAGAGGTTATAGGAGATGATATGGTGACACTCGCCGCGCCTGAGGTGGTCGTTGTACTGACTTGAATGGAACTGAGAGTAGTTGTTAAATCGAAAGTTGTCGTACTATCGGATGTAGAAGAAGTCTCGACATTGTCGAAAGAGGAACTCACTACTGAACTGGTAGTAGAAAGGGTTGAAGGTGGGTTGAAGGTTGAGGACAGGGTCGCAAGAGTATCAATGGTTGAGCTTTCGGAATTGTCCGAGGATGATGCTGTTAGGATCGAGATTGAGCTCGAAAGCGTGGATGTCGAAATACTTGACGATTCCACCGCAGATGTCAAACTGGAGGATGTTGTTGAGGCTGAGATTGAGGAGGAGAGCCCTAAACTGTCAGATATGGAGGAAGTGACAGCAGAATTAGAATCTAAATTTGATATTGTGGAAGAAGTAGTGAGTGATCTCAGAGCCCCATTTGATGTTGTTGATAAAGTAGATGTCGTTGTCAGCATGGCTGTGGATGTGGATGTCGATGCAGTACTACTAGTCGTCGAGGATTCCGTTGTTGACAAGTCACCACTTGTGGTTTCAAAAAGGGTGCTGATTGGGAATATTTCTGTCGTAGATATAGCGATAGTGGAAGTCTCGATGGTTGTGGTAGCCTCTATGTTCGTGGAAGCCTTTGTGGTGGTACAATTCTCTGTCGTCGACGTAACTGTGGTAGAACTCTCCTTGGTAGTAGAACTCTCTGGGGTTGTAGAACTTGTTGTAGTCGAAGTCTCTCTGGTGGTAGAATCGTCCATCGTCGATGCAGTAGTGGTAGGACTCTCTATGGTGGATATCTCTGTGGTAGTGGAAGCCTCTATTGTCGATGCAGCTATGGTGGAAATCGTTGTAATAACGGAATTCTCTGTCGTAGAAGTTTCTGTAGTAAGAGTTTCTGTGGATGTCTCTGTAGATATCACTGTCGTAGATGTTGTTGTCATAGATGCCGCTGTTGTAGATGACTCAATGGTAGAAGTCTCTGTGCATGGCTCTGTGATGGATGTCGATGTAGGAGAAGTCTCTGTGGTGGATGTTGGCGTCGTAGATATCTCCGTATGAGAAGTTGCTGTGGTAGGTGTCTCTATGGATGTTTCTGTGGATGTCGCTGTAATAAGAGTTACTATAGCAGAGCTCGCTGTGGTAGATATATCTATAGTGGAAGTCTCTGTGGTAGAAGGTTCTGTTGAAGTTCCTATACTTGAAGTTCCTGCGGATGTCGCTGTGGTGGATATCGCTGTAGGAGAAGTTTGTGTGAGAGAAGGTCCTATACTAGAGGTTTCAGTGGATGTTTTTGTGGTTGACTCTGTGGTAGAGGTTGTTGTGATATACATCTCTGTGGTAGAAGTACTTGTCACTGACGGACTGATCGTTGACGGGCTAAAGCGAGACGTGGGGGTCAGTGTTGACGTGGAAATAGTGTTAGAATTTGGCACAGTCAATGAAGTTAAGCTCGAAGATGCATCCACATTACTTCCAACTTCTCCAGATGAGGTGCTAGTTGTAGCAGTTATAGCTGTAGTACCACCGGAGCTGGAGATTAGTGTGGCAGTATCTCCTGCTAAGGAAGATTCTAATGATATTGTCAATAACATAGTTGAGACGCTCGTCACTGTTGCCGTTATCTGAGTGCTTCGTTCAAGGGGAGACGTAGTTGTTGTTATTTCGCTTGAAGATGTTGATCCTAGACTTGTTGAGGAGCTAGGAGATGTATCTTCCAAAGGCGTTGTGGTCGTCTCAGTTGATGAGGTGGCCGATAATTCAACAGATGGTGTGGTGGTGATATTTGGCTCCGAGTTTGACGTGGAGGACTCACTCGACGTCGTACTTGTTGTCGTCTCAGTTGACAGATCACTCGTTATGCTATATGAACTACTCTCAGATGCAGCGGATATGTATCCTAGTGTTGTGTTGAGGAGCTTGGTCCAGCCGGACTGGTAGACCCACTTATTGCGGTACTTGTGAATGTGGCCCCTGAAGTTGAGCTTTCTTCCTCAGTTGTAGTAGTAGTACTAGATACCACACGTGTGCTTGTTACCTCATCCGCTGTGGTCATGGAGGTGCCCACTGAGACCGAGCTTGTGAGCTCGCTGCTGATTGTGGCTTCCGTAATGATGGAGAGGGAGGAAGTATCTTGCGTCACTGGCATGGACTCCGTTGTGCTGGTGGAAGAGACAGCGATCAATGTGCTGGTAGTAAAGCCGGCTGCAGAACTATCCTCATCCTGTGACGAGATGGATATATCTACCGTAGCAGATGTTGATAAAGTTGATGTTCGTATCGTATATTCAATAGTGAATGTAGAGGAAATGGACTGAGCGTCGGTGGTGGACGAGATGGTTGAGGCATAGCTAGACTCAGAAGATTGGCTATCGGTGCTAGATATGTAGATTGTTGATGTCGTGCTTGAAACAGTTGTAAACAGTATCGTTGAAGAATCTTGGAGCTCCGCTGTTGCAGTGGTCAAAGTTGTCTCACTAGCAAAGCCAACGCTTATCAAGTTGGTGGTTTCGCTTAATGCGCTAGAATCGAGAATAGTTGTCTCAGAACCTGAAGTCGATAAATCGCTAGATTTGCTACTGGAAAGAGTGCTCGATGTACTCGATCGATCTGCTGTTGATGTGCTGGAAATCAAGGCTGACGAAGTGGTTGTAATGCCTGAACTATCAGATGATTCACTGGTAAAGGTGCTGCTAGTATACTCCGTACCCTCTCCACTTGATGTTGAATCCAGCTGAGAAGTTGTGAGAGACGAACTAGCAGGGAGAGTTGATGAAGAGAAGACTTGTTCCGAATAAGACGACAAAAGCTCAGATCTTGACAGCGAGACATCCGTCGCTGAGGTTGAAGTGCTGGAAGATGGAGACTCTGGCAAGGGGGTAATCGACTCCGTAGTGGATGATAGCAAACTAGTGGAAGAGGATACCCCTTGGGAAGTCGATGATGAACTTGTCTCAGTGAAGCTTTCTTCGCTATTAGTCGTACTTGTATATCCAGAGAATGAGTAATGCTCTGCACCAGACGTCGACGTTAACGTGTTAGCTTCAGTAGTTTGTGTTGTAAAGAGTGATGAAAATGAAGAAGATTCGGTCGAGTGAGTGGTTGTGATATATTCATACGTGGAACTATCCTGTTCAGAGCTACTATTTGCAATGGTTGGACTGACTGATGGGGTACCATCCGTGTCCGACATTGTTCTTGTCGTCGATGATTCAGATTTCGAGTCTATAAATGAAGTGAGATCAGTCGTACCCGCGGGGCCTGATGTAGTACTGCTCGACAGGTAACTAGTATCTGATGAATAATCTGAATTGCTAGAACCCATGAATGAATCACTCCTGGACTCAGGGGTGCTGGTTGTCTGGAAAGTATTCGTTAGGGGCGTACATATAGTCAAGCTCAAGGTAGATTGTGAGCTCTCTATAGTTGCTGCTGGGGCCTGCGAGAACGAGTCTATAGTGGTAGAGGTTGTTTCTGTAGATGTTTGGGACATTGGGGCAGAACTCGTCGATGCTTGAAGTGGCGAATCACCGGTAGCTGTTGTTAAGTATGTGTCCGTGGTGCTGGTCAATGAATCGATTGAACTAACTGAGCTCGACTCCATTGAAATTGAGCTAGATATGATTGACAGGCTTGAATCCGGTACAGTCGATTGACCCGTACTTATTGTGTAGCTTTCCTGCGTTGATGAAGTAAAGACTGTCGCACTAGATGAAATTGTTGTAGTTGGCTCCGCCATCGAAGACGAACTGACATCTTGGCTGGAAGTCGTGCTCAGGTCACTATTGCCAGTCAGAGACGGGAGGCTTGTCTCGGAGGTAGCGGCACTAAGGGTTGCCATATCCAAAGTTGTACCCACGCTGTCAAGGGAGCTCGATGAGGTTGTACTCCCTGAACTTGAAATTTCAGAGAGTGATGTCAATAGCAAACTTGTTGTTGGAGAATTATATATCGAAGTATCCGAAGTTATGCTCCCTTCAATCGTAGACGAGCTGCCGATAGTGGTATCAGTAGCTGATGACACCGTTGCACTCGTCAGTGTGGTGGCAGATATAGTGGAATCCGTAGAAGCGCTGGAACGAGTATCTTGACCCATCACTATTCCCGAACTTGTGGTCGAGTCGTCACTGCTCATAGATTCATTTTGATGTTCGAATGGCGATATAGGAGCTGTATGAGGTCCCAGAAGAGGTTGCGGTGGTGGTAGCTTCCGAGTGGGAACCTTCACTCATCGTACTTGAAGCCACGATTCTGTCACTAGTAGCGCCTGAGCCGTCACCTGTGGAAGTTGATGATGTTGATGAAGTAGGTTCTAAATTGGATGTCATAAATGATGACTCGGTGGTGACGGACCTATCTATCATGCTTGTCGAGCTTGTATCTTGAACTGTAGTGCTGCTTAAGTCTTCGCGAGACACACTCTCAGTCTTGGTGGTCCTCGTAGTGGAAGAGCTGCTTGTGGTAGATTGAGACCGAGATGCAGTGCCAGAGAGCTGTTCATGTATATCAGTCCCAGTAGATGTTGCCGGAGTGGAAGCACTAGAATCATCCATGGATGTAGACGCACTCGTGCTGGTCAGGCTGCTTGTTGAAAACGTGCTAGTTATCTTTGTGCTTGCTGTGAATCCAAGCGTTGTTTCGAATGAAGTAAAAGTAGAAATTTCTCTTGTGGTGGAACTCTCCAGGAGCCCATTAGAGGTATCTAAGGTGATGTAGGGCCTCGAACTGCGACTGTCACCGACCTGCGAAGCAGTGGCCGACGCCCCTGTGCTCGATACCATTTGGCTAATCGGAAGTGTAGAAGGTGTTCCAGAGTACATTTGATCTGAAAAACTGGGCGACAAACTGCTAGTGGTGTCTCCTATTGTGTTGAAATTGGTTCTCATCGTGCCCGTCGAAGTTGATGTGATTGTTGTTTCTTCTACGCTAGTAGTTGTAATGGCTTCTGAGCTTGAAGATTCAATAGAGCTTATCAAATCTATCGAGTTCAAAGATTCAGGAATGCTAAATGATAAACTCGAAGTAACGTAAGGACTCGTGCTAGGGTCTGTGATTGCCGTCGTCGGGGTATTTGTGGTCTCTCCATTCGCCGAGCTCACCGAGCTCACGATGGTGGCAGGTGCATCTGTCGTTATAAATAGGCTTGTAGGTGTGATTGTCAAACTAGGGCCTGTGGTTGAAGTTACATACTTACTCGTCGATGACGAGGATGGAATGTCGGTCGACCGCAACATATTACCAGTCGGGCTGTATTGCGATTGGTCAAAAGACCCCGATGGCGACGAGTAGGGAAAGTTGTTGGAACTTGGAGTGTTTGTTATCGTAGCAGTCCTTATTGTAGTAGTGGTAAAACTACCAGGGAAGGCTGTGGAAGGAGTGAGCTCTGATGATGTACTAGTGTCTATAGTGCCAAAGGATGACGATGGTGCTGTGGAAGTGTTGCTTGGTTTACCAGCCACGGCGGACGATGACGACATTGTAGAAGTCACGTCAAGCGTAGAAGAAAAGATATCCGAGGACCCCGTTGCTAGAATGGTGTTGGTATAGGAGTAGATGATTCAGAGCTCACACCACTAGTATTAGGGCTGCTTGTGGTCAATGTATCTAATGTAACGGTGAACAGGCCGGGAGAGGAGTCACTTGAAGACGAGCCGGCTCCAGCGATTTGTTCTGACGTCGAAGCACTGCTGATTGAATTACTAGTGCTGCTGTTGTAGCTAGATGTAGAGGTGGAGGAAGCGACAGAAAGGGTGGGGCTTGGCTGGGAAGGGTTATATGAGGCTGGAACTGTGGAGTCAGGTTTCATAGAACCAGAAGTCAGGCTACCAGAGGTCACTAGAGTAGACGAAGCAGTCAACCAATTCGAGGCTACGCTAGTTCCGCTCAAAGGGGATGTATTGGAACTACCAGAAGTGATAGATGATGCTCCTGATGCCGTTTCGGAAGTGAAAATGCCGATGCTATTCAATACAGGACGAGTGGTGATCGACGTGCTTGGAGATGCAGAATAGATGGAGCTAAGGCTTGTCTGAAAGCTAGCGGACGATGGCGTGAATGAGTAAGAGGTGCTCTGCATCAGGGATTCTGCAGAAACAGAAATAGCTTGATAAGATGAAGTGCTTCCAGTCTGTGGTGTGCCATTTGATGTACTGCCAGGAGTTGTAGGTGGGCCAGTCTGAGGAGATGCTGTGCTAGTGGGTTCTGATGTCTGATTTCCTTGGTCGACTGCCGACGCTGAACTAGAGGACACGTAGATCAAGCTAGAGAATGAAGACGAAAGTAGTGGAGCAGTGTTTCTCGTTTGGTCGACGCTGCTGCTGCTAGAGCTGGCGGACGGACTGGAGTGAACAATGATGGTGGGTAATGACGTATCCACACTCACTGAGGGCCGAGATTGTGGGGAGGTCAATTCGCTTGTTCCTGACGAAGTGCTGCCGGCACTGGAGGAATATGAACTTGCCGGTAGCGATGTAGAAAGATCGGCGACTGCGCTTACAGACTGTGGATATATGAGCTCAGAGGAACCACTGGTCATCGAACTCGACTCTCCAGAAGTGGCAATAAAGGAGATTTTCGATCCTTCATTTCCTGAGGAAGATAATGACATCTGGCTTGAAGAGTAATCGGTCACATCTCTTACTGTCGAAGGGTTTGTTGCAGATGAAGACATTGGTAGTGAAAGACTTGCGGTGGAAGTACTACTTGATGATATGCCTGTACCTGTGGTTGATAAACCTCGAGGCTGGAGAGACGCAGTTGATGTACCACTAGCGCTTGATGTCGATGAAAAATCTGCAGTATCAGATATGGAAGGTGATGGTACGCTAGTTCTAGACGATATAGCACTCGATTCTCTCTCTGAGTGCGTTGTGGTGGAGGAGGGAGTCCCTGGTGAAGATGACGAGGGTGGATTCGTGGAGAGTGAACTTTTTGTGGAGCTATATATCGCTGGATTTTGACCGCTGGACGCTGAAAGAACGCTCGTGTACAGCAATGTTTGCGGGGAAATGGTACTAATTTGATGCCCTGCGATCGTCTGGGTCAATAGCAATACAGTTGTTACTGCTGCAGCCTCAGAAGTCATGGTAGGTGTTGTTGTAACTAGAGTTTTGGAAATGGCTTCTGTGCGAGTTGACCCAAGCGTCGGCACAACAGTTGCAAAAATGACAGTCGAAACCAGGATGGTGACATCTGTAGCCATATTGGCCGACATATCGGCTGGCCTTTGCCTCAATGTTGAAGCACTGGGTCTTCTTGCTGAAGACGACAGCACTGACGTATAGGTTGCTTGCCTAGAAAGTGATACTGACGAAGAGGCTAATAAGATTGAATTGGAAAGAGAGGCTGGAGCGTTAATGCTGTTCTCATTTGATGTGCTTTGTTGAGTCAAGGTCGCACTTGGAATTGACAGGCTGGAAAAGACTCCCAATGACGGTCTGGCTATGGACTTAGGTGGAAGGTACAGGCTCACACTGGTTGTAATTTCGTCATATGTCGTTGGTGAAGGATAGTTCGAGTAAGTGAAGCCAGCTTTACCCTCCGTGGACCAGCCGAAGGAATGATCCATGCGGCTGTCGGGCAGGGGCCATTCAATCGAGGCAACGCCGGACGCCGTAGTCAGTGGTATAATAATCTCATATGAGCTTGTAGGGAGTCAGTATACTTGACATGAAAGCTGGCCAAGGGTGGTATATCTCTCACCTCATGGCTGGTCTAGTGTAGTAGAAGTTCGTATAAGTAATGGTCGTGGTAACATAAATCGTAAGATCAAACGCTGTTGGGCCCGAGCAGGTCCTTGTAATGTGTGCTGTCCATGAATGGGGTGGAACTGTGTATGGTTGTGCTGGTATAACACTCGTGGATGTGTATTTATTTGATATGATGAGCGTAATAGTATTTGCTCGAGCAATGAAGGTCTTCGGAGGAATTACGTGCGGAAAATTCCACACATAGTGGCCTCGGTCAGGGACATTCACCCTTGTATGCACAGGCACAGTTATAGAGGAAGAGAACTTGAGGCCTGGTTGGACCACCCAAACTTCCTGCCATACCATGCATTTTCGCCATCGGTTTGAGAGGCGACATTCAAAGACTCTAACCTTTTGTTCAAGCCTATGAAAGGCACCCAGCCCGCTGTTGCTGAACAAATTGCTGCCGTCCAGCCACGGATCGCAAACGGTCCAATATCTTTAAAAGGCACAACTGCTCTTCTCGTCAATATTTCCTTTTCGTGCTCTTGTCCTTTTGCATTTCCATTCATATGCCAAGGTAGATGAAAGTACCTCCAATGCCCAGTAGCTGCCGTAGAATAGGCTTTGAAAAGCGTGGTGCAGTCGTCCGACACAATGATGAGTTGATCTGTGCGAGTGACAGTCGTCGACCGACTTCTCGAGCCATTCCAGGCACAAGGTATCACTGTTGAAATATAGGCATAAGTCTCCCAGATATAAGAAGTCGAGCATCGCCCTCTAACACATAGAGTGCTTGGTGAGCATGTCGAAATTTCTTGTAGTAGTGTGGTGACAGTGATAGAGTTGATTCCAATCGTTGCTGGCGCTGTTGGGCAGGGAGCAAGTATCGTTAATGGTGAAGATGCGATCACCTGTGTGACCAAGATCACCTGGCAAAATAGAACCACAAACCACGACTCAAGGCGCATGGCCAGATTGACGGTCTATATCAGAAGGGATTCCCTCATACGAGCTGGTTTCGCATCACCCATAGAGAAAGGTGGAAGTCCGGAGGGAAATTTGGAGGTCACCCTGTCGCTCTGTTGGACCATAGTGGGGTGCTTTAGGTCGGTTGTTAATGGTGAAGTGAATTGAGTCGATTGGAACTATTCCATCGTCGTTAACCATTGTCGAATTGTTGTTAGATCAATGTTGGTGCTGCTTGAGAGAACGGTAGCAGGTCTTTTGCTAGGCTGTTAGCACTTACTGACCTTTTGTCGCCCGCCCAACCTAGCCACATCATCTTCACAAATATCCATAATTTCCCTGCTCTGAGCCCACATGAGCCCTACATGATCTCCCTGTCCTTTGTCCTGGATTTTGATAAAATGACTGGCTCGGTACATTGTGCTGTTCAACGGCGCCTCAGTGCACAGACATGCGTGCTGAGATTGCCTGCCGTGTCAATGACGGTCCTCAGTGCTGAGAGTTCCAGCAGGAGCAGACAGTTGGTTACGATCGTTAGCTGCCGGCTGGAACCAATTTTGCAGAGTATTTGGCCGAAGGGGGGCGGGATGTACCTCGTATTCTCCCTGGAAACTTACCGAGCAGATCATTGGGGACTGATGTGGCTGAGAAGATGGCATTTTTCAACGGCTTCAACACTCAGTCACCCAGTCTTGACAGTCCCGACACCTTAGGACATTGAGCGAATCCTTGCCAGCTTCTCTTATTTGGCCAGGCTATTGGTGTTCTCTGAGGTTTCTATGGCCGCTCCCATGTTATCGCACGACGACGATATCTCAAACGAGAATGCCTCAATTATCAGAACGAGTAGACAAAACTTCAAGGCCGCGCCGTCGTTACGAGAATTATCCGAACTTCGGATCAAGTGGGCCCATCTGATCATACGTGCCGTCAGCCTGAGCCTTGACGTCTCACGCGGATGCAGGGAGGCCGTTTGATAACCGGGCACAGTGGAGTGCGCTCCAGAAGTGGCCAGTTCTTCTTGACAGCTTCTCTCACCCTGCCTGACTCAAAAGCTTATTCGTCACGATCAGGGAGATCCACAACAATCGCAGGCTCGCAGCGATGGTCGATTAGGTTTATTGTCAATGCTTTGTTTATGTACATTTGTACCCACAAGTGCGTCGCCACCCTTGCTATTCGAGCAGCGAGCAAAAGTCCTTTCCGTGACCCCTGGGCACTACCTATCTAGAGGATCATCCTAGTGGAAAGCTGTGGTAACTCACCACCTCTTCCTACAGTCTGTTGTTCTGCCTATTGAGTCTGCCCCTTTACCAAATTGCCCACTTACCGTCAGGCTCTAAAATGGATAGAAGTCACCGGTTAACTCTACTTCAATTTCTCATCATCATCACACTCGTGCGTGCACTAACATCGATGAAATTCACAGAGATCAAAGGATCCACGACTCATCACTTCAAGGGTCATCAACCTTAGGCCATCCTCCCGCAAAGTAGCATTGTCTATACAGCAGGCAGGCACAATGGTAACCTCCTCTCGATGGGGTCTAACAATTACAACAGACGTCTGCCACGAGAGCGGTGCTTGCTCAACATCCGGAAACACTTTCCTGCCCGCTCGAACGGAACATTGTGAAGATGACGAACTGGACCCAATTTGCGGATCTCTATGTTTTTGCAGCTCACCACGGCTTTTGAAACCCAATCTACAAGAGCCCCCAGCTGGTAGCAAAGGAGATCTGTGTTTTGCACCGATCTCTGGCAGCTGCATCTTGATCGGGTGTTGGAAAGAACAGCCGTTCACTGGCAGGCTGGTGACAGATGCTGGCATGTCAATCTCGGGGACTTGGCTCGTTCGATGACCATTGTTATCTCTCCAGATCTCGCAAGACTCCATTTTCAGCCCCAGGTGTAACGAATTACCTGTAATTGATGTTGTTGATTTGATATTATATTCGGCAGTAAAGCGAAATCATTTCACAAATTTGGGTTGTCTGGCTCCCAGCAGCAGTCAACTTCCATCAGCCAGCTCTATTCCTTAGCGTTTAGCGTAAGAAGAGCCTTCTTCATGTAAATCCTGGGAATTAGGCACACGCCCTGATACCCAAGCTTTTGCTTATGGTAACTAACCACCAAGCTATCTAAAATGGCCTCTTTGTATTTACATCGAAGCCTCGTGTTTTGCGTTCTACAAATAGGACGCAGCAACAGAACCACTGCCTGCTTCTTAGCTGCCCCGTTCCTACGGGTCCGAAATTCAACAAAGAAGAGTAGTCCATTGTTGTAGTACCCAGGCACTCTGCTTTCAGCATGTCCTTCACTTCTTTGTCTGTCGCTTTCAAGCCCAAGCCTTTAGGAACAATAAGAATTGTTACGTGCACAATACGAACAAAGCCCCATTGTCGTCGGGATTCGGTTGGCAACGTGTATAAAAAGTACCAATACTCTCCATGAATCACCTAGAAACTCATTCCTGCTCATCGCACAAATCACAGTAAGTTCGAGTTTTGACTAAAAGCTCTTGACAATAAAAGAATATATCATCCAAGCTCGAACTACAAGGAATCCTTTCGAAAAACAAAGGTCCCTAGTACCTTCACCATCCACTTTGACTATCCAGCTAAGTTCGACTGAGAAGGGCTTCTTGACAAGAATGCTACCATCACAGCAGGTAGGTCAGCCATCTCAGGGTGGCGGAACTGCATTAACTAACTTGCCCACTGAGGTCTTCCAGAGAATCGCGGGCAACCTGGGGGTCACCGATCTGAGAAACTTGAGACGAGTGAGCAAGGAGGCAGAGGAGAAGACAACACCAGTTCTGTTCCGCGAAGTCGCACTTACACCGACCCTGAACAGTGTTTCAAGAATCGAGGAAATTGCGAAGCACGGGGCCTTGAAGAGCCACGTGCGACGGATCAATGTCTGTTCAGTTGGCATCTCCACTCAGTCAACCACTGGGGCTGCGCTTGACCTCATTAATATCCCAGACATGTCGCAGGTCGATCGAGAGTCATTTCAGGCCTATCTCGAGGAGAGTTCCTCCCAATTCGGTTTCTCTCGTTTGATGCTTCGTTCTGCCGGAACTGGGAGTGACACGCAGCGACTTCGGAATGCTTTCGCCCTCATGCCGAACCTGACTGAGTTCTCATTGAGCGACTTTGGAGATGAAGGGATGATACGAAATAGAAATGCCGATATTCTGGTCACTACCGGCTATCTCAATGAGACCACCACTATCAATCGGTATGGCTACATAGCGGACTCGGAAGAACCGACTCCAATCATGGCAGAAGATCTGGCTCACTGGATCGCAGAGCAGCGTCCTCGAACTGTCGAGATCAAGGATGCGACACCACTGGGATTCAACTCGGTGGAACTTGGAGACGCCGCCTTCGAGCATCTTCAGAACACTCGAACCTTCAAACTCCAATACACCATCAACGGCACTTGGGGTTGGGACGTGATCGTAGGTGGAAGGACGGACGCAGAACTCGAGCGGAGGATGTTGGGCCTCCCGGACGGCGCCCTTGACGGTGTGTCAAAAGCGTTGAAGTGCCTGCGAGAGCTAGAATTTGGATTTGACGAACCCGTACCTCTAGGGCCAACCGCGCCAGGTCATCCAGAGTGGAGACAATGTGTCATGAGTAGAAGAATGATACTCGCACAGGGATGGAATGAGCCTGAATTGCACGTAGAGAGAGTCCTGACGTGCTCGATGCTAAGCGGCACATATGAACACCTGCACACCGTGAAGCTGAACACGGTCGTCACCACCGAAACGGACCTCCTGGACTTTGTCACGCGACATGTCTACCTCAGATCCTTGACCATACACTCCATCCGAATTGAGGATGCGGAATGTGTATATGACACGATGAAGAAGCTGGCAGAGGCGCTACGCACATCTTGCTACTACTTAGAGCATGTCGAATTCCGAGGCGATTGGATTGACGAGCACGGCTGCTCGATCTGTCCTGAGCCCAACCCGTATGGAGAACCTGCTCCAGACATGACGGGCCCCACCGATCCAGTGATGGCGGAATTACCATTCGTCAATTGCCGTAGCCTTTGGCTCTATGACTCGGTGGTGAATTATATCTGCCGCCGTCCGGACCCCGAGTGCCTTCCATGGCAAGAATTCAACCCTGACGAATGGTACTCGCGCGAGTGTGTGTCAATGTCGTGGCTAAAGTGCACCAAGGAAGACTTGGTCGACTTAATACCTGAAGATTCGGACGATGAGGACGATGAGGACTTTTAGTCTTGGTGAGTTTTAACTCTTGGGCGAGATTCGTCGACTTCGAAGTTTGATCATTGTCCTCGATGACAGCCGCGGTGGACAAAGGATCCTTGAGGCTGATACAGCAGCTCGCTCTGCGTCGCTCACCTAGGAGGCACACAGTAAGTCTATAACCAGATTGTGTCTGCCATATGTTTTACGATTCTTTATTAGTATGCCTAGTATAATGTATTGCTTTCAATGCCTTGCTTATCAACTCATAGTAATTCATGTCTCCTAAGAGACTCCCGATCTGTTCCAAGGCTTTTAGCATTAACAAGGGACCAGTATCTTAATGTGTATCGGCCCACTCTCTATACCATTCTAAACACTCACTGTTTGCAACACTAGCACTGATTTTGATGTTCAGTCCACTAAGGATCTGCTTGACAGCACCCTCAACTTTCTTCCCGTTCGTAGTCACTGGGATTGCGGGGCATTTGTCGATGATCTTCGGGACATGCCTTGCGCTCAATTCCTTACGCACCATGTTCTGGATGCGGGTAGTAAGGTCTTCCGTAAAAGCACTGCCTGAGGCCATTTTCAAAAATAGAACCACAACCTCGTCAGGATCTTGGGCCCGCTTGCGGCCGATGCATAGAGCGTCATCCACCTCGGAGCTGAAGTGTTTCAGAAGAATGTTATATATTTCACTTGAGCCGAAGCGCACGCCCATTGGATTCAGAACCCCGTCTGAGCGACCGAGCATCCAAAGTCCGCCTGTGGCGGGATTGAAACGAACAAAATCACCGTGGTGCCAGATGGGATAACCCGTAATCTGGTCTGTGAAAACTTCAAAATATGATGATTTATATCGTTTCTCCCCAGGTGGTCCTGGAGGCCAGAACATGCATGGCTGACAGGGAAAGGGGACAGTGCAAACCAACTCGCCGGCCTCTCCAGTTTGTGAGATGTCTTTACCGTCGGCGGAGAAGCTCCGAATGGCCATACCTAGGCCGGGACATTGGATTTCGCCGGCGTGAACTGGAAGAATGGGAGCTCCGCAGCCGAAAAGAGAGATGATATCTGTCCCACCTGTGATGGATGCTAGAAGAATGCCTTGGTGAGGTAGAGGGGGTGAAAGCGCCTTGTAGACGTAGTGGAATGTGCTTGGGGCTAGGGGAGAGCCAGTGGAGAATATTGACTTGAGAGATTGGAGTGTTGCAGATCGTGGTGAGGCCTCACGGGGATAGATCTGGGCTTGTTCAAGTACCGATAGATATTTTGCAGAAGTGCCAAAGTGGTTGATACCGAGTTCATCGATTAATAAGGGCATGCTCATTTCTTTATGAGGCTGGAAGGGAGAACCATCATAAACAACGATGGTGGCGCCGTTAGCAAGGCCGGAGACTAGCCAGTGCCACATCATCCAGGTGGTAGTTGTGAAATAGAAGAGTTTCTCACCGGGTTTTATGTCTGATTGAATGAGATGCTCCTTCTTGTGTTGGAGAAGTGTTCCTAACGCAGCGTGGACTATTGGCTTGGGCACACCTGTCGTGCCCGAGGAATAGAGGATATATACAGGGTGGTCAGGAGGGAGATAAGTGAATTCAAGTGTCCGTGCAGGGTCACCTTTGGCGGCAAATGAAGGATATGCCTCTACCACGGTGTCTTGTTGCGCTTGGAGCGTTGCGAGGTCAAATTTATGGCCTTGAAGAGTCTCAAAAATAACGAGATTCTTGACACATGAAAGCTCTGCAACAACCTGGGAGATCTTTCCATGGGTCTCGTGGGTCTTGCCATTGTATGTCACGGCATTGTCTGCAAAAAGCAGTACAGGTTCGATCTGCTTTAAGCGGTCAAGGACAGCATGGACCCCAGTATCTGGACTGACTCCAGACCATAAAGCACCCAACGAAGTGGCTGCCAACATTGCAATGACCGCATTGGCGTGATTTGAGAGATAACCAGCAACCCTATCCCCCTTCTTGAGGCCATGGGCCGTCATGGCAGCTGCACAAATTCGGACTCTTTCTCTGAGATCTGCCCATGTCACTTGTTCTCGAGTAGTTTCAGTGGCTGCGATAATGGCGAGCGAATTGGGGGCGGGGTTTGATGGTGGAAAGAGAAGGTTCTCAGCGAAATTCAATTCGCAGCCTGGGAAGAAGGTTGGCTTTGGAAACATGGGTGCTGAAAGATCAAGGATCTAATGGTGGACAGTCAGTCACTGAGGCCATCCTACCATGCGCGTTCGAGGGTAGTGTATGTCTTGCCTACCGAGTCATATTGCTTGTGGGCTTTGATGCCCGTATAATGCCAGACGTTCTCCCAGAAGGTAGCGGGGTTGTCGATACTCCATTTCCACAGGTCTGGATAGCTGTCTGAACGTATAGAGTACTTCTTCATAAGATGCTGTTGGAAGGCGTAGAACTCTGTGGTTTCGGGACGAGGATGTCGCCAGAGTTCGGCAGAGTCAGGTTCATGGCCGTTGACACCGTTGACACCGTTGACCCCATTAGAAGTGCCATTTGTGCCATTGGCACCATGCACACCATTGACTCCGTTGTGGTTTGACATAGCGGGTTGACCGATTCTTGGGGAAGTCAGGGAAATCTTGGGACAGGGCATGAGGGAAACAATAATTATTGGGGAGGGGCATCAAAAGTCCGATTGTAACCGACGAATCAACGATGGAGAATGGAGGCTTTGTTGAGCCTCGGTCGCCTAACTTGCCCTTCTTAGTTGAATTTCATTTTTTGTTGGCGAGCGCGATGAAATTGATTGGAGGAGACAAAGCAGCGGGTCGATCAGGAACAATCCCCCGATCGTTATCCGAGTGGCGAGATAATGAACAAGGGGTGAACTCCGAGGGGGCCCTTCCAGGTGCCCGTAGGTACCTACCTTACCTACCAGGAGGACCTAACAGGCGCCTCGGTACCTATCCGGGGTACCTGTGTCCCTAGCAATAGCTAAAGATTGTGCTGATAGGTATCTGACCTACAGGTACCTACCTCATGGTGATTTCAGTGCTCGGATGCGCTGTCAGTGTGGCATATAGGATATACCTACCTCGGTACCTACGAATACAGGTATATAGATAGATCCATAGCTTAGTAGCTCTTGTCTGGAAGCAACAAAAGCTCAGGCAGTCAAAAGGATGTCCTCGACGACTTCCTCCTGTCTTTGATAAATTGGGTTGTTGGAATTCGGAGGGTTCTCTGCCCCGAGTTCCGCATGCCTTGTGCCTCGTTCAGAGCAATCCCATCTCACAAGAATCATCATCGTTATCATCGTCGACTTCGTTTGGAGATTTACTGCCTTGTTCGGTCAGCAAATGTGAAAGGGGGGGCCCAGGGCTTCATCACAATTGAATTGTGCACAAAGAAAGGAAAGGATCGAAGCTGGAGCCAGGCCACCAAGGGATCTCGCTTGCGGGACCCGAGCAAGCGATATATTAGTTCCTTCACAATTCACTCAAGTCAACTAACTAGACAGTTTCAGGTGTTAAGTCTCCGGCAGAAATTTGGTAGGCATGTTCCAGGCTCCCCCCAGCACCCGAAGCGGACTCACTGGGCTCCCAAGTGCCCCCCAAGCGACCCTCAGTGGCCCCCCTGGCCCCCAGTGGATGAGGCTGCCACCCATTTGGCCAATTGAAAGACCGCCTCTCACCCTGAGTTTCTTACTCCCAATTTCTCAATCTCGATGCCCTGGTCGGTGATCACGTCCAATTTCTTCCCGCCCTCGAGCCTCGCGTGTATTTCGCGTCTTTCGTGATCTGACTAACAAATCTCCTCGCCAGGTTCACTTGAATAACGGCGGCTGGGTGCGATCGATTCCTTTCAATCCACTCCATTCATCATCATCCATCTTCTTTGCTCTCCTTGTCCCGTTCTGGTTGATCAGCCAACTATCGAGCAAAACTACACCGTCCTCCTGTCTACTCTTCCGTATTCCCCGTTCTCTTATCCTCTTGTCCTCTGATCCTCTCGTCCCCTTCTTCTCTTCTTCATCCTACATACCCGCACTCATCCATATCTATTATCTTCTCTCCTCTCTCTCTCCATTCTGATTCCCGAGGTCCTCCATTCCCCCAGTGGCTGGCTACAAAAGTGCGGCTGACCACGGGCGGCTCCTGCAAGGGACAGGTTCTCCCAGTCCAACCAGAGTCTGGCGGATCTGAGCGGAAACCCTTTGGGCCTGTCGCAGGCCACACAGCTCTTCCGGCCAGCCCGCCACCCATCATCAGCTTTCCAACGGCCCTTTTTCACCTTCGTCATCCTACAGTCTCCAGAGCCCAGCAGAGCCACGAGAACATTTCTTCGTACCCGTACCTCGTAACCTCCACACTCCAACTTTGCGCCAACACTCCTTTTTTACAACCGCATCTACCACCTCACTTGGTCGATTTCCAGTCCCACCGCTCTACAACTTCCAAGTTTTCTGCAAACAGCTCTTAAATGCAACACACTTCTTCCTACTGTCGTGCCTGACGATCGCCCCTACTTGACGCTCGGAATTCCTGCCCTCGCCGACGTACACCGCCACATCGAACGCGCGCCTTGCCCAAGACAAACTAGACCTGCACCACCCCTCCCACGAGTATAAGAGACTGGCTTCTACAACCTCTTGCGCTTGAGAACGCGCCAGCGCCTGTTTTGGACACCGTTCCTCTCCTGAGAGCAACACCCCGCCTTTTCCTTCGTTTCCTTCACCCATCTGGCCATGCCTCGTCGAGTGTCAACATCTCTGTTAAGTAGTTCACCTCCGACCCCTTGGCCGTCCTTTACGCCATCCGCGGAAAAGGGCGGCACCTTTGTCAACAAGACCTCTCAGAAGGCCAGCAAGATCGCTCAATTCTTCTCGACTTCGCCCAAGACGAAAGAGGCTCAGACTGCTGCCGCGGCTTTGCTCGCGGCCAGCAAAGCACAAGAACAGGCCTTTTTGGCCTCAGGCTCTCCGCCAATTAGCACTCCATCCCTGTCGCTACCGAGTATTTCACTTTCAACTGCTCGCGCAGATTCCACAAATATGGATGAGCCCCCGACTACACTTTTCCAGCCTCCTTCTGTGGCCGAGACGAGGAAATTAGCAAAGCAACATGCACAATTTGGTCCTTTAAATTCCCAGTCGCACCGTTACACAAGTCGACACCAAGGGGGTGAATTTCCCGAACCGGTCATGGACGAACCTCCCTATTACTACCTACTGACCACCTACATCTCCTACCTAATTCTGATTATTTTTGGTCACGTCAGAGACTTCTTCGGTATGAAGTTCAAGGAAGACAACTATCGTCATCTCAAAGCTCGCAATGGATATGCTGCGCTCAATAGCGACTTTGACAATTTCTATGTTCGACGCTTGAAGATGCGTATCAATGACTGTTTTAATCGACCCACTACCGGTGTCCCTGGCCGCTATATCAATTTGCTAGACCGTACTTCCGATGACGGAAATTATCATTTCTCGCTCACGGGTACCACAACTGAGACCCTCAACTTGAGCTCATACAATTATCTCGGATTTGCACAATCCGATGGTCCATGCGCCGATGCAGTTGAAGATACTATCAGGCGCTATGGACTAGGGACAAGCAGCGCTCGGAGCGAAGTAGGTACCTCAGATTTGGCTGTCGAATGTGAGAACTTAATTGCCGGCTTTGTCGGCAAAGAATCTTCCATGGTTTTCTCAATGGGTTTCGGTACCAATGCCGCGGTTTTCTCAGCGTTGGTTGGAAAAGGAGACTTGATCATCTCAGATGAATTGAACCATGCGTCGATTCGATTTGGATCCAGATTGTCAGGAGCAATGATCACTTCTTTCCGACATAACGACATGAAGGATCTCGAATCAAAGCTGCGAGAGGCTATTTCACAAGGCCAGCCACGCACACACCGTCCCTGGAAGAAGATCATGGTGGTCGTTGAGGGTCTTTACTCCATGGAAGGCACCATGTGTCATCTTCCGGGTCTGATCAGGTTGAAGAAGCGCTACAAGTTTCATTTGTTCGTTGACGAAGCACACTCGATCGGTGCTTTGGGACCACATGGCAAAGGCGTTTGCGACTATTTCGGTATTGATCCTGCAGAAGTGGATATCCTCATGGGAACCCTTACCAAGTCATTCGGTGCCAACGGTGGATATATTGCTGCCGACAAGGCCATTGTTGATAAACTGAGGGTGAGCAACGCCGGAACCATTTATGGTGAAACCCCCGCACCTGCAGTCCTCACTCAGATTATGGCCTCCCTTCGACTCATCAACGGTGATCTCCAGCCAGGACAAGGTGAAGAACGTCTCCAACGAATTGCGTTCAACTCTCGATATCTGCGATTGGGACTCAAGCGTCTCGGTTTCATCGTTTATGGTCACGACGACTCACCGATCATCCCATTGCTTCTTTACCACCCTGCCAAGATGCCTGCCTTCTCACACGAAATGCTAAAGAGAAAAATCTCCGTCGTGGTGGTGGGTTACCCTGCCACTCCTTTGATTTCCTCGCGGGCTCGTTTCTGTATCTCGGCCGCACACAACAAGGACGACTTGGATCGAGTTTTGGCCGCTTGCGATGAGATTGGCAATGTTCTCCAACTCAAGTTCGCGAGTGGCATTGCTGGAGGCGCACCACCGCTCGCTGAGGGCGTGACCTGGGAAATGGAGCACAGCCGCAAACGGTTGGAGAAGCACGACAAGGTAGCAAAGTCACTTGTTGTGACGCCCAGGTGGACACTGGAAGATGTCATCAAACGAGGGGTTCAAGACGTCAAATTGCCACTCCGGTAGGTGGTCAGTCTTGGTGTCGGTCTTGCACACATTGTATGGGAAGATGAAATCATGTTGCCTGATTGTTGCACAATATGGGATCTCATGTTGGAGACGTTGCTTCACGGAATTTTGTGGTCTGTGAGGACATGCTGTACATAGAAGAGGCATTGCCCAAGGACATTTTTAGAGAAAGGATCAGGCAAACCAGCATTGGGAGTTTCACTGGATGAGCAGGCTGTGGTTCCAGCTCCATCCACATTGGGCAGGCCAGTTGTGAACCACCACAGTACTCGTTTTATGGTATTTACATAATAATCGACTATTACGAATCACCTCATGTGTGCGGTTCTCGACTTCAGGTCGTTTCGTAGGAAGACCCTCCGTCCTAATCGTATCCGTACTGCAGTTCGAATGTGTAAAAGTCCCGGCCCAGGTCAAGCTTCAAAGTGAGGCGATCTTATTTACACGGCGACCTATACCCACCCACCCGACCACGCAAGACAACCCAGGAGATGCATGCACTTCCCTCCCCGGCTTGGATCCTCCTTCTGCGAACAGGTGTTTAGTCTACCAGTCGATACGCACAAGTCGCCGCCAGATCCTGCCTCTGTCGCGCCAAAGGTACTAAAGTAGTTTTTGCCCGATTTAGCAGTAGAAGAGTTGGTACAATTGGTCCAATAAGGTAGGGAACTGCAAGGTCTCTTCTTTGCATGGAGGGCGCTGCCTTCGTTGGCTGCGGTCAACTACAAACTTCGCGTTGCTGCAAGGCAACCGCCAAGGGGTGTCACGAGGCAAATCTCGTGACAGGATATTACGAGTATCAGCGGCCGCGAGGTTCCGATATCTGGTCTTCTGCTGTCCTCCGAGTCCCGCAGCAATCTGGAGATAGGGTTCGCACGACGCAGTTTGATATATCTCAGAATGATTTGTACTCTGCATTCGGACCGGGAGTAGGGCTCACACCACTTCACCCGAATTTGCCCCAAAGTTCCATGCCCAGACGGAAGAATAGGTTCTATAACGCGCCGATGCCATGGAGGAGGCATGATCTTCCCCATATTTCTCAGTGGGCCTCGTTTACCCTCAGTAGGTGCTCGACCACCATCGGCACAAGAGTGGCAAGGATGGCCCGTGCCGCAGAGAGTGTCCATGGTTCTAAACTCCAATTGCTTCCCCAAGGTGGTGTGCCGTCATTGATTCTGGTTTGATGGTGACCACACCGCTCTTGATGTGCAAAGATGAGGTGCACTGGTCTTTGGAATCATCAGGAGAATGATTGAGTATTGCTCTGTCTCTTTGCATGTAGGGTGTTGATCACTCGTTCTGAATCCAGAGGTACGCGGCCCAGCCAGACTGCCTCACGTGGGGTAGTGAGGGGTAGTCACGTGTCAGCCTTGCACTGTTCCAAACACACTCGTAACACTCCCCAGCCTAGGATGGGGATGGTCTGAAAGGAAGAGGTAGCAGCACTTCGAAAGTAATACGATGTTCCATTGCAGCACTGCTTCGGTCACACAAGGGCCTCCCTTGCTCAGCATAATCATCAAAGGCCAAAAGAGTGTTCGAACTCGTAGGTCGTCCCGATGACCACAACTACCTAGGACACCTCCAGTCTGAGCTGTGATGAGAACGCCATGGCTGGTTTCTATTTGGTCTGAACTGAGAGACTACTGCATGCATGGGGCTGGCGAGACGACGTCCCATGCCATCCTCCACCACTGAAAGCCAATCCTCCAGACACCGTCGTTTCAACCATTCGATGCCATTCCCTCTTCGCTGGGCTTGACTCTGTCTTGCCGCAGAGATTGAGCTTTGCCCCGCTCCCTCTACACCTACTATGATGCTCAGCCAGCCAATCCATTGCATTTCTCACCTGATCTGACACGAAAGCCATGCGGTTCTTCATTCAGATCCGCCAAATTCAGACCGGGTGTGTTTGATTGTGTTGCGTGCCACTGGTTCGCTTGCCACAAGGCAACCGTCCAGCCTGTCTCCCGACTTCAAATTCCTCAGAATTCTGGCGCGCAGAATCGGTTGCCTACCTGCAGTTGACCCGCAATCCAGTCATCGATCCT
>Ga0105239_10002589_pt1 | contig 22908 bp, 17 predicted proteins | sample KBSC44metaG_FD_92761 | JGI IMG/M metagenome (GOLD analysis project Ga0105239, IMG submission 92761) | Corn rhizosphere microbial communities from Kellogg Biological Station, Michigan, USA - KBS C4-4 metaG | ecosystem: Host-associated > Plants > Roots > Rhizosphere > Soil | place: Michigan, USA... | reverse complement strand
TTTGTCATTTATGACAAGTGGGCAACCATAGATTATCGTAGCAAATCTGTCAGCATATCAGTACGATCCGCATTCGGGACCGCAGCCCAAATCTGTCCCAAATATAAACTGTCCACCAAACCCGCTTTCGCTCTTCGGCGCCTTGAGTCGACAAACGATTGTCTCGGTCACGGTGCCATTCCATTGCTTGTGCAGATTTTGTAGCTGCACCGAGAATAGAAAATGCACTTCTTGGTCGTCCCCAGTACAACCAGTAGCTTCCCAAGAGGGCAGATAGTTGCACGAACTCCAAGCAGTCATCGTCGATCAGGTCCATGAAGCTTTGGCTGACGACTTTCGATCCATGGCGCCAATTTGGATCTCGAGACGCTGACTGACAGTGGGAAGAGGTCTGATGGTGGAAAATGCTCTCTCCGTGGCCGTAGCAGAGTCTTGTGACTCTTGTCGCTTTGCCAGCCTTGCCCTTCTGAAAGTGCTCGAGTCAGAAATGCGCGTACTCGGAAAGGGTCTGCACACTTGGCCGGAAGTCCTCGCACTTACAAGAGTTACCTCGACTCGACAATCCTTGGTTGTAATGGCTTAGGAGAACTTACTCGCTGCTTCTGGCGCCGACAACCATGACACGCATTACCCACACGCGTTGGAGGTCGGGTGCGTCGCATGTTCGGCGAAGAAAATTCCTCGAGCCTAGAGTAAAGGTAGGTGCTCTCAAGGTAGATGCAGCATCACTTGATCAAGCGGCTCTACGTGACTCTCCATTTGGGGAAAAGATTAGGATTAACGCTGGCGAACAACTATAGTACATATTATCCACAAGTAGTAGTCCTCTATTCTTTTACGACAAATGCGGGGTGCGAAGCTGCTTCTACTGCTATTACCAAACATGTTCATTGTTTGAGCCGATGGACGGTGGGGCCCATCAGGTGAGTTTATTAACCCGCTTAGGACAAGCGCAGACGAATCTTGGGGGGGCCAATGCAACTAATAACCTTAAAATCAAAGCCTGCCAGTCACGGTGCTTGACTATGCAGGGTTGGAACACAGGGCGGCGGCGTTCTCATCCTAAAGGAGCCAGGCCTTGGCGCTTGGATCTACTGTAACTGCCAGCGACTTGTGTACTCCGTACTCCATTCCATGCTGAAGGCGATGGTACCGCCAATCTTCAAACAACCCTCCTGACAAATATCATTTATCCCATGACAATGGCTACTAAGAAAGTCGCTCCCACGGATGATGAGCTCCTCGCTCAACTCGATGATCTCGGAACAAAGGCTGCCACACGGCCATCCAAGTCCTCCACGCGAGCACCTCGCCAGGCTGGCCAGACATCACAAACATCCCAGTCCGAACAAGATCTGCTGGCAGAGCTGGGAAACCTCGCACACCACAGACCCGGTAGCCGGCCTGGTACACCTTCGTTGAAACCAAACGCTCCCTCAACTGCCGGCAGCCGTTCTCCCAACCGTGGTGCCACTTCCACCCCTCCAGCCGGCCGCTCAAGCGAGGAGAAGTCCAGCAACGGACAGCGCAAGTCTGGCGATAGCACGCGATCCTTCCACCAGAGCTTCACACCTGCTACAACGACGACCGAAGAATCGGTCGAGACTGAATCACAACCTGCCACCCCTGCGCCAGCCCCTGCAAAAGGCGCAGGTTGGTGGGGAGGCTTCCTGTCAACGGCATCGGCTGCTGTGAGTCAAGCCCAGGCGGCCGTTAAAGAAATCCAGAAGAATGAAGAGGCACAGAAATGGGCAGAACAAGTGCGAGGCAATGTAGGAGCTCTTCGAGGCATTGGTGCGAATTAACACGTTGGTTGTAACGTTTTCACTTTCCTAACTTCAAGACAGGTGGTGATCTAAGATCCATGGCTATGCCAACCTTCCAGAACATCCTCCAGACAATTGCGCCCCCGATCTCGTCTCATGAACGACTTCAAATCCACATTACCCATGATCTGACGAATTACCCAACCCTTGATCCTCTAATTTACCAAGTCTTCAGCCGTGTCATGGCACAAGTTGAGGGCGGAGACCTCATGGTTATTCAGAAAGGGCAAGAAGCGGGGCCTAAACGAGCATCGTCTGAAATCTCGAGACCTTTGGGCTCCTGGCACGATGGCCCATGGTGGAGAAGTGGTGAAAGACGCAGCATCAACGCGGTCAAGGGTGTGGTCGAAGGCAGCAAACTGGTCAGAGCCTCTGCCGAATCGTACGCCGGCGAATATTTCGCCCCCAAGGGAGGTTTGGAGGAAGCTGCAAAACGTGCCACAGAGACTCTTTCCGAGTCCAATCCGACCCGTGACAGTCAGATCTTCCTAGCCGTTCAAGCAATCTCTCAACCTGTGCCGAAGGATCTTTTCGCCACTGCCGCCAGCCCTGAAAAGGAGGGTCAAGTTCAAGAAGTTGCTGAGGCTGAAAAGCACGAGGTTCTGTTCGCCATCTACTTACATGACCCCATCCACGGGATTGCGTTCCAGGCAATCTCACAGCCATTGCCTGAACAATGGATCGACTGGCTTGATGCACCCAGCGGCGGAGAAGGCACTCTCCCTGAGAGCATTGAAGAAATTATTGAAAGCGGAGGAATCGACCCTAGAGAATGGGTGAGTGAGTGGGTTGAGGAAACCTTGAGTTTGGTTGTTGGGGTCATTGCCCAGAGATACGTTGCAAAGCGGATGGGCGTTGGCGAGGGTGGCGGAAGGAGGGGGAAGCTCAGGGCGGAGTTGAACCAGGAGGCTGTCACTGAAAGCGGTGGTGGCGAAGCTGCGAGAGCTCTATAGGAGGCTGAGCATGCTGTGATGTCTGTACCCTTGTTTCTGTTTGCTGTCGGTCAAGAATGGCCTCATATACCACTTGGAGTCTGTCTGTCCTACGAGTATTTGGAGTTGGGTGGAATCCAGACCATTTATCCGTCCAATATCGTCAGTGTATCACTATGAAGATCAGGCATTGTGTTTGGCAATGCCACTACTATTGATCAATCCGCTTGGAAGTGCTTCTGGCAACACCATTTCTGCCACGGGTTTCGTCGAGTTTTCCGATCCAGCCTATTTCGTAGCTGAACTTGAGGACATATCGGTTCTGAACCTTGCGGGCACTATCCATGTTCAAGGGTTTCACTAGGTACCAGAAGGGTAAAACCCGGCCGGGTGCAGAACAAAGTACATAGTAAGTACATACCAGTACTTTACGATTACCAGGACGGAGTACGAGTACGGAGTAGTGCTTCGTGGTCGGAACCTCCTTCGTGACTGATTGGCGTTGGAGCCTTTAATCATGTGCCGACGCGATGGTTGCCGGGTCGAAAAACAATAACATTGTCTCTTGACTCTCTATGCATATTCGTTTGGTGATGCCTCAGTCCACACAAATGGTCCACTCCAATCGTGAACGGCTTGTTCGTAAGAAGGTGCGGTCATTTGGAAAAGCCCAAAATATTCAAAAGCATCAAGCCGCTTTCATCTGACTTCGAGATCACGAAAAGTCGATGGAGACTCTCACCGGTTAGACCTGGTTGCGTCTCAGAATCTCTCTGCGCTGCCGTAGATCGTCTACGTACTCCGTAATTACTTCTCGATTCCGAAATCTCCACAAAACGGCAGCTTACGAGACACGCGGACGCTCGGACCCAAAGCCCAGAGCCCCAAAGCCACCAAATTGTCAATTGCTGTGCCCCCAATGCGCACGTCGTCTGGTTCCTACAATTCCTGATTCTTCTTCACTTTTAATCCATACGAGTCTCAGTAGCTAAGCTCTACCTCGTTAATAAGCTGCTTGTCGCGTCATATGCTTTCTCTGTCAACAGACCAGCTCACAAAATACCAACAAATAGTCCCACTCCACCATTCTAACTCAGTGCGGAATATCCTAATACGGAGACGATATCTAAGGTCCAGCTGAGACCCGTGGAGGAGATTGTCTAGGATTAGGGTTGAATGGGTCCCAAGAAGGAGAAAAGCAGCCTCAAGCGGAACAGGGTAGATATACAACACCGATTTAAGACCCGAGGAGATTAACTGAAGTCTGTAATAGCCTAGTACCGGCGACGATCATGATATAAAAAAAGTGCGACGGTCCGAGAGGCTGTCATCTCAGTCACAAAAGGACCCAGGTCAACCGTCCCAAACACCTTTGAAATCCCATTACCTCCCCTCCCCTCTGACCGCTCAAGAATCCACCGCCACTGAGCCATTTAAAGAACGAACAGCAAGTCCACCAGAAGGACGTCCAAGCCAGCTTCGTCATCTCACTCCTCCTTCACCACCCCAGCTCTACGCACTCTCTTCACCTCCCCAGGACACCCAGCCCCTGTCCCAATTTATATACCCGCCACGAGACCTCGAAGGCGATTTGAATGACGATGACGGGACATGGGGCTACCTGTTTCCCTCGGCCGAGGTGGGACATCGCCTGACCATGAAGAGAAGAGCTTTCTGTCCCGCCCCAGTCAAACCCCTCGAAGTCGGGAGGCAAACGGTGAAAAGCAGGAAACGTGGGAAGAAAGATTTGACGGGGAATGAGGTGCAGTACGAAGCCGAGAAGATGAATCAAGGATTTCCCGCAGGAGGCTATCTCATAGGTCGACATCCAGAATGCGACATGGTGCTCGATATCCCGACCATCTCCAACCGACACTGTCTGCTCTTCAACGAGACCCGCAACGGCGACGTCGTGGCCGTGCTTGAAGACCTCTCCATCAACGGCACCTTTGTGCAGGAGCAGCTTGTGGGCCGCAACAAACGCAGGGAGCTCGAAGACGGCGACGAGATCGCGATCCTCGACGAAGCACGCTTCGTGTTCCGCTACCCACGCAGTCGGGACTCGAGCGCGTTCAACTCGCGGTACCGCATCCTCCAACAGCTGGGCAAGGGCCACTTTGCGACCGTGTACCTATGCGTGGAGCGATCAAGTGGGTTCAAGTACGCAGTCAAGAAGTTCGAGCGGCGCATCGGAGACTCACAGCGCTCCCAGACAGAGGGGCTCCAGCAGGAGATCGCGGTGCTCATGAGCGTCAGCCACCCGAACGTGCTGTGCCTTAAGGAGACATTCGACGAGCCCGACGGCGTGTTCCTCGTGTTGGAACTGGCCGCTGAGGGCGAATTGTTCAATTGGATTGTCACGAAGCAGAAGTTGACCGAGGCAGAGACAAGGAAAGTCTTTATTCAGTTGTTTCAGGGCACGAAGTACCTCCATGAGAGGAATATCGTGCATCGTGACATCAAGCCCGAGAATATTTTACTCACGGACAAGAATTTGTCGATTAAATTGGCTGACTTCGGGCTGGCTAAGATTATTGGGGAGGAGTCCTTCACCACCACGCTCTGTGGAACACCTAGTTGTATGAAGCCGCTCTCGAATTTTGACTACGTTGCTTCGGGCTAACTATTCTATCTACAGACGTTGCGCCCGAGATCCTAGAAAACACACGCCATAGAAAGTACACCAAAGCCGTCGATGTCTGGTCCCTTGGAGTTGTGCTTTACATCTGCCTCTGCGGCTTCCCACCTTTCTCAGACGAACTGTACTCGCGCGAAAACCCATACACACTTGCACAGCAGATCAAAATGGGCCGCTTCGACTACCCCTCACCGTACTGGGACCCCGTCGGCGATCCAGCTCTCGACCTAATCGACCGCATGCTGACGGTCGACGTGAGCAAGCGCATCACCATCGACGAATGCCTCGAGCACCCTTGGACCCGAAACATCAACTATATCAACCCGGCAGACTCAACTGATGGCCTGACAGGCGCAATGAATGCGCTGGATTTCTCCAAGCGGAAGGTCCAGCGTGAGCGCACGCTGCTCGCTAACATCAATGACGTCAAGGTGAGCAAGCTCGTCGATATCTCCGCAGAACGCACGGAGCAGGTTGGTGAGAAAAGACCAGCAGCGTTTCCTGCTCATGTTAAAGTTTGGGATAAGAACCCCGCGGGCAAGAATCGCATGGCGGCACCCAAGGGCGGGAGGAAAGGGAAGAATAATGCGGCTGAGAAGGAGGAACACCCCGCGGCAAATAGGCAACAGGAGGAGTTCATGGGCATGGGTGGGAAGGGTGACATGCAGCTCTTTGGCGACGATATCTCTTCCAGGTATCTGCCCGAGGAGGTTCCGAAGACGGCGGCGGCGGGGAAGAAGAAATGAACGTGAAGTTAACTGAAATGGTGTTCGGTGTACCAAGGTCTTGGGTCGCAGAAGGAGTCCGTTCGCCGCGCTAGCGTCAGGATGAAAATATCGCAACCCTGCTTTATATGACTAGCTGCTGTTCTTCTCGGTTCAGAGTTTGAGGCAAAGGGTCTAGAAATATGCCTTGGATGGATGTGGACGGACGGGCGGAGGGGTGGGTTTTCTGGGAAGGGACAGGACCAAGGGACTGGATTATGAAGTAGGGAAAACTCTTTTCACGAGTAAAAGCAAAACGGTTCGGACTGGACCTGTATTTGTCGACAACAGACATCCATATGTATGTAGTTTTGCTCAACCCATATATTAGGTAGTTGTTCCGATCGCAAAAAAGTATATGTAGAACCAATGTCCTATCATTAGCTTTCATTTTGGGCTCCAGGCGAGCGTTCCTATCTCATGTCATGATCATGACCGTGAATCCATGTTTCATGCCAGGCTAAGCCGGCGCCGCAGGAGCAGCGCCTTGGGTATCATTGTGAATCATTGACGTCAAACTTGATGATCTCGACCTCAAGGGACTCCGTATCCAGCAACACCAGTTCCCCAGTCTCACTGAAGCTTGGGATCGTAAGAAGGCGGACGTGCTGACCCTCGGGCCCGTCAATGACACAGGTATCGAAACGAGGCTGATTCCCGACAAAGAAGACATGCGGGCAGGACTCTAGGACAAAGCGGTCGCGGTCCTGGAACGGGTAACACCATAGCGTATCCGGGGCGGTCGGGGCGCCGCACCGCCACCGCAGCATGCTCTCCATGACCTCCAGGCGGCCCTCAGGCCCCGTCCCATCTGGTCCCCCGAGCTCCACGTACTTCAAGATATCGTCTACTGGCTGGCCCGAGTTGCCCATCAGCCGCCATCCGCTTACGTCGCCGTCCCAGGGGTTGGTAACGGAGTCGAACCAGCCTGGTTCGGAGTCTTCTTCGGGTGTGTCGAAAGAGGAGGAGGTGTAGGCGCGGGAATGCGGGAAAATTGCTGGATGGATGGGCTGTTGAGGGAGGGAGGAATTTGCTGGGTCTTGTTCACCGCACATGATGGTTATGGGCAGTGTGGGGAGGAGTTCGCTGAGGAAGGCGTCGAGGATTTGAGTGGGAATGGGGTTGTATGAGGTCGCGTCGTAGCCATATTTTTTGTTCACGTGGATGGAGGATGATCTTTTGGAGAGCTCTAGTTGATCAGCCGCGTTGATAATCTCGTCGGATGCGATTGAGTTGCCGGCAATGATCAGTCGGGTGATCCGTGCAGACGAGTCTTGGTCATCTGTGTCGAGGGATTCACCGAGGAGATACTCGGATAGGAGTGAGAGGTTCAATGTGTCGGCTGAAGTGCCAGAGATGTTTAGTCCACTCACAAGGGCAATTTTCTTCCGTGGCTGGTTGTCGAGGTCCATCTTTGACTCTGTTTCGTCATCTTGTTCACCTCGTTTGGGTTGGGGAGGTAGTTCAGGGATGTGAATGTCTAGGACCTCAAAGTCTCCATTGGCATTCTCCGTCCCGAGCACGGCGATTATAACACCCGTGACGAGTAATATGTTCTTCAGCATTGCACCAGCCAGCCTCAATCTTCCAGACTCATCCTCCAACATGACCTCAGTCTCGCCATCTGCGGAGAAATAGGACTTTCGCGGCGGCGGGCCGGCGATCCAATGTTCTCTGGATATGTCCTCGAGGATGTTGGGTTTCAGGGACATGTCCAGGTACACGGTGCCGACGACCCAACATAACTGGCCTTGCCGGACGTCCAAGACTCTTTCCACTCTCTGTGCCCGCTCACCGGCCATTTCAAAATCTTCCCAATCTACCAGAGCGATTTTCTCCACGACAGGTTTCAGCTTCGCCAGTCGCAGGAAGTACATGTCACCATATTGCTGGAGGTATTGCTTGGTCTCCCCGCGCGGTAATCGGTAGGAATATAGAGGGTTGTATGTGCCTGGGAAGCGGGACTTCTCGTCGTGCTTTTCGTTTCTGTCGTACGGCCGGAGAAGGCCTTGTGTTGGAGCCATTGTGGGGAAGTAATAGAAGTGAGAGGACTTTCAATTTAATGCAGTGGCTGTAACTTGTTTGTGAGGAAGATACGGGCAGACAATGCCAATGTCTGATCACTGGATTGATGCCATCTGGAGTGTGCATGAAAGTTAGCCACTACTACTGCTGCAAGTGGCATGAGCATGACGCGAACTTGGAGATTCCCAACGCGACGCGTGCCCATTAATTGAATTTCGCGGGAGGAAGGTGAGCCGAGTACGACAAAATCCCAGATCTAACTAGCACCTAACCGTCTAGACAATAATATCTACCGAAGTGCTCTCTATTGTTGGTCCTCTACCACAAAGTGTTTCAAAAACGCATTGCATGCATTTCGATGACCTGGAGTTGTGACCGTGATACTCGGTTCGCCCGTACCGAACTGTAAAGGAATAAAAATGCGCCAGGCCCGCGGCCAGGACTTAAGAATAGCCAAAAACCAGCCTCGGCTCATTTTCAACAAGCAGCCGACCCCACACTTCGTTGAACACTGGCGTCTCCTTCATTGCTTTGAAAGGCCCCAGTAAACCATCCCTAGCATTGCTTGTATATCTATCTACGGAGTACTCCTGCTCTCAACCCTTGTTGCTTCTTTTCTTGTTGACACTCAAGTGTGAAGGCAACTTCTTTACCTCTGTTTGCTAAAGCCCTCCCTCATAAGCAGCTCATTATGTCTTTACCACCTGCCCTCAGCACACCGCTGACCAAGCTGTTGGGTATCAAATACCCAATCATGCTGGCGGGCATGGCGCGAACCTCTGGCGGGCCTCTTGCCGCCGCAGTGTCTAATGCGGGAGGTATTGGAACCATTGGGGGACTGGGCTATACTCCCAAGCAGTTACAAGAAGTCAGTTATTGAATACCTCCACTAAGCTAGCCAACTAACTCCGCTCCTAGATCATCGACGAACTAAAAGAGAACCTCACGGACAAATCGCTCCCCTTCGGCGTGGACCTGGCGCTCCCACAGGTTGGCGGCAGCGCGCGCAAGACCAACCACGACTACACGCACGGCCAACTTGACGAGCTCATCGAAGTGACGATCCGCAACGGCGCGAAGATCTTCGTGTCTGCCGTGGGCGTACCACCCGCCCGCACAATCAAACGCCTCCACGAAGCCGGCATCCTGGTGATGAACATGGTGGGCGCACCGAAGCACGCGGAGAAGGCCCTCAAGGCCGGCGTCGACATCGTCTGCGCGCAGGGCACCGAAGGCGGCGGCCATACCGGCGATATCGCGAACAGCATCCTGATCCCCGCGGTCGTCGACGTCGCGAAAAAATACAAGTCACCTTTGACCGGCGAACCTGCCCTGGTTGTTGCAGCGGGAGGTATCTACGATGGGCGCAGCCTAGCGTCCTCACTGATGCAGGGCGCGGTGGGTGTATGGGTGGGCACAAGGTTCGTGGCGGCCGACGAATCGGGGGCGTCACGCCTGCACAAGGAGGCGGTGGTGAGCGCCGATTTCCTGGACACGCAGCGCACGCTGGTGGTCTCCGGCCGCCCGCTGCGCATGAAGTTGAACGATTACGTGCGCAAGTGGGAGAGCCAGCCTGAGCGCATTAAGGAGCTCACGGACCGCGGCATCGTGCCCATGGCGTATGATCTTGAGCAGGAGAATGAGATCGATATGCCGTTCCTCATGGGCCAGGTCGCCGCCATTATTACCGATATCAAGCCTGCGAAGGTGATCCTTGAAGATATGGTTACACTTGCGGTGCAGCAGCTGCGCCTCGGCGCGACGTATATCGAGGGTGGACGAAGTAGCAAGCTGTGACTCGTATGATATATAATAACAATAACAATGATAAAGAGCAGAGAAAAGATAGGAGGAGGAAGAGTGCTTTGGTTTTTTTTTGCCTGACAATTGACGATCCAAGCTAGACCAGGAGTTGGGATGATAAGAATAGCAAGTCCTTTTCATGACTATATGTACAGTACATCACAGTTCACTAACACGTATTGCTGTATTACACTGCTTATATCGGTGGAGTATATAATAATGCCCAAGCCTAAAACTGTCATTTTTTCTGTACTGATTGTGAATGATCGATTCGAAACCAAGACACACGAAAAAAACCTAATGCTTGAGGCCATTGACCACGCCACTGGTTGAAGCAGCACGCTGGCCGTTGGATTTGCCTGTCAGCATCTCCGGTGGTGGTACGGGTCCAAAGACAGGTTTCGCGATTTCGGCTGCCAACTCTTCCTCTCCTTCGTAGCTACCTTCGTCGTCTTCCTCGTCCTCGTCGTCGTACTCTTCGTCGTATTCGCTTTCGGTACCTTCTTCGTCAATGAGCTCTTGCTGAATGGGACCTCCACGGCCTTGCTCTTGCATTGTCTTGATGATGTTGCGCATCTGTTGTTCTTGCTTGCGGAGTCGTTCCAGGTCTTCTTTGTCACGGGTCCGCTCCTCAGCCATTTCTAGGATATTGCGATTTGTCTGGTCATGTTTTCGAGTGAGGGTAAGATTCTCCTTCTCCAGTCGTTTTGTCTTTTTCGACATCTCTTCCATCTCCTTGCGGAAAGTGAGGAAAAGCTCGTTGCTGTTGTTGAGGGTATCTTCCACCTGCTGCAGAGTGAGCAAGAATATTTCAGCTAATGTATCGTAAAATAGGATGGTGAAGAGGGTGACGACTTACCTGTTTGAACTTTTCAACGTAGATGTTGAGTTGGCTTCGTAATTCGGCTTCTGTGTGAGAAAAGGTGGAGACTTGGTTTGTCAGAGTCCGACAACGCGAAGCTTCTGCATCTGCTCGTCGACGTTCAACTTCATACTTTGCTTGAAGGTGGCCTATCTCGGCGTCTTTGTGGCGAAGTATGGCTTTAAAATGAGTCTCCCGGATGTCAGCCTGATCAGACAAGACTTTGCATCTTGTCCTGAACCTGAATTGGACGTTAGAAAGATACGGGACCGGCTGAGTAGAGGGAAACATACAGGTCGTCTAATTCCAGATGTAGATTTTCTGGATGAGTTGTGGTCTTGGAGTTCATGGCATCCTGGACTTCGTAGAGCATCTGATCCAGCTTTTCATTCATCATCTCACGTGCCTGCTTCTCATTCTCATCGAGTTTCTTGTTCTCATCTTTAATCTTTTTGTTTTCCTTTGTGAGCTCTCTGCACAATTTTTCCAGCTTATCTTTCATAGTAGCCGTCTTATTATGCTCTGTCTTCGCCTTTTCGGAGTCCTTCTGAAGCTGATCTGCGCGCTTTTTGCTTTTAGCATGATCTCGCTCCAGCTTCTTCATATCGGACAGCAGTTCCTCGTATTTCCTCTGTACAACATCGAGGCGGTTCATGGGGCCTTCGACACTGCTTATCAAATCATTGAGATCCCGGGTAGCCTTTTTCACCTCACGATCGACCTCTGCTTGCTGGTTTTTCTCGCCGGCCTTCTCTTGTTCCAGTTGTGATAACCTAGCTTGAACCAATTTCGCATTTTCTTCAGCACTCAACTGTTTTTCTTTCTTCGCTTTTCCTTTTTTCGCGGTAGGAGCCGGGGGAGGCAAATCTTGTACGTCGCCATTAGAGACGGGGTGTTGCGAGATTGGTGATTGAACGGTAGTGGCCATAGCCCAGAGATAACCGACAGATGTTCAGAGCCTTGCAGAGTGCTATTTACCAGCAGGTGGTGTGGCATGAATTGTAGTCCGAAATTGCGGTTCGTAGCATGGAGACTTGAGACTTTCAGATTGAACCCAAATCCGAGGTTACATGTACCTCTGGTCGCTCCTGAATCAAGGTGACGCGATCGAACAGTCAAGCGGATGGAGAGAAGTGGACAGAGGGTGGCAACCGGTGAGTGTGTCGTGTGAGGGATGAGCACTGTACGATGTGAGACTGTGTGAGTGAGCGAAGAGCAAGGGCCAGGTGGGAGATGGTGGAAGTGTAAGTGTAAGTGCAGGTGTCAGTGGAAGTGGAAGTGGAAGTGGAAGTGGAGGGCGTCCGCACGAGCGCAGATCCTCCTTCGGCCAGCCAAGCCAAATTCAATTTTTGAGATTGACGAGCACTGCATACACATGCAAGTCGATTACTCTTTATCTAAGAGGATATAGGTACGCATGACTTTAACAAGCGAATTGAGTCCTGGGAATTAACAGCATATAGATTACTGGTAGTGATTACTCTAACCGTATCACCAAAGCATCTCCAAGGAGTACGGTCACTTACACTCACACTGGGAATCGCCGCCACCACTTTCGCCATTGCCTTCACGTTCCTTCCGATTCAACTGCGAGCGACTTGTTCCTGCCTCGATTCTCATATACTATAGCCGACGTTACTGGGTATCAGTGCCGCAGTAATTTGACCGTGATTGTTCCATCACGTCGCTCGTCTCTTTCTCATCGAGCTCGAAATCAAGTCCTCTACCAGCCGATCGCTATCCTGTCCGCACGTCCTAGCAACCGGCAATGTTAAGGCATGGCCTTGTTCGCCATGTTAAAAGACTTCCTAGTAGGAGAGGCTATGCATCGGTTACAGACATTAATGCCTTCCCAAAACCCGGGGAACGCCTGCACGGCTTTACCTTGAAGGAGATCAAACATGTGCCAGAACTACATCTGACCGCATTAAGCCTGGAACATGAAAAGACAGGAGCAGAATACCTACACGTCGCCCGAGATGACAAGAACAATGTGTTTGCTATAAATTTCAAGACCAACCCTACAGACAGGACAGGTTTGCCTCATATCTTGGAACATGTCACCCTCTGTGGAAGTGAGAAGTATCCCGTGAGGGATCCCTTCTTCAAGATGATGCCTCGATCTCTGGCAAACTTTATGAATGCCTTTACATCCTCCGATTATACCTCATATCCATTTGCCACAACCAATCTTCAAGACTTCCGCAACTTATCAGAAGTCTATCTAGATGCCACACTGCATCCTTTGCTCAAGCATTCCGATTTTTTACAAGAGGGATGGCGCCTTGGTCCAGAGAATCCCCGAGATATTGCTAGTGAGGACAACGTGAAATTCAAAGGTGTTGTCTACAACGAAATGAAGGGCCAGATGTCGGATGCCAGTTACTTATTCTATATCAGATTCAGAGAACACCTGTTCCCCTCCCTACACAACTCCGGTGGGGATCCAGAGGTCATGACCAACCTCACCCATGAGCAACTCGTTAAATTCTCACGAGAGCACTATCACCCCAGCAATGCAAAAATATTCTCCTATGGCAGTCTAGGCCTATCAGAGCATTTGGAATATGTGAATGAGAAGATCTCAGAATTTGAAAGGGCCACTTCAGATGCTGAAATCAAATTGCCTATTGATCTTTCTGCTGGCCCTCAGACCTTTGAAGTCTCTGGTCCTTTGGATACCATGCAACCACCAGATAGGCAGACAAAGTCGTCTATCACCTGGATGGGTTGTCCATCCACAGATATAGTCGAATCGTTTTGTATCAGTATCATGACCTCCCTCCTGACGAGTGGCTATGGCTCTCCATTCTATCAAGGCTTGATCGAATCCGGGTTAGGAACCAATTTCAGCCCTAATTCGGGATACGATACTTCCGGTAGAATTGGAATTTTCTCAGTTGGCCTTGATGGCATGAAGTCTGATGATGTCCCTGGCTTGAAGCAGACCATTCAAAGAATCTTACAAGACAAAGCCCATGAGGCATTTCAGCCCCACAAAATTGAAGGGTATATGCACCAACTTGAACTGAGTCTCAAGCACAAGACTCCAACATTCGGAATGGGTCTATTAGAAAAGACACTACCTGGCTGGTTCAATGGGGTCAGTCCGATGGATAGTCTAGCCTGGAACGAGATTGTCGATGCTTTCAAAGGCCGTCTACAGGAAGAAAATTATCTTGAGAAACTTGTTCAGAAATACCTGATGAATGACAACACCATGCAGTTCATTATGAGCCCTTCGGAGACATATGCGGCTTCGCTAGAGACGCAAGAGGAAGAACGAAGAGTATCAATTTTGGAGGATCTCAAGAAATCGGCCAGCTCACCCGACGCAGCCATATCTGGACTAGGCCAACAGGAACTTGAACTCTTGGAGGAGCAGGAGTCTGCCCAGTACAAGAACCTTGACACTCTTCCAACACTGCGTGTAGATGAGATTTCTCGAACAAAAGAGAGGAAACCGCGGCATTGGGATCGGATCGGGGATGTCGAATGCCTCTGGCGTGAGACATCAACGAATGGCATCACTTATTTCCAGGCGAAGCATGTGCTACAAGATTTACCAGCTGATTTACGGCTTCTACTGCCCTTATTCACTGAGTCTTTGATGAGACTTGGTACCAAAACAAGATCCGTCGGAGATCTTGAAGCCGAAATTCTACTCAAAACTGGTGGAATTTCAATTGCTCCCTACGCCGCACCTGAGCCATGGAGTCTTGACAAATATTCTGAGGGCCTCATGTTGAGTGGTTATGCTCTGGACCGAAACGTCTCAGCTATGTATGATTTAATTCATACCCTACTCCTTGAGATAGATTTCTCAAGCCCCAAGACGATTGCAGCTGTCCAAGAGTTGCTAGAATCCAAAACATCTGGCGCTCTCGATTCAGTTGCGGAAACGGGTCATCATTTTGCTATTACAAGTGCATCCGCTGCGCTGACTAAACGAGGTTTAATACAAGACCAATTATCAGGGATATCACAAATTGAAGCCACCGCCGGTCTACTGGATGCTGCCCGGCGAGATCCCACGACCTTACAGCAAGTGGTTCAAAAGCTCCAACAAATTCAATCCTTCGCGATAAGCAACTCTCCCAACCTATCTATTCGAATAGTCTGCGAGCCGTCCTCGACTTCAAGCAATCAAGATGCGCTCAAGGAATTCCTTGCTAGCCTCCCTGCTGGAAAATCGCAGCCTGTCACGAGCTTGGCACTGCCTGACTTTGTCCCTGGTTCGGCGCTTTCTAGACGGGCTTACTTCGACCTGCCCTTCCAAGTGTCTTATACAGGCACTTGTCTACAAACTGCACCATATTCTTCACCTGACAAAGCTCCGCTCACTGTCCTTGGCCAGCTTCTTGTACACAATTTTCTGCACCCGGAAGTCAGAGAAAAGGGCGGCGCATATGGTGCATCTGCTAGTGCAAGCCCCATAAGCGGCCTCTTCACTATGTCATCATATCGTGATCCCAACCCTCGAAACTCTCTGAATGTCTTCCAACGTGCAGGTGCTTATGCTCGTGACAAAGACTGGAGTAGTCGAGAACTAGAGGAGAGCAAGCTGAGCATCTTCCAAGGCCTCGACGCTCCAACCAGTGTAAGCGGAGAGGCCGGTAAGGAATTTCTTTATGGAATTACTGAGGATACGGATCAGATGATGCGCGAAAGCCTGTTGGACGTCACCAAGGACGATGTCCAACGGGTTGCGCAGAAATATCTGGTCGACCCATCTCCAAAGCTTCAGTCGACATGCATCCTTGGCGAGAAGAAGGAGTGGGCCGAGACAGACGGTTGGGAAATCAAAAGTTTGAAAGTGACTGCAACTTAACATGATGAAGCCCACGTTTCAATGTGAGTGTTGCACGTCTGTCTAACTATTGATTGTACAATAATTCCCCTCTCAAAGATACCCAGTCAACAGACATTGTATATATACCTACCTATGTACAAAATCTTTCAACCAGGTCAAAACAGTCGCTTCATCTTTAATTCCCCCTCAAGTACAGACCGCGCGGCTCAGAACAGAGCAAAATCACGTCTCCGACGCACCACCCCCACGTGTCGAAGATCACAAGTCAAGAGGGGAAATAAGAGAGCAATCTTTCATTTCCTCTCTCACGCGCCAGAACAAACCCAAATCATGTGCCTGGACAGCATATCTCAGACCTCTTTGCCCTAGTTCCGGTAGACTCTCGCTTTTCTCCGAGATGTTCATTGGAACAAGGAGCAGATATGTGTTTGTAGATTTCTTCAGAGGCGCTGGTTTCGCTTCAATATGTCAGACTTATTTCAGACCTGCTAGTTCGATGAGATTCAAGAACTGCAGACTAGGTGGCTGTCAACATTTACTCATTCCGCTTCTTGCTTGAAAGTTCTTCTTGTAAAATCTCGCCTCCCTCCTCATGGTTAGCCTCCTTGCGCTTATAGTCGAATCATTTATACCTCCCGCCCCCCCGCCCCCCTTCTCCCTCCAAGCCTTTGCGGGAAGGTTTCGAGGCCTAGGCCTTGTTATACCCATCTGCTGGCTAGAGATTTCCTCATGTTGGAAGTCCGCACCCACTGTTGGTAATGGCATCCTTCACCAAGAGACCCTAATGTGTTGTGCTGAAAGAGATCTTTCTAAGCAGTAAGTGAATTGATGATACATTCGTTGGACTCACTCGGAGTCACTTCACATTTAACTTGCCTTCACGATTCGGATCTTGAATCTCAAAATTATTGAAGTATCATCAATCTTAAACCATCAGCTTTCCTTCTTTACCCCTACTTCTTTCCTCTGTTGTTTTTTTCTTTCTGAAACCACCTTCTCCTGGTGTTCTAGAGAGCACTTTGCCAATTTGCTTTCTACGGGGCGCAAGTTGACAGATGTCCAAGCTGCGATAGCGTTGGCTTGTCTTGTCTCCCAAGCAGATTCTCTATACCACACGACATCTCATTGGATTGATCATTTAAGATTCTGATACCCCCCGCCTTTATCTCCCGTTCTCTCGGTTGGACATCGATCTTCCTTCCAACGTGATCACTTCTTGACATAGACCCAGATACTCATTCAATCAACCCAAGATGCCTCGCATCGAAGACAGCGACCTCCGGACGTTCAAGTCGAGTCTCAAACAAGAGGCTCAACCTGACTTCACCATCACCATCGGCAATTTCAGCTGGACAGTCCATACTGCCAAACTCCAGAAGTCGACTTTCTTCCATAAACTCTGCGACCAGGTGGGAGCCAAGCGAAGCGTGATTCTCCATGACGACGAGCCGATCTTGATCGGCAACCTCATTCTCTGGCTTTACACTGGACACTACACTGATGTGAACACTGATGGCGAGGATGATGACCCTTCCGTAAGCAAGGGCATCGATATCGACATACTCATGCGCAATGGCAAGACTACACCCATCCCCATCTTAAATCCCTACGAATCTCCGGAGCTTGGGTCAGCGGGAGCAGGAGCAACCTCACCCTTCACTGTTGAGGCAGAGGAGGAAGAAACCTGGCCGATCCCATCGGTCCTGCACGCGAAGATGTACATGCTGGCTGAGAAATACGGAATTCGCGAGCTCGCAGTCCTCGCCGTCGACGAGCTCAACAGCGATCTGAGCTGGAATTCCGAAGCGCTGTTCCTACCATCGCTGGAATACCTCTTTACAACGAGTAGGAACTCCAATGAAGTGCCAAACCGCGTCTCTGCCCCCGCCAAAGAGAGTGAGATGTTCGCAATGCTGGTCAGGGCCGCGAGCACGGAGCCCGCCATCCATGACTACCTCGCAGACGCGACCTTTCAGAATGTACTGCAAGAAAACCCGGCGTTTGCGGTTGCGGTCCTCACGCGAGTTGCGGGAGAGTTGCAAAGGACAAAGACGGATTTGGCAAAGGTGAATGAGTCGATCGAGACGCCCAAACCCAAGAAGGGACGTAAGAAGAGGGTTGCTAGCACCGGGTTGGAGAAGGAAGGTGGCTGAGGTCATAGGGAAACCTCATCATTAATGCTTTTATGCTCTCAACACAGCGATTTGGGGTTTGGATTGGATAGGCAGTCAAAAAATCACCAAGCAAGGGGGAGGCCCAAGCTTTGATGACGAGAAACCAGCTCCTGGTGTCCACTATTGCAGGTTCAAATACCAGGCATTCCATGGGGAGGAGTAGTTGTCGGAACATTTGGGATTTGGATCATAGAGACAAAAGAAGAAAGAAAACTTGACCCGGTGAAGACCAGCAAGGAACATAACGGGAGCAGTCGCACATTCAGGTATTCCGCTGGTTGCGTTTGCCCCAGGGAAAAGCTGAGCTGCTAGGTTTCCCGAGTTTTGGCAGGCTGGTCGCTCTGAAGACATTGCAAGGTTCCTGGCTACCTAGGTAACTAGTTGTTGACTTCGTTGCTCCGCTACAGTACCACTCAGCACCATGGACAAGCAATGATGCGTGCATGCCGTTTTCGAGCTTGATCTTGAGCTTGGGGTACTAGTCGAAGTGTCCTTAGACAGCACGTTGAGAGGAGCAAGAGGCAACAAGTAGAATGAAAATGAGAAGCTGAAAATCGCATGTTCTCTCGTGACATCTCCGGATTCATTCCTAACTGGAGGTATGGAGTTAACGTAAAGAGTAGTTAAGTTTAAACCCCAAATCCCCATCGCTTCATTCGTTCATTGATTGAGTGGTCGCTCGCTCGCTTCCTTCCTGGTCTTCATCTCATCCCCAATTCCGTTTCAAACCCACCCCATTGTTTCCTCCCCCAAAGCTGGAAGAAGCCCTTTCGTTCTTCTTCGCTCTGCCTTGATCGTCATCTTCCATCCCTTCATCCTTCGGAATACATCCCAGACCAAAGCAAATGAAGCACTCTCATTCATTAATGATTTCACATAGACGTTAAAAAAGGGAGGGGGGAGAACAAGGGCCCTGCCCCTTTCCCGCCCTGTGCAAGGTGCTTTCGCGACAACAAAGTAAGTACATGATAAGTGCGTGATTGAGAGGTGTCGGAGACTGGGTGCTTACATTGCTCAAATGGCTCGTGTAGAGAGACATAATAGAGCAGCAGTAACAGTAGGGCAATATGTTAGAACTCTTCTTTCCTCTCGACATTTCCAGCAGAACAAAATGTGGGTATTTGTGGTAATAAAAAAAGTTGGAGACACGAATGTTAGAAGAAAAGAAAAGTTGGTCTTTCAACTGAAAGTAAGCTCACTCCCAAGGACAAGAAAGATGTCTAGATTGGGCTCAAGCCGGTGATTATTCACATAAACAACATGGCGCTTTCGCGACGTTTGGCCTTGACTGAGGCGGCATTTTCGGGTGTCATTAATAGTGTAGAACCAGAATAGTCGGGTGTCGCTGTGTGGCCGTAGGGTGGCTGAGGAGGGGGATAGCGCGGTGGAGCAGGGATATCTTGCGGGTGAGAGACATAGCTCCTTGACTCATAGCTTGGTTGTAAGGGAGCAAAGCCTAGGTCGCCACTCAGATCTCTCTGGTGCTCATACTGGGGTCCTTGCCCTTGAGCGTGGGCGTGAGACGATGCACCGGTGCTCTGTGCGTTATTGGCGAAGCTGTGTTGATTGTATGCGGGAGTAGGAAGATCTGTAAACATTTGACGACGCGGTGATCTGATGTCTTCGGGTGTCAAAGCACCTGCGTCACGGTCGATTTCCATCGACCTGATCGACTCTCGATCCATGGGTTTATCGAAGATTGCCTCGAATTCCGTCAGGAACATAGAGAACACGGGTGCGGGAATGTTGAGAGTCGGTGAGAAGACAATGCCAACGTTCTTAACGCTCATCTTGTTCCGGTCTGAGTTCTGAACAACCTCGAGGAGATACTGGGATAGACTCCGTAATAACATGAAATTGCACACCGGCAAAGTATGGACCAATCCATTGAAAGCCTTGATCTTCTGTGCTTTGTCTCCCAATTCCAGAACTTTGAGAAACTCAAGGTGTAATTCGCGGGTAAGAATTGTGGCCGGTAGTTCACGCAAGTACATCTTGAACAATGAAGCAACTGCATGCACATCGTATTCTTCTCCCTCGGCTAGCAAATTGACATCTCCTTCGGTGTTGAAGCGGTCTTTCAAGGACCGAATTACGATGTTCGAGCCGCTGAGCCTAAAGAGGCCCTCTTCATTAGCGGCACCCTTGACTCGCAGGTACTCAATGCAGCGATACACCACGGCTGGCAGGTACACCTCCACATCTACGGGAGAATAATATTCAACCGCTTCTGTCAATTGCATTCCAAACACAGGTCGCACATGCCCTCCTCGGCGGGCCTGCAAATCCGTTCTCTTTGGCGGAGCGTATTGCTGGGCCTGGGGCTGAGGAGGTGGAACTAGGTTCTCGGAGGATGATTTTCTGAAGTGAAACAGATTGCGCATGCCACGATCCTGGTGGCGATCTTTGCTACCACCAGGCGCAGCCGACCTATTGCCCCAAAGTCCGGAATCTGCAATTTTGGAGCCATTTATTGGACCTGATATCAGGGTTTTCGATCCCGGTGGTGGTCCTGGTGCTTGTCCAGCTTCGTGGAGAGAGGGATCTGGAGTGTGGCTTGAAGCATTTGAGGGAGATGGCGTGTCACTGTAACCGTGACCCAGCAGTGGGCTACTAGCTGGTTTTGATTCGGCGTCATCGTGGGTATGAGTGCTTCCAGGCTTGTGGGATGACTTGGATTCTTTTCCCTGCGCATTATTCACCCCCGCACCATATTGAGTCTTGGGTTCTGCTGGTCGTTCATCAATATAATGTAAGAGAGTCTCTACCCACTCATCTCGTTCCTCGTCACTCTCTGCACAAAGGACGTGCCGCAGGTGACTGTTCAGATCTTTACGCTTCGGCTCCAGAATGAGAAATGCATGGCGATATTGGTTTTCTGAATCAGCATCCGAACGGCCAGGTGGGTCAGATTGCGTTTGTCGCCCAATACGTGCATTTAGCAACTTGATCGTTCCTAGATGAGCACCACCTGGGGCTTCAAAATATCTCAGCTCAGGACTATCGAGAACAAAGTATCTTGACTTCCATCCTCCAAAGTTCTTGCCTTTCTTTGTCAGATAGCCCGACTTGGTTGGTATTCCTGACGGTTGAGGGGTCGAAGCGGGTTTGGCGTGGCCTTCGTCCACAGATTGAATTGGAAGACGAACATTAGGGTCCAAAACATCGTTTGATAGGTATTTACAGATGAATGCTGCTGCTTGCTCATCCATTGGTGTGTCGAGAAGTTCTTCAAAATATTGATCAATAGCGTGTCGTCGAGCATCAATTATAACAGGTGAATGACCAGAGAAAAGCTTTCTTTCCGGTAATTTAGGTAATTCTGGACACTTGGATCGTAGTTGTTGTTCAAGGTTGGAGAGGGATATGGGGAGTTTCTCGAGTCTCCAGAGCTCGGCGGAGCTTGCGCGCTCAAAGATCGACAAACTAAAAACCGAAAGATCTTCCTGTGGCTTCGTTCCCAAGATACTGTTCCGTGCAGGGCGCAAACGCGATGAGGCAACTTTGACTTGGATCGAAGGTAGTGCATTTGGTGGGAGTAGTAGATCAGGCCAAGTTGGACTGACAAGACTACGGTTCACAGGAGGCACTTCACTCGGACTCAGAGGTGAATCGTGGATGTGAGATTGATCTGACTGATTGGTGTTCGTCTTTGCCAGAGGTGAAGGACCAAGTGAAGGACCGGTTTTCTTCTGAGCATCCAGAGTATGCGGTGCAGGAGCCTGTGTTCCAGGCGCGGTCGGGTTGGGCAGCGCCTGCTTCGGTGCTCGAGGTGAGAGAGGGAAATTACCTCCCACACTACGGGGCGACATTGGCAGTGAAGCGCCCAAGAGTGTCTGACCTATGGGCCGTGGACTCACGGGAAGGCCAGGGCTGCGAAGAGGAATTGACAATTGAGCTGACGATCCTGCTGAGGTGATAGAGTTAGGAGACAATTGGCCTTGCATCTTAGCTTGCATCTGGTCGATCACATCACTCGTCAGAGGTTGAGGCACCTGACCGCGATTTTCTACAGGCATGTTGTTGGGTTGTTTGTCTTTCTTAGATCGACTTCGGGCTTCCTGCTCCTTCAGGGCAATGATTTCGCGTTCTCGGTCGTCATCTTCACGGGTCTTCCGCCGTCCGCGATGGATGGGATCTCGCAATTCTTCCTCTGCATCACTGACGATAACCTCGCCTGAGGTGAACTGTTGCGCAATAGGAAGGTCCTCCTTCGCCGAACTGAGATTCAGTGGACGAGGAGCAGTCTTTCTCGACGCCTGGAAAGACTTTGGGGCTTTCTCATTCAGAGGGCTACTTGAGTCCGTCACGGACACTGTCGGGTTGGCCAATTGTGTGGAGAGACTTTGAAATTTATGTTGCTGTTGTAGATGCAACGGAGATGGCATCATGGTAGCATCAATCTGAGAGCTGTGCATCCCAAGGCCTTTATTATTGTGAGGCGTGTGATGATGGTCTTGATCTAACCTTGGGTCTCTCCCAATGACAGCCTCATTCGAGGAGACAGAAGCAGCCCCGTCCGACTGGGGGGAATGGCCATCCATCTGAATCGTGGGTACTGGTGGTTGTCCTTGCATGTCCTTCAGCTTCTTCCTATATCGGTCTCTCTCCTTAGTCGCCCTTTCGAGGTCTTTATTTAGGCCAAGCAGCAAGGCTCTTTGTTTATCGACCAACTTCCACAGCTGTGCATTTTGTGCGGCTGCATGGCTCTTGTCTCTCAGTAGATGTTGGACCAGATTCTCAGCCGACCCAGCGGTTGCAATTAAATTGCGGACCTCTTGCGGGCTAGGGTCTTTGGCCTCGCCGGGCTGTTTCTGGGGTGCTGAACCATTGGAGATATTCGAGATGGCCGAGTCGATTGAAGAGGTACGCGGCATTGTGGTCTCGTGGTGGGTGGTCGAGAAGGACGAGGCAAATGATTTGGGGGATTCTGAGATCAGACTCGGTCCTGGGCCAGATAAGAATGAATCTGCTGTGGCAGGCTTGACGGGATTCTGAGGATTCTGAGATTTCAGGTCTGGAGATGGTCGCAGTTCGATCCCAGCTGTTGCTGTTCCTGGGTTGTTGTGGG
>Ga0105239_10002587_pt1 | contig 22923 bp, 16 predicted proteins | sample KBSC44metaG_FD_92761 | JGI IMG/M metagenome (GOLD analysis project Ga0105239, IMG submission 92761) | Corn rhizosphere microbial communities from Kellogg Biological Station, Michigan, USA - KBS C4-4 metaG | ecosystem: Host-associated > Plants > Roots > Rhizosphere > Soil | place: Michigan, USA... | reverse complement strand
TGTGTGTGTGTGTGTGTGTGTGTGTGTGTGTGTGTGTAGATAGGGTCTATACATATAGAAGTACATACATCCTAATCCTCACCCGCCCTCCCCTCGACTAGGACAAACAATACTACATGTATGCGATATCTATCTTACCCACAGACCTCCCACCTCGCAAGGCGGCCCACGCTCTCGCCTGCATTGCGAACTATACAGAGGAACCTGGTACCGTCGGCAGTATTGTTGCCCGTGCTTGCCCCATCTCCGTTTCCGTCTCCGTCTCCGTGTCCAGCTTCCGCCGCACCGGAATTGGCAGCAGCTGAACCCCAGCCCTCGAGCACGCGCTGCGTCCAGATACTACCGACGGCGGTGCCGCGGCCCTGCGACAGGTTGTAGCCGTCGCAGCTTGTCACGAAGCCGATTAGGTCGTGGGCATGTGGCACTGGTGGAAGGTGATCGTCGTGGGACTGGCCGGGTGAGGGACTGAGGAGGTGGTGGAGGGCGGCGAGTTGTTCCTGCGAGTTGTTGTCGTTGGTGGGTCGGATTGCGTCTCGTGCTGGCGCCGCTTCTGCAGGAAGACCCTGGGAAATGGGATCCTTGCCTTTGGCTTTCCCTTTCCCCTTCCCCTTGTTCTTGCCGCTTCCTTTCGGCTGAGGCAGGACTTTCGGGACTTCGCCGTCGCCGCGACCGTACGCGCTGTTCGGTCCGTACAAGTCGATGATCTCCTGCGGCGCGTTCTGGGGCAGGACGTTGACTCGCGCCAGTGATTCGCGGGGGATTGCGCTGGCCTTCGTCGGCAGCCCGAAGCGGTTGGTCTTGGGCTTGGGGAAATTCTGGTTCTGCTTGAGACGGGCGGTATGGGTCGTGCTCGTGCCTGTGCGCAGGTGTGGAGGGAGTAGGGCGAGCCATCGACCGAGCAGGCTGGCGGTGTTGTCTGACGAGCTGGGATCTGAAGATGATGCATCGGTGCTGATGGTCGGGGGAGGCCGCTGGGCTGGCGTGGGCGCGTCTGGGGACCAGCTTTGTGGCTCTAGCTGCTGATCTTGGTCTTGGTCTTGTGGTCCGGAGCTGGGGAGCTTGGTTGACGGTGAGTTCTGAGCTGTTGGATTGGGTTTAGGTTCAGCGGTCGGAAGCCTGTAGATGCGAGCTCCCCTGTTCGGGGTGCCGCGGTCGAGATATATGATGCGTATGGTCGATAATACGGGATGAGATGGAAGGGTGAGAGGAGAACGCTTGATCAACAACGACATGCTGGCTGCTGGGGAGAATTGAGAGAATCTGCTCTCAGCGCCAGCGGGCGAGATTTCCCCTTGGTCATCCTCGCTTTCTGGGCTGGACGTGTTGCGACGGCGAGCCACTTGTTCACTCTCGGCTTCTGCTTTAGCTTTGGCCGCTTTGCGTTGTCGCTGCGTCAATGGTGGCGCGTCGTCCTTCTCTAGAGGCTTGTCGTCACCTTTCTTAATTGGCCTACCCGTAGTCTCCCTGGCAACTTTTCCACTTTCGAGGAGATATTCCCAATCACAAGCCCAGCCCCTACCAATCTCTCCCATTCTACCTAGACCCAAGTCAAGTTTGTCCCAGGCAAAGCGATGCTTAGGCGGTCTCCGAATCCATTCGTCAAACTTTCTCTCACTTTCCGTGCGCTCCCACGCTTGTCCAGCTTCTGTGCCCGGCAGGTCTGCAGGAAACCAGGGGATCTGGCTCTCAAAAGCTAGTTGTCGTTTCTGGTCCAGACCCCCGAATCGAGGAGTGCCACCTGATGACAAAGGGTAATACATGAGCGAACGCCATACCAAGTCAACGCAAGACCATGGTAGCAAGACGGTCCAGCTTCCCTGAGGGTTCGTGGTAGGTGATCCAGATGAGCTTTCGGCTCTTGAGGCAAAGACAATTACTGGGATCTGCGGATCTTTATCGGTCGGTGTGAGATTCTGCCCAGGTGTTGCAGCTGCCCTTCGTCGGTTGATGGCTCTTTGTGATGGTAAAGAATTGCTCAAAATAAAACGAGCTTTGTGTGAGAAAAGACGGGACGCTATCGGAGTCTTGTCAGGGACCCAGGATACAAGAGCCTCATTCAATGAATCATCGTCAGGGCTCTTGGGAACTTTGATCTGGGTTGGTGGGTGATTTAGTCGGGGATCCGCGATGTCAAAAGTAAGGAGAGCATTCTGTGGTAATATGCTGGGATTGTTGAGTCCAGCAAGCTTGGTCCATACACGCGAATGCGAGCCTTCAGATGTCGTCCGCTCTTGTATTGGACGGAGTACACCAAGAAGGGCTTCAGTTGATCCCGGGCCCTGGATCTCAATGCTCCCGATCTCGAACCGTAAATCTTCCACCAATACTTGTGGTTTCTGCATCTTTGCAATTTTCAGAAGCTCTCCCCAGAACTGATGGAAGGCCGAAGGATGTATTTGAATCAAGACCTTGTGGGTCAATTTTGTTTTTGACCGGCTTTGCAACTGGGGGTTCGTTGGATCATTTGATTTGGAAGTGTCTCCCTCGACACTTAATGAGTTAGATCCTGTTTTGTCACTTGGGCTGGTTGCACTTACGCCCCAGATGACTTTCACTGGAGCAATTGGTTGCTTGTCGTTGCCTCGCTCATGAACCCAACCAGGTGCAAAGCGAGTGCCCGATTTCCACTTCTTTTGGAGAGTAGGAGAGACACCCTGGGGGATGAAACCAAGAGCTTCTAGCATACTTTCTATTGCGGACTGTGTTCCACGACAAGCCACGGTCGACATGTAGCTGGTATCCCATGCAATACATCCACGCTGGCCGGCCGCTCGATGACTAGGTCGATAGCTTTTCTCAGTAGGACGTAAAGGCAGCGCCATCCTCCACAATGGCTCCACTGGACGTGTCATGTGCGCTCGCTTGGTGTGCCAGAGATGCGTGGGAAGCCATGTTTTGTTGACCTGCCTCTTCATATACTTTACGGTTGCTCGCGGGGCTTCTGCTAGTTTATTCTTCTTTGGTCGTGGGATGCGCGAGACCTGGACATGTTTTTCTGGGTCACCTTCTTTTGCATTGGCCTTCGATTCCTTCTTTCTTTGCCGAACGGTCTTCGCTTGCTTGTTCAAATTTCCAAGAAGTCTCGCTCGATCGAGTCTGAGTCTCAGGTTTTTGGAAGGGGTCCGTCGTCGCTTGGTGACGGTCGGAGTGTTGTCTTCCTTCATCTATCCACCTCCTGGTTAGCAGTTGTCAGCGAAAAGTCCTTGGACTGGTCTTTTATAACACACCTCACGCTGTGCTCTCCTCCGCAGCCGCCTCGGCACCTTTTTGGCGTTGTGACTTGCAGTCCTCCTTCTCATGTGCCTCGGGACCTGCTGAAAGGCTCTTGACATCAGGGATCTACGAGAGTTGCGCATGCTCCTGTCAAGAGCACCGATCTCAAACTCTCGTGCCTTGATAAAGGAGGCAATATTAAGACCGCTATTGGCGGGGGCGGAGGGAGTGGTTGCAGACGTCCCTCGCTGGACGGGTATTGAACGAGCATCTTGGTTCTTCTGTCGTTTTCGTGCCTGCGAGGTCAGGGCTGGCCTATCGAATGCGGCTTTCCGTTTCTGGCCTGCGACCTGCGAAGACGAGGCCATCTTGTCTGGTACTATATCTCGATGTGTCGAATTGTGACGTGCAGCCGCGTCGCGTCGATAACTTTTTCGTCACACTCAACTAGAACTTGGAGTAATTGGCTTGGCATTTCATGTGACTTAAAAGCGGCATGGCATGTGGTGTTTTGGTGAGGGGTACTCCTGTGTAGGAGGTAATTACGAAGTCCCTCATTCTTAGCTCAGAATCATCGGCAATGCACCCGCGGGGGTAGCCCATCGGCTTATCTGTAGTGCCACGGCACCGAGCCACGGGCGGGCTCGCGGGGTCGCCCCTTCCTTCAATTCCGCAATGCCTATGCCCGAGGCCGCCCAACTCTAATTATTGGAGCTCTAACTTTAGGTGCCAACCCACCTACTTGTAGGCACTAATGGAGGCTCCGGGCTCCCCTATTTCTTATTCCATCGACCTCCCTCCCTCCCCGGAGTTACAGTTGGCAGCCTCCGGAGATCACCATCACTGCTCCCAGTTCTATAATCCGTCTGCTGGTGCGATGTTGCTCCTCGTCCATCTGGCTTGAATTTTGAAGACTCCATTGTATTCGGTGGCCATTGAGTTGCTTCTAACATAGCTGATACACCAGCTCGCCAGCTGGCTGTGAGCATCGATATCTCCTCGTCTGAGTAGACTTCATGTTACAAGCAGACTGGATTTCGTGGCTGGAATAAGGTCATGAGGACCTGTATTACAACCTTACATAGAGTGAAGACGGCGTGCGTGAAAGGGCAATACCATGAAATTTACTCTATGGCCCTATACTGTGCTGCTGTGGCCTTCTATAACGATTAGAAATAGGTCAGGCCCTGCTTTGTCATACGTTTGATGTTATTATAACAAGAGACCTTTGGCAAACGAACAAAAACTTTTGATATGCTCTAGTCTACGACTATCAGGCTGCTGGGAGGGTCTAATATATTCGCTGCGAAGTTCTGCCCACGCACCTCGTCGCGCAAAGACTTGGTCTCTATCTATCGTAGTTCCCAAGCAGTGGATCACTGTCTACTCACGCCGTCGAAACATCAACACAGGCCCATCTCGATCGGCACCAAAACAATCGAAGAGCTGGAACTCATCGACTCTCTCACGCCCGGTCTCCAGGTCTCGACCACCACCGCCCTTTCGCTCAGAACTGTCCACCTCTTTGATATCATAGGCCCAGAGCACCGAGGCCAGAGTGATTCGCATTTCCATATAGGCAAAGGTTTTCCCAATACAGCCTCGACTTCCCAGTGAAAAGGGGCACATGGCTTCTCGTGCCACGGATATATCCTCTTTCGAGACGACAACACCGGCATCGCCGTACTTCGAACCTGCGATCCACCTCTCAGGCCTGAAGCTCCAGGATTCGGGGAATGCCTCTTTGGTGTGATGAACCACATAGGATGGAACTCCGATTACAATACCTTCGGGGATATATTCGCCATCGATCACAATACCCCCTTTCATGACTTCTCTGGGTAGCTGCGAGGCGACAGCAGGCGCGAGGCGAAGCGTCTCCTCGATACATGCGTTGAGATAGATGCAGGAGTCCATCTTCGAAGAAGAGTGAATCTCATCCAGCCAGCCAAAGGCGTTCCGTACTTCCGCCTGCAGCTTATGCAATACAGCCTCATTCCGTACAAGATAGAACAGGGCGGCGGAGAGCGACGTTGCAATGGTGTCGGCACCGGCACCGATCAGGCTAAGGGTATCACCTTTGAGCTCATCAGTTGTGGGCCGTATACCTGTTTTGGGGTCAGAGTTGTTGAGGAGGTAGTGCATTAGGTCCTTATGGGTCGGAGGATCTTCCTTCTGTTCTAACCTTCGCTTCTCAACTGCCGCGCGTTCTTCGAACTGGGAGATTGCGTATTCGACGAGAACGGCGTTGTCCCGCGCAGTGTCCCCGCCGATCCATTGCATGAATGAGCTCGTGGCTAAAGGCTGAAGAAGCGGAGCGCATGGGAGGTAGGCGAACTGTTTGGGCTCCCCGTTAGCGCACTGGTATAGAAGAAGTCCGTGTTGGTCTCGAGTCTTGTGTCAAAAGGTGTCACAACTAAACTCACCCAGTATCCAAACTTTGTGCCTTCTGTCATTAGACGAGGCATTTTTCTATGCTCTTCACTTCCCAGGCAGTTGTAGCTCTTACCGAAGACTAGGTTACCCATGATATCGTAGGCCATCCAATTTAGCCAATCACTCATATTCCGCGGAGTACTCCAGCCACCAGGATCCCGGGAGTCTGGTTCTTTCGACTTCTCCGAATCCTTGAAAGGGGGCTTGGCCTCCAATGAGGTCGCACCAGAATCTGGTCCTATCAGTTTGACGAACTTCCTGACATTGTCGACAATAAAAGTTTCTGTTTCTCTGAGGGCAGCCTCGGAGAAGGCATGGTTTAGAATGCGACGTCGAGCAGCATGTCGCTCCTTATCGATCTCAGTGTGCGTCGTAGCCCCTCCTGGTCCGGCATCAAGAGTTTCATAAAATTTAGATTTGCGGACATTGATGCCACGTGAGCCGTAGATTTGATGCAAGGCCGTCGGACTGCTAAATGATATGCTATTGGGCGAAGTCCGAACTATGGGCCCTGAAGCGGCACAAATAAAATTAGTGACTTCTCTTGGGTTGGCTTGGGCAGTTGACAGGAAACGGTTGACAGTTGACAGCTATTAGGTGCAAAGTCTGTCTGCTCTGTCCCGATGTGTGCCAAGGCAAGGGTTGGGACGGATTGAACGGACCATATTTTTCATGGTCTCTCAGGTTGTAGAGATGCCTATTGCCTTTGTAACATTGATAGACCAATGGCCAACCAGAAATCTTGTAGCGTAGAGGTCCAGGGTACTTGGCCAGAGGGTGGAGCGTCAGGCGGTAGAAAGTGATGAGTAGGAACTAGCATCCGGAAACAAAGACAGTCAGCACACTGTTCAGCATTCCTCCTCCTACGGAGTAGTCTGTTTTTGACACTGTTAGCAGGGGTCCCGCCAAAATACTTACCGATGCAACGATGCCGTAGAGAAAGATCTTTGAGAGTATGGGCAATGACGCCAAAGCACTGTGTGCAAGACCGGCATCCATGGCTTTGACAGCATAGGAGGTGGCCTGGTAAACAAGATACTTCCTCAGGGGTACGAGGATAATTGACAATTGCTCAGTGGGGGCATACCGTTGATATGCACTGCCTCGTGTTCCTGGAGGTATCTGTCTGCCAATAGTTACTTTTTCTCCACAAGGCTACCGGTTCATGCGGTCAGCGTTATCTGGTTCCTCGGAGGTAAATGTGCATTTAGCAGTAAGATGGTGTTGCGAGCTCCACTCTCACGTGTCGGCCTGTCTTTGCAGTAGATGATCACGAAGGCAATAGTACGAAGCAATAGCGCCCGCCGTCCTTTGCGGTAGGGTGCCGGAAAATTGTCGCCCCTCTGCGGCATGTATAGAAAGTTGCTCTGGATGCCGAGGACTCCGGTTCCCGTCCTGTCTTACATAGCAGATGGAATTGAAGTTGGGTCAATGTCTAAATTCAGTAGATTCAGACACCAGTGAAGGCGATGAATAATTGGAACCTCAAGAAGTCCAATTTTGCCTGATAGAGAGGTCTCCACGGTTGAACAAAAAGCGGACTTGTTTCGCTTGGTGATGAAGGCCTAACCGAGTGCTACAACAAACGGTTGTAATGTCGACGAGACAAGGTGAACCCTGTACGGACTGGTATCTACGCAGTGTCCCAGGCTATGATATGTACCTGTATAATACCTGGTGGCTGGGGCGAAATCTCGCAGCGAGTACCGACATCTGGAAGATTACACCGGATAAATCTCCAAGGGGCCACGAGCCCACAGTTCCACGAGTCCATGGCCATGCTTTTCTGAACAAGACATGCAAGTGCTAAGGCTTGGGTGCTTGAACATCCCACAAGGTTGGCAGGGGTCGAGAAGCCAGCAAGCGACAGGCCAACACATGTCAATTGCACTAAGCAACACAAAGAAAAAGATAAGGCGAAAAGACGAACGTGGTCAGAGCCTAATGCCTAAGATGGATAAGAAAGAACTTAGGAACTCAGGATCTCTTGACTGATGCAGATTCAACCTTCCTACAAATGGATTTAGTATCATTCAAGGCTGCCCCAACCAAAGGTTAGAAACCCACCAAGCCGTCGAAAGGCAAAATGATAGTGGAGGCCCGTGCACTTATACTAAGGCGAGAGCTTGCAGATTAGCGTAAGCTCAACCCTCCCGTGGATCCGGGATTTGCAAAGCGAACAAAGCGAAGGCTGCCCATGAAAGGCTCAGCATCCGCCGATCCCAACGACCCTTGTTCAAAAAAATACGAAGTTTAAGAGGCATCAAGAGTGCTCCGTATTCGTTCCAATTAACCCCTGTCGAGAAAGACACGAAGCTGTAAGCAGGTTCCAAGATTTGGCGCTAACACGACTCCCTAATGCAGTGCAGGGCTTGCTTTAGTGAAACTCCATCTGATCAGGGGCCCATCGAATCAGAAACATGGTTCACCCTCCATGGTCACGCCGTGATTCCTGATCGTTCATACGACCGCTTATCGGGCCTCCTGCCAACAGCGGTGCGCAAAAATGGCACGGGAAGTTAAAGAAATTGTGAATGCATCATCGAAACCGTTGCACGGACTACGACCTCTTGGAACGCATACCCCTTAACACTTGCATGGTCAAAGCCGTTCGCTTCAAGGAGAGTCAAAGGGTTGATAGCACGCCATAGTCTGGTCAAGTCAAACTTCGGGAAGACTATGGTAGTGGAGCGGTGGTCTGCCAAAGTGCCGAGATGGAAGTGGACGAGCGAAAAGCTTGAGAATGATCTGCGCACATGTGGATGAAGGGTATCGTTCGTTCTAAGACTAAAGGTATGGATGGCTAACTAAGCAGGTCAACAGACTTTTTGATCATGTATACTCCGTACAGATGGATGCGTAGATCCAAAGAATTTTTGGAGAGCGCTTGATGTGTAAAGGCGACATCTACCTGAAACTCCTCACCTGCTGCTCTCCCCATCAGGATAATCGTACTCAACGTGCATCTCGAAATCACGCCTCTGATATACCCCGTTCTTCCTCAGACTGCTCGTAGACTTGTCGTCACTAATATCGTCATCACTTTTAGTCGTGTCACCCGAAGGGGCCTTCCTGTTCCTACCATCTCTGTCTTGGACGATCCCACTGCTGCTTCCCCCTCCTCCAACAACGTGCGTAGTAAAACGGGCGGTTTCATCAGGGCGTAAACGCAGGTTGCTCGCACCGTTCATGATGCTGATGTTGGAGCGGGTCTGTGATTTCGAACTCTGGTTTTCACTTTTGTTTTTGCTGCGCCCGAAGAATCCGGACGTGTTGTTTGAGTTATTGCCTGACTTATTCCGGCTTCGATCCCTGCTCTGACCCGTGGTCATTTCGATCTCACGGTCGTTCAAGACCATGCCCAGCTTGCCCGTCTGCAGGTCGGAAAGGAAGCGGCGCACACTGAGGATGCCAGCAGTGGTTACGGACATGTTGACGACGACTTGGTGGAATATCTGAACGTTCGCATTGAACCATGTTTTATCATCGGACGATATGTACTTTGGCAAAAGGGCCAAGTAGGGTATCGTGACTGCACAAACGCTGGATTTTGGTATTTAGCTGGGCATGGGAAATTAGGCAATGTGTACAAAACTTACACAAGTCTCACAGCGAATAGCGAAGAGACCAAAAGCCGCAATGACTGCGACATCTGAAGTTTCCAGATAATAGGGATGAAATAACACGCGAGGGTGCCATCAGTAATGATGTTCCCGGCTGCGATAACATATAGCAGTTTGCCTTCTGCGGCGCATTTGGGGTTGACGAACTCCCATGGACGTGGAACGCCGCATTGGAATGCGATGGCGAAAAAGGAGAAAACAGCCCATATACCGATGCAGATCTTCAGGACAAGGCCCGACCGCTTCGTTGCGTGTTCAGCCACAATACGCTCGATCATGAGAACGACGGAGAATTTGGCCAAAGTTTGGATAACGACGCCGAGCAAAAGACTTGCATAAATATACTTGCGTTCGGGTAAGCTCTGAACACAAAAGCCTGGATAGTGGTCTGGTAGGTTGCATATATACCTTGTAATATCCTGGGAGATCCGAAGAGTCAACGGCAGCGATATGCTGTCCGAGACCATGGCCAACAGCCCGTTCGGTGACAATGCTCTCTGGTATTATCAGCGCCTAGAGAGATCAGTTTCCGAGTCTGAGGTCGATGATATGGCAGTTACCCACCACTGCAATTGTAAATGTGAGGTCGTCCCATTTCAATTCTCTCTTTTGCATGTAGGAGGACCATGATCGTAGGAGCGCGAAGAGTATGGTGGTGAACATCAGCGAGTAGGTAACAACCACGACGGTCGCGCCATGGTTGTCAGGGCCATGAGCCACCAAAGGTGGGTATGTAATACGCGCAGCTGAAGCCATAGTTTAGAGATAGGTCTCAAAGGGACTTCAACGGGAAGCCGGTGAGGCAAACGTTGAGGTAGGCGATGAGGATGTCTTTTACTATCGTGCGATACAATGTCATGTGGGATCACTCCCCTGCAGGAAGGCAGGCAGCTTGAACAAGTAAGAACTAATCGGTGTTATTTTCAACCGGGATAAACCCTTGGGGTCGGATCGACAACGCCTCGACCGCCGCAGGCGATGCAGGGAGGTTTGTCTGTCACAGGCTTTGAGAGAGAGAAATCAGTCTCAATTCATTCATTGGATTCGCTAATATTCATGAATGCTGAGCGTTAGTGCGTGTGAGCCGGGAGGCAGGCGGGTGCAGGTGGCATGTAACAATCGCCTGCCTTCCACGAGTACGAAATCTTGTGGCTTGCCGGGATTAGATTGCAGTGCCCCGGAGCAAAAGGTAGCAGGGTCGCTTGGACAGCTAGATCGCGGTGCCGGGATCATTGGCTCACCAACCCACCCTTGGCCCCAGGCCAGCTGGCACTCTTTTTGAGTCGAGGCCCGAGGGCTGGTGTAGCTCCCAACCCACCGAACGGAGCCGCAGAGCAGAGTCACTCTGCCCGCTATACTGCGTACAGAGGATTAGAAGCCACTCGATCGCTCCATCGATCTCCTAATCCCCGAGGTTGGGGACGTAAGCCTCTCGTTACCAGCATCAAGCACACTCCAAGCAAACTCCAAGCACGCATTCTTTTCTTGTGTTCCTTTGAAACGTCAATTGATGGGGAATGAGTATGTTTTGAGCAAAACCCTATGCTTCGGATAGACCGTAGTGTGACTGTGAGGGACCCCCTGGTTGAGACTGCTTGGATTGCCCTCTTCCATGATTTACCGAAACAGAGAAGCGGCAGAGCAGGCGTGGGAGCATAATGAGGACCAGCGCGCAGACTTCAGACCACAACACAGCACGGGGAGTTGACCAGCCGCTGCTGATTAGGCAAGCCTCTCAGCACTACCTTGTCGACCCTTGTCGTGCCTCGTCGTCCCTAGTCGCACCTCAGGGAGCTTAGGTCTGCTACCACGGGACGGCCCGCAAAAAGTTGGATACGGAAGCCTCGCCCCCGTGGGACGGGGTGTCTCTAGGAAGCCCCACAGCAGCGCTGGAGACCAGCCATCTCAGCTTAGAGGCAGCTAAACCAGAGCTCGACGCCCCTTCGCACCAGGTAGTTGGATCCCCATGTCGTTTCACGCATGGTGGCTGTCCCCCTGAGATCGCGTCACGTAGATGGCGGCACAGCCTGGATTACGAGGACTCGAGCACAATCTGCTGAGGCGCTTTTGATTGTGTAACTGGATCTCGTTTCCGGGATGGAGAAAGGTGGCTTCTTGAGTCAAGGAGCAACGCCAATTCCCAATATCCCCCGGGGTACCTGGGTACTCAGAGATCAGTAGACTGTGTTAGCCCGGGGCCTTACATCTCGGTTGTTGATGTTAAGAACCACTTGGGTGCCACGCGCAAGAAGCAGAGGGAACAAGGCATTTCGCAATCCCGATCAGTACAAAGAATCACTGCCGACTTGGCATTCCAATTTACGAGTTCTGGCCCGTATTTTACGCAAACAGGCCAGACTTGTCTGACCACTGCGACCACGATTATCAACCTCCACTGCAATACTGGAACTAACAGGGTCTATCAAGCGTGCTAGCCAGGGTCGCCACTGCTGGCCGGCCATTGGACTCGAAGCGATCCTCCTCTGCTGCATAAGGGTGCGTGGCAAGCTGGGATTCTTCTTCTCTCCCCCTCCTCGTGGCTTTTCTCGAGTATTTCCTGATTCTTCATTCATCTTTTCTCCGACTTGTTCTGACATCTTTGTTTTCCTTCGATCAGCACGTTGTCTGCAGATTCGCTGTTGTATACCCCATCATGTCGGATTCCAAGGAGTTCTCGATCGAGCAGGGCCGTGTCAACGATGAACATACTGGCCCAACATCAGGTGTAAACTCCGGGAGTGCCAGGACATCCCAGAAGCTCGATGTAAGCCTTGTTCCCGAGCTATCTCTTGTTTACCTTTTGTGGTGGCGCATTCAGCTGACAGTTCAACAGAGGTACCTTTCGTTAAAGCCCGCAGTTGCCTTTGGCATGACAGTTCTGTCCTCATGGACTGGAATCAGTTTGACCGTTGGCTCTGCTTTCCTGAACGGCGGCCCTACAACCCTCATCTGGGGAACCATCCTGGCAGGCGTGGGGACTCTTTGCATAGCGGCTTCGCTGGGAGAACTGGCTTCAATGTGAGTCAACACTCTAACCCCATTGCTCAATCGCCCTGTTCTGACAGATAGCACAGCACCCCTGTGGTCGGTGCTCAATATCGATGGACTGGTCTGTACGCCCCAAGTGCGATGAGCCCAGCCTTCTGGAGTTTGATGCAAGGTAAGTAAATTGTCAACCGGAACACACGGAAGCTCTGTTAACAGTCATTAGGATGGCTCACTGTGAGTTACAATATCAACACTACTAAAAACAGAATATATCACTAACTCCATCAAAGATTTTTTCCTGGATCTGCCTTTGCTCTGCCGTGCCCTTCGTCTCGGCGCAGGCAGTCCAAGGATTGATCATTCTGAACTCAGACACTTACGTTCCTAAGAGATGGCACAGCACACTTCTCATGTGGGCTTTCTTGACTATCCCAGTCTTGTGCAACGTTTTCGGAAGAAAATTGCTCAAGGCTGTGGAAATCGTGGGAGGTGTTCTTCATGTCATCTTTTTCATTGTCACTGTCACCACTCTGGCCGTCATGTCGGAAAGGAGCACAGCCAAGTTCGTCTTCACAGAGTCATTTTTCGGTCAGAGCGGTTGGAACAACCAGGGCGTTGAATGGTGTCTCGGACTTCTGTCCATCACATCTGTCTTGACTGGTAAGGCTGCAGTTATGCCCCGAGTCACCCAGCAGGCTCAAAACGTGTCCAAATCACCGACTGACATTTTCACAATCAACTAGGTTTTGATGGTGTCCTCCATCTCAGCGACGAGATCTCCGACGCTCCTGTAAAGGTACCCCGTGCCATGATGTGGGCCGTGGTCCTCAACACCGTCATGGCTCTCGGTTTCCTGATCACCCTCCTCTTCTGCATTGGTGATGTTAAGGCTGCGATCAGCACACCTACCGGATTCCCCACGATTCAAATTCTTTACCAAGCCACCGGTTCCAAAGCAGGCGCCACAGTCATCGAGTGCATGATTCTCCTATCGACCATGATCGCTCTTTTCGGCGTCTTCGCTTCCGTCTCACGCCTCACTTGGGCATTCGCGCGAGACAACGGCCTCCCATTCTCAGAGTTCTTTGCTCGCGTAAGTTGAAGTCCCAAACACATCGAAAGGCGCCTGTAGCTCCAGCATAACTAACAATCCCTCCCTCTCTAGGTACACCCAACACTGCATATCCCACTGAACGCGCTCGGCCTGGTCACCACCGTCGCCGCGCTTCTTGGATTGATCAACATCGGCAACACAACCGCGTTCTTCGCTATCCTCTCCCTCGCAACCATGGGTCTATACCTCTCCTATGTGCTCCCACTTGCATTTGTGCTCGCCCGCAAACTACAAGGCAGACACCCTCCCTATGGTCCCTTCCGTCTCGGTGTTTGGAGCATCCCCATCAACATCGCCGGCCTGGCGTTTGGAATCTTCATGATCATTTTCCTCCCCTTCCCTGTCGTTTTGCCCGTCACAGCGTCGTCGATGAACTACGCTTCCCCCATTTTGGGCGCTATCCTGATCGGTGCCCTCTTCGATTGGTTCATCAGCGGCCACAAGCGCTTCGAGGTCCCGACCAGCATGCCCGAGCATTATCACTAGGTGTCCATAAGTTTCTTTCGGCGCTGATTGTTTTTTGTTTTTCGGTTTCACACATATATACTCTCAGGCTGGCGCCCCCCGATGTTCTCTCGGTGTGTTTCGCAACCCTTTGAGCTTTGGGGACGCTGGGGCCAGGTGTCTATATTTCTTGATTTTTTTGGAAGGAAAACCCTATAGACGAGACGGGAGGGAGCCAACACTGCTCCCTCTGCTCAAGGCAGCTTTTCAGCAACCCCACCCCACGAAAATTAGGAGATTCGAAAACCAGAAACAAGACCCAAAATGAATGTCACCATGTGTGTCTGGGCATGTGTGTGACTGCATAACCGGAGTTTTGAAACAAGAATTGAAAATGGAGCGGCGTCTCAACCTCTTGGGGGCAAGATTATTTTTATGTGTTTTAACTCGACGACTGCATTATCTATCCAACCTACGTACATGACTTCCATACCCACACACACATGTGGCATTCATTCATTCCACATATACAATAATATACACACATCTACATGAACCTACCTCAACACTTGAACATCTACGCACGTCTCACGAGTCACCGCAACCTACCAACCGTGAGCCTGACCTGTTCATTGGGCGAGCGTTGGGAAGGGGAAGGGGAGGGGGGGCGGAGGGCGGAGGACAACGTCAAATCTAATGAACAACCATTCATCGAGCAACTAAATAGCCGAAGCATCCGCCTGCACGGCGTGTCTTGGTGCTCTTGGAGGGGAAGTCGAGACAAAGGACCTCGAACCTCGATCATATCCACATTATGGACATGTACTCCGTACGCGGGTTGGCCCACGAGGATTCTGCTTACACCCGGGAACTCGACGCCCCATAAAGGTCAAGCAAGAATCCCCATCAAGGCCCATAACAACAAGACACTTGAGGGAAGGGGGGAAGGGGAACAGTCTGGGCAATTGAAAGTCAATAGCGACGACATTCAGCCATGGGGGGGTGGGTTTTCCTAATACCACCCCCATGATTTTTCCTTTCCGTCGGAACGGAACGCAATCGCATGAACAACGTTTAGGTTCCGAACTCCCTCCTAAACCTTTCCGCCCTAGCCAGTTTTGCCATGCCATGCCATGCCATGCCATCATCCAACTCCTCCCACAATCAATGAATGTACAGTGTAATTACCAATGACAACGCCGTCGCTTGCTTCCATCCTCCATGCCTGAATACTCCACACTCCGTACTCCGTACAGCCTTATTATAAGCAAAGCAACCTTCCATCCTCCCTATTTTCTCCGTCATCTACGTCGTCAAAGTAAGCTTTTCCCCTCCCCTTCCATTCCTTTTGCCTTTTTCGTGGTACATACATGCGGGGGGGGGGGGGGGGGGGGGGGAATAACAAAATCCTTGATCCTTGATCCTTGATTTGATTTGATTTCAAAGGACGTGGTGTGGTGTGGTGTGGTGTGGTGTGGTGTAATGGCTTCGACGGGATGGATGGATGGATGGATGGATGGGCGGATAGCTAGCTAATATACATACATACATACATATGTAGTAGGACATAAGTATTAGTCCTTGAATAACACTGATCACAGCACTGTGTAGAAGGAGCACTACGACTGACTGACTGACTGACACTTACTATTACTATACTATACTATACCATGCTATACTATACTATACCATGCTATACTATGCTATACTATGCTATACTATACTACCTGCCGATCTAGGTATTATAATTATATGTAATCATATGTGTGCAGTTGAATCTAGTGCAGAGTGACCAGTTAGTCTCTCACCTCTCGGCGATGAGCAGCGAGCATACATACATATATATATATATTTCTCAGGAATGTGGAAAACTGTGTGTGTGTGTGTGTGTGTGTGTGTGTGTGTGTGTATGGATGTGACTGAAAGTTACACTTTTCCACCCTGCTTGTCCAAGTCTCTCAACTACGAGGTACTGGTACTTAGTATTGTACTTAAGACTCAAGTAGTCTGACGTCTCCTTCCACTTTGAGGAATTAGGCTTAAAGCACTCGCTGTTTTCAGTTGCATCTACACCTACTTACGTCCAACAGATTAAAATACCTAATTAATTGCTCCAAAGGCATCACACCAGATTGTTCGGAGTTGGGGAAACATGACATATCGTCATTCTTTCATTCATTTTCTCATTTCATAATCTCTAATTCCAATATGGAGCCTTCAGTCCCGTCAGAGAGTTCAGAATACCCTCGTGGTCACCGGTATCTTCCTTCTTCCGCTGCCCGCTCAACTCCATCTGGATTGCACGGTGGACGTGAACTAGCCAATCCACATAACTCTGAGCCTCGTTGTTTCGGTCTTCTACCAACATGCGCGCATATTCAAATTCACTACCGTCCAGCCCTTGTCTTGCCAGTGTGAATGTTGCAGATTTCGAGCCACGGATTGTCGAGAGGTATGCTATGAGATTGCGCACTTGGGCGTTGAGATGCGTCTCGAGAACGGGAAGGTCGTTGAGCATGGGGTCGAGGTCTTGGAGGGATTGTTTTCCTTCGCCGAAAAGATCTTCTAGAAGGTTTGGTGAGGTTTGTGAATGTAGCCAGATCAGCATGATTTGACCGTTGTCGATCAGATACACGCCTCCTTCTTCGACGCGGCCAAAAGAGGCTCGCATTGTCGGTGGAACAACGAGTTGGAACGTTTCAGAATTGGCAAAGCAATCCTCTGGTTGGAGGTTGTGGAGGGCATAAATGCGTGGGTACAGGTAGAGGGAAGTTTCCGTCACACCAGCGGAGCGCAGGAAACGTGCGGAATGTACACGACGATCAGTCGGTTCAACACCACCTGTTTCCACATTAATATTGAGTGTAGAGGGGAGCATTCATGTGGGACCAACCTTTGAAAGCCCGGCTCTTGATCAAACCGAGAGTATACATTGCGAATTCCTTAAGATGCTCCGGCAGCACAAGCTGGCCTGGAGGATGTGAGCCAGAAAAGTTCTTCCGGTAACCAGACAAAACATCTATCGTCCTCTCAGTGATGGCGGCTCTGAGGTCCTTTAGGGACTTCTCAGATATCCTGAAAGACGCCTCCTTTGCGAGTATGTTGACAACGGCGTCTTGATCAACGGTTCGCATCGTTTCCGTGGCACCTTCATTAACCCCAGCAACAACATTGATGCAACGCACTCGTCTCTGCCCAGTAGCTGACGTATACAGCAAGGCTGCTTGAAAGTGGGCATCCAATTTGGCATCCAACTTGCCATCATAAGAGAATGTAACTCCAATCGCCTTGTCCGCATCAATGGTGCCGATTTCAAGATCAGCTCCAAAGGAATTCTGAAGAAACGAGCCGTAGTAGGAAGAGACTTGAAGCCCGTTTGAACACCTCACTTTCATCAGTGCCTGATATCCTGTTTCTCGATGTAGCGAATGTTTAATCTCGGTTTGAAGCTTCAAAGAATCTCGCGGTGCAACGAAGTTTGGGTAATAGAACATCTCTCCACCTGTCAGACGAGACATATGGCCAATTGTTGCTACATCCATATATCCACCTCCAGCAGCGGCCAAGAAGAAATCAACACCAATACCTGCAGTAACCATGGCGCTGGCAGTTTTCTTCCAGAGAGGATGTTCAGTAGTGAAAAGCTTCTTCTCGTGATCGGTATCTCGGCCTTTCCCATCATCACGCAGATGCAACCTTCCAGGACCCCAGGTTGGGAGTGTTGACAAGGAGCAGATGATTTTGCCTCCGGTGGCTGCTAGTGCTGCCAGTGCGGCATTCAGAGTTGGCAGAAGAGCGGGTTCAGGGTTCTTAACCAAGGTAAACATAGTAGGGATGGATTGGAGGAGGGAAGTGATGACGTCTTTTGATTCGTTAGGGTCCACAAACAGTCCTTCAGCCAGGGGCACAAAGGGGTCGTCGAGGTCTGTCATGACCATCATTTGAGCCGTTGATAATCCCGCCGTCAGATTGTAGAATTGGACCTCCTTATCGTAGGTCACAATACCAATTTTGGTACCAGCGGGAATGGGAGACGTTGGCGTCTCCTCGTTTTCGTCCTCGTTCCTTTCGTGGCCGTAAAGAGCATCGTGAATACCTTGACATACGGAGGCGAGTAGCCCCCGATTGATTGCCTCTTGAGTGATATCGACCAAGAACAACCACCGCAAAGGAACAGGCTCTTTTGCCCAGTATTCTTTTGGTACCAAGTATTCAACGGTGCCCAACATCAATTCAGGACGTTGTAAGCGATCAACACGGACACCCGAAACATCAGTGGGAGCAAAATACTCAGGAGCGACATCGTTTGGAAAGTTGCACATGTTGCATACTAACTTGCTGCCACCGGATCGGAAGGTCATGAAAGGGTTGATATATGTCCTACATCTGCGACATCGTGGAGGACCTGCCTCACCAAAATCCAGGACTGGGACCGGCTGTTCTCCCTCCTGGGGTTGTGCAAAAGGCTGCAGGACAAGGCCAAGCGGTAAACCTGTCGATGCAAGAGCTTCTTGAGATGAAGGAATGTTATTGACAGTCAGACGGGCATACTTGGGAGTCGAATTTCCCTGATCGTGGGCCACAAAGGGGATGGCACCTGGCGGGGGGAGATGTTGTTCCATGCTCGGGTAGACATTGGTTTGATAATGCAGAGTAGCCGCGTCTCTAGCCCTAGCCACGCTGGGTATCTGCTCTGGATCGACACGGCCTTGTGTTGTGACTGCCTCTTCTCCCATCCGTAACTTGTCTGCGGGGTTGACGAAGTTTGTCTGGCCTGGTGGACCTGGTTGTTGTCCTTGGTGGCCGGCACCAAAGAACTGAGTACCAGCGGGCGTACCTGGTGGTCCTGGCTGCGCATGATCCCCTTGGGGCGCTGGAGCAGTGGCGGAGCCAATGTCATGATATGCATGGCGCTCCTTCTTTCTGTGTGTGCGTGCAGGTGCCGAACTTATTTCCGCGCCCGCCATTTGTGCGGCAAGCCCATTCATGGCATCTGGCTGCGGAGGAAGTTGGCCAGCATAGGCCTGTTGCTGCGAGTTTGCATAGACTTGTTGCGGATTGACTTGCCCACCATACTGTTGGTATTGGGGCTGCGGACTGGGGGATTGTTGAAAAGTGGAAGAGGTCTGTTGGGCTCGTGGGTCAATGTATCTGGGATCTTGGTTCGGATGAAGAGGCTGGCCAGGACCTCCGCCTTGATAGGCGCCGTAGTTGGACATGTTGTTCGCGTGTGTAGAATAAGATCAGGGTCTGGTTGGCCTGGACTTCATAGTGTATCTACCCAAGTAGGTATAAATATTATGGGCGGGGAGGAAATGTCAAACGTGACGTGGACGGCGGCAAGCTGGAGGGCCTTCGAGCGATGTTCCCATGAAATATGTACAAGTTGTGAAGATCTGTGTGTCCCTGGTCACCAAAGATGGCCACAGGAGACGGATAGATGTCCTGAGTCGCGACGCTGGAGTTGTGTTTTGTGTGTTGGCGTGCCGCATGGAGTTTCTCGGTTTTGGTACTGAACAAGTTTCCTCATGCAAATCCCCGGATTCGCCCATCGCGCCTCCCGTTGGTTGCCACCAAGTCGATTCACGTGCAACCCACACCCCACTCTCAACTCTACATGCCACCATCGACAATCAGTCTACATATCTAGGTCCTCAGTCTACTCGGTCGATTTCAAATAAAAAAGCGTGTCCAAAACAGGAGAGAAAATGGAAACGATTTCACCATTTCACAAGGACTGGAAGGATAGGGAATAATGTTTAGAGTAATCGATCATTGATTAGGTATCATAAAGTCATGTCGTATCTCCTGAATCCTGGAAAGGCACACGCAATGTACCATGCAAAAATGCATCAAAGCAGATGATTTACACGAAGCCGCCTGGGCCTCCACCTCCACTCCCATCTTTATGCCTTGGATCCGAGCTTCCAGGGAGCGGCGGGCCGGGAATGAATGGCATTGAGACTCGATTATCTCGTCTCACCTGGCCAGACTGTTCACCCAGCTGATCAGGGTATGGCGCCGGAGCAATGCCCGTTTCTTGGCCACCATAGGGATGATACTGTTGTTGAGGGTGATAATTCTGTTGTTGTGGATGATGGGGTTGATACCGGTTATCATTGTAACTCGATGTTGCAAGACCAATATCACTGGGATCGTAATAGTCGTTGCGCCCTTCTCCGTCAATTCGGTCGCTGTCAATGCGAGTGACAGCCGGTCGCGACATCGGCATGGGTTGACTGTGAGACAATAGATTCTGACCCTCATCAACGTCGCCGTTAGCAAATCGTTGCGGAGCGCTTCCTCCCCCGTACGCTGTCGACCCATTTAAATTCGTTAATTTTTGACCCTCTGCGTTGTAGTCATCGGTGGTGGTTTTTCGTGACAGGTCATAGCTCGTATCTTTATGGCGGTGTTTCCGATCTCGCATGAGCCATTTTGCTGCACGACCAGTCGCCTTGACCATGTCCCAAGGATTGAATGCATCCCAGATGGCTTTCAGGCCGAGAAAGCCACCTTTGTATGATCGGCTGCCGGCATCCTCACCCGGGACTGGTTTATCAATGAATGAAGGAGAGTCCATCGTGTACGGTTTCCAGCTGAAAGCCCACAGATGCAATATTGCAAAGAAGGCCATCTCGATGCACAGAAGCATTGCAGGAATACCAACTTTCAGGTCGGGGGTCTGGATTGTGTTGCTTGGCTTGACCGCACCGGAGCTAGTCAGGAAGGAGATCAATATGGTCTGCCAAAAGCTCAAAAAGATGACCAATTTGATGGCAGCGACTTTGAGAAGCGGCCCGTACTGCTGGATGTCCATGCGTAGCTGAATATAAAACTGAATCAAGCAGTACATGGCGATGGTGACCGCAACAGCTTCGATGAGCATGACCCAGATGTGAGAAAAGGCGGGATTGAGCGACTCTAGACAATAGCGGTCGAAGGCTTGAGTGACGACAGCGACAATGGTGCAGAAGACACGGATGAAGCAGTATTGAAAGATGGAGACCCAGATGACGTTGAACCAAGTCAGGCCGCTTCTTGGTTTGCGCAACCAGCCCTTTTCAGCGCCTCCAGTGCATTTCTGGAAGTATTTCATGGGCCAGACCCAGTTCTTGGGTGTTATCGAACGAAAGTAGATCTTCTGCTGGTGCAGATCGGCAGCAGCATATGAACAGAGCAGGCTGAAGAAGGAGGCGATTGCGAAAGCCTCATAGCAGTCTCGCAGGACCTCGAAGTAGACGCTGTGGTTGTAGTAGTAGAAGGAGAGGAAGGAGACCGCGGCGTAGACAGGTACCATGAAGAGGATGCGGATGATATGGCGTTGTTGAAAGGGTTTGGCATAGTGGGTTGCGTGCATGAAGATGAGAAAGAAGGAAACGGCTATGGCGATGATGCTGAAGACAGCAGAGAGCCAGAGGCCTAGGTGGTGGAAGGTGTAGTCGTGCCATATGGCTTCCTCAGTGATCAACATGTCCTCCTCGGTGGTATTGCACTGCGGCCACCCCATCTTGGATGCTTCGTTTTTCGTACAGTCAGGTCAAGGCCAGCTAGAGGATGGTTCGCATATTCTTTGCGCTTGGATGCGCGCAGGGACAAAAGGGCGTTTGCGCGGGGTGAGGGTCTGAACAATATGGCGGGCGCAACTTGGGAGCTGAGTATAGAGGTGCCTGGGAGAGGTGAGGCAGGAAGGGGCGTGGTTTGAAGGTCCACGTGGCAAAGAGTGACTGAGGTCGTTACTGAAGTGGTCAATCTATGACTGTTGGTGTAGGGAATAGGGAATTCTGGTAGCTGTCTACTCAGCGACTCCAAGCAGAAGAGCAGGTGTCTAAATCAATGGAATGATGGAATGAATGGCAAAGCTGGAGACTAACTGGGGGACGAGACTGCGCCGCAGAGAGTTTTAATTAGCCCTTTCTCAGAACGAGCTCCTCTGGGGTGCGTGGCAGCGTGGCAGGGTGCATTGCGTGCATTTCTTCTCATTCAATGCTCCAGAATGATTAATGCAAGCCAACCGAAGGCTGAAACCATTGGGGCGGCAGCCAATCCCTGTCAATACTCCGTGAGGGAGGGATGCCCATTCATCAGAAGAGTGGCGGATGCTGGGATCTTCGGGGCCTCGCGTTACCCATCGATTTGCTCCCAGCCGCCCACGGTTGGTTTCCACGGACCTGTAGAAATGTGAGATGAGAGAATTTCCATTCATCTGGTCAAGGACGATGAGGCAGATTCTCCCCCACCCACTTGCTCGACCTGCATTCCAAGACGGACCAAGACCTGACAAGACTTTTCACTGTAGGGCTTCCCACCCTGTCATGTGCCAGGTAAGCTCATCGCCACGACTGCTTGTTTCTTCTCGGTTCCCGAGGGATGCATGAGACTCGACTGAGTTCCTCACCGTCCAAAAATAACCCCGAGGGCGTTGGATGCCTGGGGTTTCTACGGAGTACAAGTGTTCCGTTCCGCGGGGATAGACACCGTCAGGTTGCTCTGATCGGTGGCGTATGTATAATCTGCACTGTAATTAAGATGTCCAAGGGATCGGATGATCGTCGCACTTCTCGTATAAGATGTTCGTATTGAGCTCAATATACGGAGTACTTTAAGTTAGTTATTCACAGGTATGCCAGCCAAAGCACCTTAAGTCTAAGATATGTTCGCTTTCACCATCACCTCCAAGTGTCACATCACGTATGTGTGAGGCGTGCGGTGCCCTCTGGACTTAGCAGGCGCCTGCAACGAGCACCTTCAAAACTGGCCAGGCAGGTATCTACAATTTGCTCTTCGACGACGGATCGGCACAGCACTCGCCGCCCACCACGGCCTCAACAGCAGGCTGACGGTGCTGCTCGGCTACCAGCGTGCTCTGGTTGAAGCTCTGCTCGCTGGGAGGCACATCCAGCGCCGGGTTCTTGTCGAAGAAGTTGACCGGCTTCAAGCTCACCTTGATGATCTCACACGGCATGACAGGGAAATCCTCGATGCGGGGGACGTGGTTGATGCCGAATTGCACCCACACCACGATATCCGTGTCCTTGACGTTGTCCTTGCGGTCCGCCCAGCTACGCACCCCCTTGCCACCGCGTGACTGATTCGTGTACCAGC
>Ga0105239_10002585_pt1 | contig 22929 bp, 14 predicted proteins | sample KBSC44metaG_FD_92761 | JGI IMG/M metagenome (GOLD analysis project Ga0105239, IMG submission 92761) | Corn rhizosphere microbial communities from Kellogg Biological Station, Michigan, USA - KBS C4-4 metaG | ecosystem: Host-associated > Plants > Roots > Rhizosphere > Soil | place: Michigan, USA... | reverse complement strand
TTTGGATCAGGGTTCTCATAGGTTTGGATCAGGGTTCTCATAGGTTTCCGGACATTGTTCTCATAGGGTGGATAGGTTTGGGTTCGGGATCAAAAAGGATATTGGATACTAGTAACTTACAACGGACAGTTCAGGGGTTTTTTGGATTCTTTGGATCTTGGGTTTTTCGGATCTTGGATTCTTTGGATCTTGGTTTTTCGGATTTGGATTTTCGGCTTTTTGACTTTGGATCTTGCAACGGTGTCTCGCGCTTTGACAACACAAAGATGCTACGGAAATGACGGCGTTCCGCATTTTTCCACATGGTATTAACAATGTTGCTTGGTTAACTTAAACTGGTTTAGTAACAAACACCTAAAATGGGGTTTTCCCCATGTGGCTGACGCGTAGTTTTACGATGGTTTGGTGCCTTAAAAGGTCAAATATTGACCTAAAATCGGGATATTTGGATCATGGCAAAGAGCAAGACCACCATTCTCAGGACGGACATACTTTCTGACAACTGGTACACACTGAAGAAGATCACTTATCAACGACAGAAAAGCGACGGAACAACAGAGACGCATAGCCGGGAGGCATATGACAGAGGGAATGGAGCCGTCATTTTGCTATACAATCGCCTCTCGCGTACAGTGATACTGACGCGACAGTTCAGGCTACCCACCTTTATCAACGGCAATCCTGACGGGATGCTCATCGAAGCCTGTGCGGGACTTCTGGATAAGGACCAGCCCGAGACGGCCATCCGCCGTGAGACAGAAGAAGAGACGGGCTACAAACTATCAGCAGTAGAAAAGATATTCGAAGCGTATATGTCTCCGGGTTCGGTGACGGAGATACTCTATTTCTTTATCGCGGAATATTCAAGTGACATGAAGGTCCACGAAGGAGGAGGACTGGTGGAAGAGGATGAAAATATCGAGGTGCTCGAGCTGCCCATCGACCGGGCCATGCAGATGATCGAAAGCGGCGAGATAAAAGACGGGAAGACGATCATGCTGCTGCAGTACATAAAACTGAAGAACATCCTTTAATATAAATCACATGAAAAAGCTTGCCTTATTCTCCTTTAGCCTTTTGATCCTTGCCGGGACCGCCGGCGCGCAGGCCGCGACACCAAATGCACAATCCCCACAGGTGACCACCGCCAACGGCATCGTCGGAGGTGTCGTGGAAACCAGTGGCATCCGATCGTTCGAGGGCATCCCATTTGCCGCGCCACCGACAGGCGATCTGCGCTGGAAGGCGCCACAGCCCGTAAAGAGCTGGAGCGGCGTAAAGAAATGTGACCATTTCGGACCTCAGGCTATGCAGCCACGTATCTATAGCGACATGATCTTCCGCTCAGCTGGGGTCAGCGAAGACTGTCTTTATCTGAATGTATGGACACCGGGCGGGGACGCGAGAGACCTGCCGGTGCTGGTCTATTTTTACGGTGGCGGTTACATGGCGGGTGATGGTTCGGAACCCCGCTATGACGGCGAGAGTATGGCGAAGCAGGGGATTGTCGCGGTCACTGTCAACTACCGGCTAGGCGTATTTGGTTTTCTGGCGCATCCCGAGCTGACGAAAGAGTCCCCGTACCACGGCTCCGGCAACTATGGTCTGATGGATCAGGCGGCGGCGCTGGCCTGGGTGCACCAAAATATCAGCGCCTTTGGAGGCGACCCTACGAGGGTGACGATCGGCGGTGAATCGGCGGGCTCTCTTTCTGTGAGCGCGCAGATGGCTTCGCCGCTGTCGAAGGATCTTATTGCGGGTGCTATCGGCGAAAGCGGATCATTGCTCGGCGACGCTACAAAATCACTGGCCGACGCGGAGCAGACAGGTGTAGCCTTTGCCCGCAGCTGTGGAGCTTCGACCATTGCCGAACTGCGGGCCCTGCCGGCGGAGAAGGTACAGAAGGCGGCGAAGGGGTTCAGCTATTATCATTTCCCAGTCACGGTGGACGGCTATTTCTTCCCGAAGCCTCCTGTCGATATCTATCTGGCGGGCGAGCAGGCGCACGTGCCTTTGCTTGTGGGCTGGAACATCGAAGAAGGCAGTTACAAGTCTATCACGGGTGATAATCCGCCCCGGAAAGAGAACTATGAGAACGGTGTGCGAAAGATGTTCGGCATTGCGGCGGATAGTGTGCTACGATTGTATGCAGCGGCGAGCGACCCGGACGTAGAAGAGGCGGGTACAGACCTTGCGAGCGACCATTTCATTGCGTACGGCACGTGGCGCTGGTCGGATATCCAGGCAAGGACGGGTGGCAAGCCGGTATACCGGTACCTGTTCGGGAGTTTGCGGCCGCTTGTGCGGCCGGCGCGGAGGCCGTCGCATTCAGCGGAAATAGAATATGCGCTGGGGAATTTGCCGCTGAACACCGTTTATGCGTGGGGGGCTACTGACTATGCCATATCTTCGACCATGCAGGGATATTTTGTGAACTTTATCAAGTCCGGAAATCCTAATGGGAAGGGGATTGGCGTTGCCAGCGGAAACCTGGCGCAGTGGCCGGCGGTAAAGCCTGGAAAGCCCGCGACGGTGATGCATATCGGCGAGCCGACCGAGGCAAAGGTTGAGCAGCACCGGGAACGGTATCTGTTCTGGCAGGGGCGGGGTGGATTTTAGAGGAGGCCCGGTCGGGGACGTATGGCGGAGGCGCCGGCGGCGCGGCGTTGAACAAATAAAACAATCATATGCGAATTATTTGGATGCTCACAGCGGTACTGCCCCTTCTTGCCACTGCGCAGCCGTATCAGAAACTGCATGAAAAAGCGATTGTGGTAGACACGCACAACGACGTGCTGAGCTCCGCAACGATGCACGGCCTGAATATCGAGTCAGACCTGAAAGCCCGGACGCATTCCGACCTGGCGCGGTTCAGGAAGGGTGGGGTCGACGTACAGGTGTTCTCTATTTTTTGTGACGACAGCTATGGGGTGGGCAGCGCTTTCCGGCGGGCCAACCAGGAGATCGATTCGCTGTATGCCATTGCAGGGAGGAATCCAGATAAGATGCAGATCGTAACGACGCCGGACGGACTCGAGCAGGCGGTGAAACTCCACAAGCTGGCAGCCATGATGGGCGTTGAGGGTGGGCATATGATCGAGGACAATATGGACTACCTGGATAGTTTTTACCGGAGGGGCGTCCGATATATGACGCTGACCTGGAATAACAGCACTTCATGGGCTACCTCTGCGGCGGACGAGACGAACAAGACCTTTACGGTGACGCCCTATGGTCTGACGGAGAAGGGGAGGGAGATCGTGCGGCACATGAACCAGATCGGGATGCTGGTCGACCTTTCGCACGTCGGCGAGCGTACCTTCTGGGACGCCATTCATACGACGAGCAGGCCCGTGCTTGTTTCCCACAGTAGCGCATACGCGTTATGTCCCGTCCCGCGCAATCTGAAGGACGACCAGATCAGGGCCGTCGGACAGAACGGCGGGGTCATCATGGTCAATTTTTACTCGGGGTTTCTCGACAGCACCTATGGAAGGAAGCTGCAGGCTTTTCTGACACGGCACAAGCCCGAGCTCGATTCGATGGCGGCGGCCAAGGCTCCCGGCTACGCTGTCAACGAGTTCCTGTCCAAAAAATACCCGGAGGAGGCCGACTCCCTGCGGGCGCCGCTGTCGCTGCTGATCGACCATATCGATCATATCGTAAGGATGGCCGGCATAGACCATGTGGGGCTGGGCTCGGACTTTGATGGGATAGAATCGCCGCCCAGGGGCCTGGATGACGTGTCGACCTATCCGTTGGTCACGAAAGAGCTGATGAGGCGTGGATATGGCAATGCCGATATCATCAAGATACTCGGCGGGAACTTTATTCGGGTATATAAGGCCAATGCCATAAATTTACGACCATTATGACCTCGAGACCGGTATTACTCTGCATCGCAGCCTGCGCTTTTCTGTCGGCCTGCCAGCAAATGGAGACCAACGATAATAGTACACCCACCGACAGCCTGGTGAATACCAGCGTCTACCCGGTGCAGGCAATGCAGGTGGTGGCGCCCGTCGGCCTCAAACTTTCCTATACCGGCAGGACGATCACGGATAGCTCGTTCTTTTACCAGGTAACGTCTACCTATAACGGGGAGACCTTCGGGTTCAACCTGAGCGTCCCGCGCAAGGAGACGGGCATCGCCTACCTTTCCAGCAAAGGTAAGCCCAGTGACGATCTGCTCCATTTCATGCAGGGATTGTACGGACAGCGCGTGGATTCGGCGAGTCATATGGGAGAGTATATCGCCGCCAGCTATTCTTCGCTGGGCGCGCTGATAGCGACGACCGACACCGGGGGAAAGCCTGCGGCTGGGGGGAAGCCTGCTGTTGACAGCACAAAACCACAAAAGCCCGGGAGCCTGGGCACCCAGAACAAACTGATCTTCAGAAACGCCGCCGGCGACCAGGCGGAGATATATCTTGACATCGACGAGAAAGAGCATTGGATCGGTCTTATGGAAAAGGACACGACCGATCGGGCGCCGCTGATCAGGTGCCTAACGCAGAAATAGAAGCATGAATCTCACTATTACAACCACTCATTTTTTTAAGAACAAGCGGGGGCTGGTGCAGCCCGCTATCAAGATAAGGGGGAGGGAATACCTGCGTATCATCTATGGACCGGAGTATACGATGCCGGAGCATCTGGCGAGACTGAAGGGCAGGGGGCTGTCGGGCAAAAGGGGGCTGGCTTTGCGGGAGTTTGCGTTGGGGATGGAGGGGTTGGAACGGTTTGTAAAACGCGAGCCACTGCGAAGGGTACACGAATGTGTGTTTGGGGTGCTGGCGCTCGAGAGTGAGCCGCTGGATCCGCGATTGTGAGGATGGGTGGTTGGGGGGTGACTAAAGGAAAATTGTAGACATTTTTCCACGTCGGGTGGCGTGGCCACCGTGGGTCCCGTAAAAACAGGAAACCCGATAGGGGTTAGCTATCGGGCCTTTAATAGTTTGTACAATTGGACCTGAGCAACGGTGAACTAAACGAAGAGATTAGGGGTTTTCCGGTAAAAAATTTACCGCACTAAAAGTATTTGATTCTTAGGAACTAAAAAATAGACCCTGGGGTTTGTTTTGGAGATGTGGCCCCGAAAGGCCGCGCCCCGATCGTGCGGCCTCAGCCTTTGGGCGCGGCTCGCTTTATATGTCAAAACGGAAAAAGGGCGAGTGGTAACCTGCCTTCGCCAGCACCGGTTTCGCCACATTATACACTTTTGTCCCGCCGACAGCGCCCTCCAGTGTGCCGGCATGCGCGTGCCCGTGGAAGGCTGCGACCACCTGGCGGCGGGTCAGGGGGTCCGCGAGGCGCGACGAGCCAAGGAAGGGGAATATCTGCTCTGGCTCGCCTTTCACGGTATCCTGTATGGGAGAATAGTGGAGGACTGCGATCTTTTTGAGGTTCTCGTGCTGCTGGTCGAGCCGGGTGAGGGCGCGTTCGAGTGCGAGGGCTTCGTTGACGGCCTCCTGGACGAAGGCTTTCATGGCGGCCTCGCCGAACATCGACAACATATAATTATCAAAACCGCCACCGAAGCCCTTCACGCCGGCAAAACCAATATCGCCGAGGACCACGGCCTCGCCGTCGAGGATATGAAAGGTCTCGCTTTGTAGCACCTGCCGGATCATCTTGTGCCGGCCTTTTTCGTGGTCGTGGTTGCCAAGGACGGCGACTACAGGGATGGTACAGGCCTTCAGCTCTTCTTTTAACACCTGGGCCTCCGCCTCGTCACCGGTATTGGTAAGGTCGCCGCAGATGATCAATATATCCGCCTCCCGGGAGACGTCCCGGAAAAAGTCGGTCCACTTCGTTTTGTCCGTCTCCTGTACGTGTATGTCGGCGATCGCAGCCAGACGCGTTTTTCCGTCGGGTGTGGGCATATCAGATCGTTTTTATGGTTAACGCCTTGTATTTGCCGTCTATAACATCCACGGCGTACTGGGTTTGGTCGATGAGGGGACCGCGGCAGACCTTCTCCTGTGGCGAAGGCGTCAGGTATTGCTGGCGACTCCTTTCCAGTAGTTCGTCGAAGAGGTGCCGGGGAATGATCTGCTGGTAGTCTGAAGGATAAACGAACTGAAACAGCAGCAGCTGGGCCAGCAGCAGGTGCCAGTGCCTGTCGATGTGCTCCATGAGCCTTTGCCAGTCCAGGGTCTGTCCGCAGTGCAGCAGCAAGTGATTCACGTCCGCGCCATCATACCGTTCGCGGTTCTGGACAAAGAGCTTGCACCAGATGAGCTCTTCCACCGGCAGTATCTGGACGGGCAGTCCCTGAAAATCTGCGGTTACTGCGTGCCGGTACCAGCTGTCGTCCACGGCGCAGATATTGTTGGGAGAGTCAAAGATGATGTCCATGAAGTGCTCTCCCGAGAAGATCTTGGCCAGCCACCGTGCGTCGGTGAACTGGACCGTATAGCCGTAGTCTTCAAATGTCTTCAAGATTCGCGGGACCTGGCTGGTCTTGCAGAAGATGTCGAGGTCCTTGGTGTGGCGGCTGATCCCTGTATAATGATAAAATGCAAAGCCGCCACCGACCATGAACTCCTCGCCGCTGGTCTGCAGTTTGAGCAGCGCCTCCCGGTAGAAATCCCTGGCGCCCTGATCGTGTATCTCACCGGTAACCATAAAAGGGTTACTATAAAAACTGTGCCCCCGCGCTGGCCCTGAGTACGATCGTCTATTTTCCGATGCGCGCGGTGACGCCGGCGTAGCTCTCTTCGATTGCATTCAGCTGAGCAAGCAATTCTTCCTTTAGTGCCGCCGGAATATCTCCAAAAAATTGATCGGCGATCTGCTGCGCCAGCCGCTGGGCCTGTCGAAGGGTTGTTTTCCCCTCCTTAGTAATCGCGAGCAGCCGGGCTCTTTTGTCTGAGGGATCGACCTTTTCGGTCAGCAGACCAGCGCGGATCATGCGGTTGAGGATATCGATACCCGTGGTGGGTTCAAAGAGAAGGTTATAGCTGATGACGTCTGTTTTGCGGGTCGACTTGCGGGTGTCGATCGCGTGGAGGAAAAAATACCATTCGGGCTCGATGTCCAGGTGCTCCTTCAGCGCCACCTTGAGGTAGGTGCGCTGCAGCGAGGCGATGCGTCCCAGCATGCGGGAGAGCCGAAAACTGCTATCGGCGTCCGGCGGCGTGTTGGCGCGTGAGGGATCTTTGGTAGATGACATAACACAAAAATACATCGAATCCGATGTATTTTATTAAAGGCCGATAGCCTGGAGGAGGCAACCAGCATCGCGGAGACCTGCCCCATTTATGAATTTGATGGTTATGCCGAGGTGCGGGAAATGCAGGGGTAGGGGCGGAAAATATCGGGGAGAGCCTTATATTTACACAAACCTATCACCAACACTTAACCGCTGATGGCCGGAAACAGAACGCTTAACCGATTGTTGCAGTCAATTTTATTCCTATTGTTCTCGGGCTGGCTGTACTTATTTATTGTCACTCCTGTAAAGATGTGCCCGGATTCCTACGGATACTTTGCCGATGCCGAGCATCTATTTGACCCCGGATACCAGACGATAAGGCCCGTAATGTTCCCTGCGTTGCTGTGGATATTACATGTTATCCCCATAAAAATGAGCATAGTTGCCTATTTGCTCAACTGTGCGAGCCTGTTATACCTGGTAAAGCTCGCCAGCGGGAGGGGCGGCGTGGGGAACGATAGCGTGGGGATCGCTAGTGGGGGGGATGCTAGTGGGGGGAACGCTAGTGGGGGGAACGATAGCGTGGGGGACGCTAGTGTGGGGGACGCTAGTGGGTGGAACGCTAGTGGGGGGAACGCTAACGTGGGGAACGATAGTGGGGGGGATGGCAGCGGAAGGGATGGCAGCGAGAAGAACGTCAGCGGGGGAGATGCCAGCGGGAAGAATCCTCTATTCTCGCTGCGGAATACGATCGTATTGACGGCTTTCCTGATGCTGATAGGGATTTGGAGCTACTGTGGAACCTATCTTACTGAATCCATCCTGTTTGCCGTTCAGATCTGGATATTCATCTTTCTGTATAAGGTCGTATTCCCTCCAAGGGGCCAAAACGTCCTGGTGACCATCCTCTACGCCCTGGTGATATGCCTGCTGGCAACGACTCTGAAGCCGTGGATAATGATCATGGTATTGCTGACCAGTGTTTTCCTGTGCATCGCTAGCCTTGTCATCCGGTCGTTCCGGTCAAAAATGGTCTCTTCCTTTTTGCTGCTTATCGTTGCCCTCTTGTCGTTCGTGGTCAGCCTGGGATATAACAGGAGTAAAAGTTTTGAAAAGGCCAATATGGTGGTGTTTATGGCCGGCTCTGGCTTTGAAGAGACGCTGCAGGAAAGGATTGCCGGCGACAAAAGCCTAAATAAGGAGGACTCGGTATTTCTGGCAGCCGTCTTATCCGACATCGGGCTGATCATGCATAAATACGACCGGGACCCCTGGTCAGCTTCGAGGGCCAACGAGCTTCGAATACTAAATGTTCTTGACAGGAAATATGAGCCAGGGATCGTCAGGGCCTTCCGGGCCATGTATTTTCAGCGGTTCAGGGATTTTCTGGGATTGATCGGCCTGTCCCTTGAACGGCATATATCCGACCTGCGTCTGGATACTTCGTGCTTTGAGATCGCCTATGGTCCCGAATTACCGGGACTAAAGAATCTTTCCATCATCATCATTGTTTCTTTTTCAGTGCTGTTGTTGGTCTACCAGTCTACCAGGCGAGACCCGTCCACGGGGCGGAAGACCGGATTGCGGCCAATAAGCAACTACCTGAAAGAAAATATACAGCTCTCGATCTTCATAGGCATCATTCTGCTGTCGGGAATTATTTTCAGCCTGCTACTTACGCTGGCCGGTGCATTCGAACTGAAACGGACCAACCTGCCAGCCGCTATTTGCCAGGCGATCGATATTGCCTGGATCGTTATGAGCTACTCATCCTCGTCTGATCTTCACAAAACGCAATAATATACCCATCCAGATCGGCGACATAAAACTCCCTTCCATAAGGCATCTCCCTCAATGGTTGAACCACATCGACCGGAGCGGTCAGGATCCGGTTGTAAAGATCCGCGATGCCCGTGACAGAAAATAGAATGTCGACGTGTTCATTCTGCCTCCTGTATTCTTCCCCTGCCAACGGGACCGCCTGTTTCAGGTGGATGGAATGGCCGTCCCGCCCAATCCCTGCGTAAAATTCCTCATAGCGGAACTGCACCGCAAAGTCCATTGTCCCCGTATAAAAGTCGATCGACCTTTCCATGTCTTTAACGAGCAGCAGCGGACTCATACCCTTCAATGAAGGCCGCGGTGCGGAACTGGCGGCTTGCGAAGTCTCCGCAGGCTGCGACCTAGGCCTGGCCGCCACCGGTGGGGCTGCCGGTACTGCGAGCCCCATCCGCATCTCTATAAGGTGTTTGACAAAGCCGGCCTTCTCATAGGCGGTGATTGCGGGGTGGTTGTCGTAGTAGACATCCAGGCGCAACTCGTAGATATTTTGGGTGACGGCCCAGTTGGTGAGGGCGTCGATGATGAGCCGGTTGATGCCTTTTCCGCGGTGTTCGGGGACGACGTACATAAAGCCGAGATAGGCGTGGTGGGTATGTTTGAGATAGTGCCTCCCCTTTTCGATGCGGGCATAGCCCGAGCCGATGAGGACGCCGTCCAGTTCGGCGACCATGAGGCGGATCTCGGGTGCGCTCAGCATATAGCGGAGATCATAATAATTGATCGCGCCCTCGCGGATGGTAGGGTCGAAGGGTCGCTCGGCTGCGATGACCCCTTGCTCGAAAAGGAGCAGCGTGTCGAGGTCTGCGTTAGTCGCCGGTCTTACGTTGATTGAGGACATAAGTAAATTTAAGATAATAACTCTACACGGGCGTGGTAAAGGAATTTAAGGGGTTTCACCTATTGCAAATGAAGCTAAAATGTCGTCATTTTATTCAATCGGTTGACCTACCGGTTTAGTATATTTCTAATTTCCGTTCCCCTATCATTTACTGACAGACTTTACTCCTGACTTAAACCTTGCTATATGCGACACCAAAGCGCATGTCTGACTGCATGCCTGCTGCTTAACCTATGTTTCTTCTCCCGCCCGGCGAGTGCCCAGTTCGCCGATGACAAGACCACTTCCCTGGCCTCCGGATACGCAGAGACCGTCCACCGGAAGATCGCGAAATTCGATCAGCAAACGCAGGACTATTCCCGCAGTACACTGGATAAGATCATCCGGGTGGAGCAAAGTATGCAGTCGAGGGTCGCTGCAACCGACCCGTCATTCCCTGCCTCCATGTTCACTTATGCAATCGATTCAATCCGGAAAATGAAGGCCGCCCTGGCATCCGCCACGACCCTGAAGTCCGCCGCTGGAGCCCGAAGGCTGACCGACGGTAACTATTTTCCATACGCCGACACCCTGCGCCAAACGCTGGCCTTCCTGCAAAAGGACCCTGGCGCGGTAGACGCGCTGGAGGCCCGGCTCGGGCAGATCGCTGTCATCCGGAATTTCATCCAGCAGCAGGTAGGGGTGCTGAAGGACGTGGCGGCCAAATTCCCACAATGCGTGAGCAGCCTGCAGCGGTTGAATAAAGCGGCTTATTACTATTCCGCGCAGATGGCCCAGTACAGATCGGCACTGAAAGACCCTGCAGCGATCGAGCGCAGGATGCTCGACCTCGTGGAAAGATCGCCGGTATTTCAAAACCTGATGGAAAAGGACGGCCGGCTTTCAGGACTGTTTGCTCCCCGATCGGCCTTTACGCCTTTTGCGCTTAGCGGCGGCGGTTCGTCTGCCAGCTCCGGCCTGCCATCGAGGGCCGCGCTCGCGGAATACGTCAGGAAAAATATGCCTCTCTCCACGGATACGGCCGATCCGCTATCGCAACTGCGGCCAAAATTGCTTGCTGCCGGGGACCGTCTGCATCAGTCGGCCGGGGCGCCCGCCATGGCTCAGGCAGCCGACATCACCCAGGCAGCCGATATCACCCAGGCATCCGATATCACCCAGGCATCCGCCATCACCACGGCATCGGTCATCACCCCGGCGGCCAATATCCCGCAATCACAGGATATAACCAACGCACCGGGACATTTTGTCCCCAATTTACAGCGCGTCAAACCCTTTCGCGGCAGAATGGAATTTGGTGCCGATATACAGTTCGGCAGGGCGATCAGCTACCTGCCTGCGACAGCCAATATAGGCGTCAGCGCCGGCTACCGCCTCAACGACCGTTGGAGCACGGGCATCGGCCTCGACTATTTTGTAGGAATGGGTACTGGCTGGAAAGATATTCATTTCTCCAGCCAGGGCATCGGCATCCGGTCTTATGGCAAATGGCTGTACAGGAAAGGCTGGAGCGCCAGGGGCGGACTCGAGTTCAATTATATGACTGCATTCAGCAGCATCGCCCAATTGAAGGCGCTGCCCAACTGGCAGACCATGGCCCTGGTGGGCATCAGCAAAAAATATAGGGTCAGCCGAAAGGTGGGCGGCGACGTCCAGGTCCTCTACGACTTTTTTTACCACCAGCATCTTCCCAACACCCAACCATTGATCTTCCGCCTCGGATATAACCTCAAATAATCTTTTCCAAACAGCTGTTTTTACTATGAGAAAGGTATTTCTTCTTTCCCTGCTTGCACTCATCCTTGTCCGCGCAGCCGCGCAGGTGAATGTTCCTACGGGGACCGCCGAATTTTCGATGTCCATTCAGAACTGGCAGGACACCAAAAGCCGGTTGAATGCGAACATCGTTTTGCAATACAACAGCCGAAACGGCCTGAAGGTCGACGACATCGCCTCAAACGTCGGACAAGGCTGGAATCTCAGTTCCAGCGGCGTCGTGGTACGGATCCAGGTCGGCCAGCCGGACGATCAGAAACCCAAAGACGGTCTCTACACGGATGTCACCAAATATCCGCCGGGCTACCTGTACAACCCGGCCGGCATCTCCCTCGGCTGCCCAAGCGCGCTGAAGTACTATCCCATCTTCGGCTCGGCCAATGTCGTGTACAGAAATGACAACGCCACGGACGCTGACAGGGAACAGGACTATTTTGCCTTTAGTTTCAACGGACGCAACGGCCTGTTCGTGCTCGGCAAGATCGGTAGCGTCCCGGGCAAACCCAACAGCGGAAAAGCGGTATTCCTTGGAGACAGCAAGCTGAAGGCCTGGTATGACATTGACGAGACGGCAGCCTCCACCCAGCATCTGCGAACGACGATCAGCGCCTTTCATATCCAGGACGAGAACGGTCTTATCTACACCTTTCAGAACAAGGGTCTTACCCGCGTACTGAAAACGCATTCCTGTCAGTCTTATAGCGACTATTGGGGCAATCCACTGCCGATAAAATCAGCGTCGCCTACTTCCTACAGCAGCTGGACCACCTATTTTGAGTCCGTCTATGACGAACTGATGGACAGCGACAATCCCTACGTCGTGGGCAGTTGGTATCTCAGCGAGGTGAAGGACCCGTTCACCACCCGGACGATCACCTATACCTATCACACCGAAGCGCTGAATAATTTTGCCGGAACCGATATCCGGGGCACCAGCCAGCCCTACGCCATCGTAACCATCAAATACTCTGTGACACAGACCCCCGTCCTTGACGCGGTCAATTATCCCGATGGCACTACAGCTACCATGGTCTATGGGGCCAACCGCGCCGACCTCAACGGGGACAAGCAGCTGTCCGGCGTGCGCGTCACGTATAAGGGCAGGACTTCCTACCACTTCGATTTTGTCCAGTCCTATATGATAAAGAACCAGATACGCCAGCCCAACAACGGCGGCGACAACCGGCTGTCAAGGCTCTGCCTGCTGGCCGTAAAGAAATGGGGGACCGACGACTATGGGCAGGCAACGGCATACAGCTTCACCTATAATATGGGCACAGACAACACGGAAAACTGCGTACCGCCTCCCTTCTGTATGGTCCACGATATCTGGGGTTTTTACAACGGGGACATACATACGGCTTTCGACAACAGCAACGGTAATACGATCATCCCTTCGCCTTTTGGGTATGTTTTCGGCCGCAGTTTTTATGAATACGAGGCGTTTGCTTATCTCTACGCGAATATCCATCCCAAGCCGCACCCCGATGCGATGGTCAAGCCTGGATATGCCGCACTCGGCCTGCTGAAAAGTATCACCTATCCCGGCGGCGGTACGCTGACCTATGCCTACGCGCAGAACACCGGCATATTCCCCGGAGACGCGACGGAAACCAATTGTGCAGGTGTACACGTCTCGCAGACGATAATGCATGACGGCAGCTCGTCGACGACGGCAGACGTGGTCACGAACTATAGCTTCACGATGCCTGACAGCAAGTCTTCGATCTGGGGGCTGGAGAAGCCGATCAACCTGCGCGTCTCCACATCCAGTTTTTATCCCGAATCACAATACGTTACTCCGCTGGGTTGCGACTACAGCTACAAGTATCCCGGCATCCTTTCGGCAGATCAGGCGACCAGCCTTTCGGACATGCAGCAGGCCATGGCGATCTTTTCGAAAATTCTGGGCTATGCCGGCCTGGCCATGGATGTGTATCAGGTGATCGCCGCCTCGGGCGACAACCCGGTGTTCGCGATCGTCGAGCTGGTGTGGGACGTGCTGGTGAATTTCGCCACTTCCTGCAACCAGCACACCGATTCCTATACGGACATGCTCTACTACGGGTCGGACATGAACAGCGTCAATCCACTGCCCGTCCAGTTCAAAAGGGCGGTCGTGTCACTGGGTAGCAGCGGAACACCCAACGGCCAGACGGTCTATGAGTTCACCAGTCCCGGTGATCCCGGTGTGCCGGCCCTCCTCGTCAATGACAACAGCGCCTCCTTCTCACAGCGCCAGCGGGCCCTTTCCTGGGTATATGGGCTTCCAAGGATGGTGACGGTAATGGATGCTGCCGGAAATACGGTGAAACAGACGCAGACCGACTATGACTTCTCCGCCCAGATAACGCAACGCACTATCGACGACGGCACCGGTACTGCCTCGGCCGGTTCCTGTACCTGTCTCCCGGTAAACCTGCACTCGAAAGGATCGGATGCCTGGACGACTTCAGCGTTTAGCAATGTCTACGAGACGGCATCGACGGACGATATGGCCATTCAGCCCTATGTCCTTTACACGGGACGGGCGGCCGCGACCGACGTATACGAACGCACGTTCAAAGACGCGAATAACAAGCTGGAGACTCGTGTTCACTATGACTACGACCCCAACAACTACCTGCCGCAAAAGGTGACCACGACGCTGAGCAACGGCGACAAGAGCGTCAGGGAGACCTACTATGCACCTGACTACACGGCCGGCGGCACACTGCAGACCCTGACCGACAACAACCTCGTGACGCTGCCCGTGGCTTCCTACAACTCCATTGTCCGGGACGGCGTGACGACCTATCTCGGCGCTTCTGTATATGGGTTCAGCACGCAGGGCAATGGTGATATAAAGCCTGACAAAGCCTATACCTCCTGGTCGAGGGGCAGTTTTAACTTTAGTTCCGCCAACCCCCTCAACTATCCGAACCTTGTCCAGACCCAGAGCTACGGCTATGATCCGGCCAATGGCAATCTGGTCCGAAAGTCGGACGAGGGCGGCAGGGTCGTCACGAACCTGTATGACTATGACGACAATTATGTTGTGGCCACGATAGTCAACGCAGACCCGAACGCCGACAAGGTCGCATACAGCAGTTTTGAAACAACGGCCACGGGATTATGGGCCGTCGGAGGGACCAGCACCTGGCAAGTGAACAACGCCATCACCGGAACAGCCGGCTTCGATCTTAGCGGACGGACACTTACCCCTTCCTTTCCCGCGGGCAAACCCTATATTCTTTCATTCTGGGCATCCACCGGCGCTTCGGTCTCCGTCAGCGGCGGCACGCTGGTGAAGACGGGGCCCAGTTACCGCAATTTCACCTACTATGAATACACAGTGACATCCGGCAGCCCGGTCGTTTCGGGCAGTGGTGTGATCGACGAGCTCCGGTATTACCCGGCGCGTGCGCGGATGACGAGCTTCACCTATGACCCGATACTGGGCAAGACATCGGAGTGTGATATGAACAACCGCATTTCCTATTATGAATACGACCCTTTCGGCCGGTTGCATGTTATCCGGGACGAGCAGTCCAATGTCATCAAATTGTTAGAATATAACTCCAAACAGTAGAATATGAGCGCCGCCATACAACGATATATACTTATCCTTCTTCTGCTGACCGGCTCCCTGTTGGTACCGGCTAAGTCAGAAGCCCAATCGGTGATACATGTCTACGGCAATTATTGCGTGGGACTGTCGAATACATTTGCGTGGACAGGATCAGGCACGGTCACCCAATGGAGCATCACCGGGAATTACACGATCATGTCCACCAGTGGCAACAGCATTACCGTGAAATGGAACGCTGCTACCGTAGCCAGCGTCACCGCGTATTATTCGGGGTCTTCCGGTTCGGGCAATTCATACCTGGGCAATATCTCTATCGGAACCTCCGTCACACCGACCGTGTCCATCAGCTCAAGCACGAACAACGTGTGCAAGGGTACCAATATCACCTTTACCGCCAGTGGCGCCAACGGTGGGAGCAGTCCATATTATATCTGGTACGTCAACGGGAGCAGCATAGCCAATAATTCGGGCGCCACCTTTACAACAAATACGCTGAACAACGGCGACCAGGTGTATTGCACCCTCGTGTCCAGTTATCAGTGCGTGACCTCGACCTCCGCAAATTCGAACGTGCTGACAATGACGATCAACAATCCGGCGAATATGACGGCGACCATCAGTGGCACGACCACGCTATGCAACAGTACTAACGTGGGTTACTCCTGTTCTGTACAGAATGGTGTGGGCACCCTCAGCTACCAGTGGCAGCGTAACGGCAGCAATATCTCCTCGAACCAGGGTACCCCGCCCCCTTATGTGCTGTCATACGGACCGGTCAGCAACGGGGACGTCTTCCGGTGTATCGTCAGCTCCAACGGCTGCGCGGGATCGGCGACATCGAACGCCGTGACTGTCAGCATTACCTCACCACCAGCATTTACCGTGGGCGTATCGCCGGCGGGCGGCATCTACTATTGCACGGGACAGAGTATAACATTCAATGCCTCTACCAGTCAGGCGGCTACCGGCTATCAGTGGCAGCAGAACGGCGCCAATATCCCTGGCGCCACAGGCAGCAGCTACACGACGACTGTCAGCTCGCTTTCGCAACTGCAGGGCATCGGATGCTATGCCACTACCTCCGCAGGCTGTGTCGCCAATACCAGCGCCACGGGTACCGCGGCGAATATTCCTTTCACGGTGAATACCACCGCCGCACCGGGCATTTCCATAACCAGTTCTGCGGGCAGCAGCATCTGCTCAGGGACTTCGGTCACCTTTACCACGTCGCCCGTCAACGGAGGGTCCGGTCCTCAATATCAATGGATGCTCAATGGCGCGGCAGTATCCGGGGCCAACTCATCTACCTGGACGACGGGGTCACTGACCAACGGCCAGCAGGTCAGCTGCCAGTTGACGAGCAATGCCGCCTGCGCGACTCCTGCAACCGTGACCTCCAACGTGATCACCATGGGAGTGACCCAGACACAACAAATGGGTATTACGATCTCTGGATCGGCCACGATCTGTTCTGGCGCCCTTTTCAGTCTCGGAGCATCCGGAACGAATACTTCCGGGACTCTCAGCTGGCAGTGGATGAAGAACGGATCGAATATCATCACCGACGGACCCGGCGCGCAAAATGTGCCGGCCTACGTATTGCAATACCAGGAAGCGGCTGAAGGAGACGTTTTCACGTGCAGGATCAGCTCGGATGCGGCCTGCGCCCTTTCCGCAACATCCAATGCCGTAACCGCCCATATCTCCACGCCGGTGTCTTTCTCGGCGGGCATCTCGTTTCCCGCACTCAGTCTTTGCCAGGACGCGCCGGTCACGCTGACGGCGACCGGCAACCAGTCGCTGTACAGTTATCAATGGAAATTCCAGGGGTCGGTCATCCCCGGCGCCACCGGTCCTACCTACTCTACGCACGCTACGTCCGTGGCTGATCTGCAGGCTTTCTCGGTCGACGTGACGACCAGCTCGACGGCGTGTCTCGCCAATATGTCCGCCACCGCGTCGACCGCCGGTATCCCCTTTAATATCAGCCCGACGGTACCGACGGCAGTCAGCTTTGCAGCCAGCCCCGGGGACGTGATCGTGAAACAGCCGGTGACATTTACCTCTACGGCCCTCAATCCAGGCGACAATCCGACTTATCAATGGCAGCTCAACGGCGTAAATATTCCCGGCGCAACAGGACCAAGCTATACCAAGACATTCGATGAGTGCGGCGAATATCAGAACATCAGTCTAACCATGGTGAGCAATGCCTGGTGCGCTATCACCCCCGCAACCAGCTCGGCACAATACCAGCTGCATCTTGCCGACTGGGAAAACCTCAATTATATCCGCGTACACGAAGTGCGGGTCCCGGGGGTCAGCGACTGGATAGGCGTCGGCCAGCTGGCGATCGGCGACAAAACTGAGACCACCGTCTATTATGACGGCTTCGGCCGTCCGGTCGAGCACGTCGCAAGGGAAGCGGCGACCCCGGCAGCAGGCGCAGGCTGGGGTGATATCGTGACCCCCGTGGCCTATGACGCTTTCGGCCGGAACCCGAATAATTACCTGCCTTATGCCACGACGGGCGAGTCCGGCAGGTTCAAGACGGCGCCATTCGCCGAACAGGCCCAGTACTACTCCAGCAACTACGGCGAGACTCCGGCCTACGGTCAGACATCGTATGAAACCAGTCCCATGAGCAGGGTCACGAATACGAAGGGTCCGGGCTCTGTCTGGGCCGCCAGTGCAGGCAATTCGACCAGCTATGACCTCAATGACCCTACCGCGGACAATGTGCAGATATGGACGGCAGGCGACAACAGCGGCGATGTTCCGGTCAACCGCGGCGCCTATACCGCCAATATGTTGTTTAAAACCTCGAACATCGACGATAAGGGCAATCTGGTCATCGAGTATACAACGAATATGGGTCAACTGATCCTGAAGAAGGTGGAGATATCCAAATCGCACACTTCACCCTACGACGGATGGTTGTGTACCTACTATGTCTATAATGACGTCGGTCTTTTGCGGTTCACCCTGCAGCCCGAGGCGGTAAAATATCTTTCGGGCAACGGCTGGTCGTTCGGAACGACGGATATATTGAACCAGTTGTGCTTCCGGTACGAATATGACGAGCGCGGCAGAAAGACCCTCTCGAAGTCACCAGGCGCGGGAGCTCAATACGCGATATATGACAACCGCGACCGGATCGTCTTCGGACAGGATGCCAACCAGCGGGCAAAGGCCCCCGGCGAATGGACGACGATGCTTTACGATGAGCTCGACCGGCCGACGGTCACCACCCTGTACGCAACTTCTTCCACGATGTCCGCCCTGCGCAGTCAGATACCCTCAACCAATACGGTCGCGGCACTCAGCGTCAGTTCGCTCGGCGCTTCTGTACAGGCATTCAACAGTCCGCTGACGGCGGCCGACCTCAACAACGCATCGGTCACCACAGTACAGAAATTCAGTTTTTATGACGACTATGCATATCCCGGTGTCAAGTCTTTCAACACAAATTTTGAGAATCTGCAGGCATATAGTAGCAGCGACCCGATGATCCCCACCCAGCGTGTGCTCGGCATGCCTACCGGACAGCGGGTACGCATAGTCGGAACAAGCAGTTTTCTGCAGACAACTATTTATTATGACGAGAAAGGCCGGTCGCTTCAGACACAGGAAGACAATATCAAGGGCGGTACGGACGTCGCCACCCAGCAATATCGGTTTGACGGCGTCGTGCTCAGCACCGATAAACTGCATTCTACCCAGAACACCGGCTATACGAATTTCGGCGTGCTGACGAAATATATCCCCGACGCGCGCGGCAGGATCAGCGTCATTCAGAAGAAGTATGGGACCAATGGCTTTAGAAACGTTGTTTCTCTGGACTACGACGATATGGGCCGGATAAAGACCAAACATCTCGATCCCGGATACACGGGTTCCGGCGGGACCGAACTGGAGTCACTGACCTATAGTTATAATATCAATGAGCAACTGACAGGGATCAATAAAGACTATGCCCTGAAGACATCCGGCAAGTATGGCAAGTGGGCGCATTTCTTCGGGCTTTATGTGGGCTATGACAACCAGGATGGGATGTTTGCGGATAAGCAGCTCAACGGTCAGGCGGCAGGCGTCGCATGGTCGACACAGGGAGACGACGTCCAGCGTAAATATGACTATTCCTACGACGGTGCAGGCCGGCTGATCAATGCAACGTTCAAAGAGAAAGCGACGCCGTCCGACAGCTGGAGCAATGCGCTGATGGATTTTTCCGTAACAGGAGAGAACGGACAGATCACCTATGACCTCAACGGGAATCTCCAGAACCTGGTACACCGCGGCCTCGTGCAGGGGAATGCTGTCTTCATGACGGTCGACGACCTGCACTATCAATATAATAATCTGAGCAATATCCTGATACATGTGTCGGACAACAGCAGCCTCGGGGCGATGAACGGCGGGCTGGGCGATTTCAAGGCAGGTAATTCGACCGGCGGCAACGACTATGTATATGACGACAACGGCAATCTCGTGATCGACCTCAACAAGAATATCAGCAATATCGGCGGGGCGGACGGGGTCAAGGGCGTTCGCTACAATTATCTCAACAAGCCCGAGCTTATCCGCATCCCGGGTAAGGGGACGGTCAGCATCGTCTATTCTGCTGACGGCGTCAGACTGCAGCGGACCTTTACCCCCGAAGGCAGTTCTACGGGGACGACGACCAGCTATATAAGAGAGTTCATCTACCAGGGGGACAATCTGCAATACATCAATTTTGAAGAAGGTCGTGTCAGGGTGATGCAGGCCGTGCCCGGGACCCCTGGTCTCGACATGCTGAGTATGGATGGAAATATGGACCTGCCCGGAGGGCGACGGGGCGCGTACGATTACTTCCTTACCGACCAGTTGGGCAATACGCGGATGATCCTCACCGAGGAGACGCATTCGGCCAGCAATACCTGTACGATGGAGTCCGGCCGGGACGCGAATGAGGCATCCCTGTTCGGACAGGTCGACGCTGGCGGCGCCCCCACGGCGGCCAATGAGGTGAGGGCCAGGTTCTCCGTCTCGGGCATCCCCGGACAGACCACAGGCAACGGCTGGAATGACGCGGGCATCGGCGACTTCGTATCACAGGTAGGAAACCTGGCCCCCAGCAGGGTCGGGCCAAATATGCTGATGAAAGTCATGGCGGGTGACCAGGTCTCCGCACAAACCATGTATTATTACAAGGACCCGGTGACGAACAGCGCGGGTGGTCCTTCGGTGGTGACCAATCTGCTGAGCTCGCTGGCCGCGGCAATTGCAGGTGGTCCGGCGACGACGGGCGCAACGCACTCCGCTTTCTCGTCCACCAATGCGACCACTTATATGAATAGTTCTGCGCTCAGCGCAATAGCCGAACCGGACTTAAATAATGCCTCGGGTAATATCCCCAAAGCCTATCTGACCGTCCTGTTCTTTGACGAACGGTTCAATTTTGTCGGGGAGGGCAGCCAGGCCCTCCGGGTTCAGACCTCCGGCAGCGGGGCGGCGCCACTGGTATTCCCGCCGACACGGGCGCCAAAGAACGGATATGCCTTTGTATATGTAAGCAATGAAAGCGACGAGATGGTCTATTTCGACAATCTCCAGGTGTCCGGCGTACGCGGGAATATCCTTCAGGAAAGCCACTACTATCCCCACGGATTGAAGATAGCAGCCCTGAGCAGCTCGGTGATCGCATCCACCAGTGAAGGGAAGGTCAGCAACAACTTTGAATACCAGGCCGACAATGCGGAACGGGACGAGGACATCGGATGGGATGATTTTGCCCTGCGCAGCTATGACCCGCAGATCGGCCGGTTCATCCAGCAGGATCCTTATGACCAGTACGCCAGCCCCTATGTGGGCATGGGCAACGATCCTGTCAATAACATGGACGAGGATGGCGGGTTCTCGGTGCCCGGTGCGGTCATCGGCGGCATTGCAGGGTTCATCGGCGGAGGCATCTATGGGCTGGCAACGGACGGCAATCCCGTAGAAGACGCCGCGATTGGAATGGCGGGTGGCGCACTGCTGGGCGGGCTGATACCATCGATCGGCCGCCTCTTCGGGGAAGGCCTGGAGCGCGGCGCTCCGGCGGCCTCGCCCATAAGCGTATATTCACAGACCGTACAGGCTGCGTCTGGGCTCACCCGAAGTATCAGCGTGATTGCGCCACCGGCAGACCCGAGAGGCGCCAACTGGATCATCGATATGCCGATGCCGCATGCTACGCCACCGGGCATTCAGCCCACGGGTGGTGTTCCGGGTCATCCTTCGGCGCCCAGTCCACGCACCGCGCCCAGACTCGCGACTGCTCCCCCGCAGCTGCAAACGCCGGGCCGTCCCGCAGCGCCGCCGGCTGCCCAGCCACCACAGGGGCAACCCGGTGCACCGCCCGCCCAGCAGGGAGGCAACGCCACCCAGGCATTGGCACAGCGGCTGATCAACTCGGGAGCCGTTACCTTTGCAAGCCGGCACGTGGATCAGAGACATGCAAATGACAATGCCAATGCGGACGACAATATTCATGATGCGGCAGCCGGAAGACTTGTCTTTACGAGCGTATACGGACATGAGGGAGGCAGACAGGTTAACCTGGACCCGGCTCTTCTGCGCATACTGAATCAGCTGGCTCTGGAATTTAATCTGGGAATTTCCGAACTTGCAGGAGCCCGACACAGCAAGGCAACTTCCAGACACTATCGGGGCAAAGCTGTAGATATCAATATGATCAACGGACAACGGATAACTATCGATAACCCGAATTTCCGGCGACTCATGCAACGGGCCGCAGAGCTTGGCGCAATTGGGATACTCGGTCCGCCAACGAATGGACACGAGACGCACGTCCACTTCGCGGTGCCATAGTGAATGATGGCGACAGGACAAACCCGACAATATAAATTAAACGAATCGAAAATGAACAAACTTGTAATTCCTTACCTTCTGCCCGGGACGTTTCTATTCGCCCTGGCCTTACCCTGCGCAGCCAACGCCCAACAGGCGGACCCAAACGCTGCCCTGTACCGGAAGGCCGCGACCATCGTCAACAATGCAAAGGCGTTTGACAAGGCCACGACGGCCAGATCCGTACAATCCTTTATGATCCCATTCCCTACCTGGATTGCCAAAAAGACAAAGGTGACAGTAACGAGCGCTGATAAAGTGGTTAGAAAGCTGACTTACGTTAGCTACGACGAGGCACACATGTTTCCAGCAACGGAGACCTTTTATTTCGACGCTAACGGAAAATTTGTTTGCCATGTCAACAAGGCGACCGGCGTGCTTTCCTATGACGTGTTTGTCGATTCCGTTCTGGTACTCTGGACAAAGCCCAACGATCAGAGCAACGCCGTAATAAGTGGCGCAGACGCAATGTTTCAGCAAGCCGCAAATAAATACGTCGTCGACTACTATCTCGGCGCCGCCGGCTTTACAAATTATTCCACCTTTCCGGTCTCGGCGAAGAACGGGTTCCTGCTTCGGGTATTGAAGAATATGCCCCTTCATCAATCCGCGGATGCCAGTTCGGCCACCCTGGAAACGCTCAAGAAAGGTGCGGAAGTTTATTATGTGGACCGCAGCCCTCATACGGACTCGGTCGCCAATGTGGGGAAATGGATCTGGTATAAAGTGTCCACAAAGACCGGGCACAGCGGGTGGATATGGGGATATCCTGCCGGGGTAAAAGAGGTGGCGGACGAGGAATGATGTACCTTTGCACGTATGGCTGAACGATATAACGACCGGCTT
>Ga0105239_10002584_pt1 | contig 22930 bp, 14 predicted proteins | sample KBSC44metaG_FD_92761 | JGI IMG/M metagenome (GOLD analysis project Ga0105239, IMG submission 92761) | Corn rhizosphere microbial communities from Kellogg Biological Station, Michigan, USA - KBS C4-4 metaG | ecosystem: Host-associated > Plants > Roots > Rhizosphere > Soil | place: Michigan, USA... | reverse complement strand
CTGGTCTGGTCTTGCGGCGAACATTTTCTGGCCCTGTTTGCTAAGGAATACGCCGATGCTGTGCGACGAAGGCTCCTGGTGACATTATCGCCGGCCATCCGACCGTGACAGTTGGTCTTCACTCAACTGACACCGTGAGACTGCTGCTTTGAATTTAGTCGACTTGTGGCCCTGCAATGCAGTGCACCTCCCAGATATTGTGGAGCCGACATTTTCAGGAAAAAGGTGTCAGCTGGAACGTCAAACGGCAGTGGTTCACGTCTCCTCAATCTTCTACAACTGGTTGCTCGGCGCGGTAAGACTCTTAACTGATTCATCCACCAGTTCAGACATTCCCCTCTCGTCCAACTTCTCCGACGGACGAGTTGTGGGCGTTCACACAGGGAGAGGCGGTTTAATCAACCGAGCAACTTGCATTTCACAGCATAGGCAGACCACATGGCCACTATTGCACTTCCTTTCAACTCACGTTCGAAGCAGTGGCACAGTACCGAAAATTCCCCAGGATTCTGTTCAACCCTCCCAGAATCATCCACATCTCTGCGGAGCTCTATGGCCAGGTCGCCCATGGACGGCGAGTCTATAGGTAGCCAGGTCACACCAAAGCCTCGATTGCCATCTTTCAGCAATTTCCTTTCGGGCGCCGGCCGTCCAGACTTGAATTTCGCCTCACCCAGCACCAGCTCAAATCGAAATGATTCAAGACCACCACCACTGAACCCACCAAACCACAATCATTCTCTAGGCCATCACATACCCCCGCAACCCAATTACGGTTCACCTGATCCGATCATTCCACAGCATCTGGAACAGGTTTCTCGAAGGCTGTCGATCCAGCAGTCACCTGTACAGCCTTCCTTCTGGCCACATGCTAATCCTGGTTCGCTGGAGAGGCATCCGCCGTTGCCTCATCTTGGCCAGATATCACCACCCGAACATGGCTACGGACGTATTCTAGTTGGTGAAAGGACTATCCCAGGCAAAGGCGTCTGCTACGTTTATGATGATGGCAGTTTGTGCCAGAAGGTTATCAATGGCGATGCTGTGAATCCAAAATGGGGCACAACCAAAGCAGGAAAGCCGAGAAAACGACTAGGCCAGGCGTGCAATACATGCAGGGAGAAGAAGGTTTGTCAATCTCCGTGCCCGAGTACAACATGATGCATTGGTTGACCAAATACCTAGATCAAATGTGATCCAAGCGTACCAAAATGTGCACAGTGTCAGAAGTTTGGTCGAGAGTGCAAGTTTGAGTCAACGTGAGTCTTCCCTCTTGTTTGTTTTTCTCGATCACTCATATGGAACAGTGGCCGCACCAACATGAAGCAAGGTTCGAATGGACAATCGTCACCGTCTACCAATCCTTCAGAACAAGCCCTGCAAGGTCGTTCTCCAAGGCGAGGCTCGACTCCATCAAGCGAGCGTTCTATTGAGCAAAACACATCCAGGCAAAGTGCCAAGTCGACCATGCCCGTAGAAAGCCTCTTATCACCTACGTCAATGGGTGGCTCACCCAAAGACGATAGCACAGATCCTCTACCGCCAACCAAAAGACCCAGGTTTTCGGCATCCCCTCGACCTGTCTCGGATGATAGTGCAGCGAATGACTCATTGCCAGGCCCAGTAACATCGCCAGGGTCAGTGGCCAACTTTTCTTACAAGCTTGACCCGTACAAGCTAGATCGTGAGATGACGGTTTACTTGCTTGGTAAATATTTCTCTCACATCAGATGCACCACCGACTGCACAATTCCGCAGAAGCCATTCGTAGACTGGGTCACGACTTCTACCAAAAAATCATCAGCCGATATCATGCTGATCTATGCGATGTTGGCAATGGGTGCGCTCTTCAGTCGAAGGCGTGATCTGCAGCCTCATGCCACCGTGTTCAATGATGTCGTACAAGAGGCCGTGCTGAAGAATGGTGACAGCTTCAGCCTTCAACTAGTCCACACCAGGCTCATTCTCGCACTGATCTCGTTCTCCCAAGGTCAATTCAATCGAGCATTGGAATACTCCGGATCTGCGAGGATTACTTCTTGTGGCTTGAACTACAACATGGAAGAGGGAGTTTGTGCGATTACCAATCCCGATGAACTGGTCTTTGGATTCGATCGGGCAATGACCATTGAATGCCGAAGAAGAACGTTTTGGACAGCATTCATCATGGAGTGCTTCAATGGATGCTGCTCACCGGCCATACGCGCTGTCTATCGATCTGATTGTCATCTCCGCTTACCGTGTGAGCAGGGGGCTTTTGAGAAGGGAACAATTCCTCTGGTTGCGTACGACATGGATTCTCACGCCAGCGGCATGCGCGCCGGTTCAAGATCGGGATTAGCAGGGAACGTCGGTCTTCTTGGCTACATGGTGGAGATGGCGACCATTTTCAATGAGGTCGTGAGCAGGATCTGTCGATCCAAGACTCAGTCAGTTGAGGGTTACAACGGACTATTGAAAGCATTTTGTCACAACGTCATGGCCCGTCTGGAGACTTGGGAAAAGTCCTTGAAGAAATGGTTGTCCGCCGAAAGCGACACAGACGGCAACCACAACCCGACCAGTGGCCCAATGATTCTCTACCACTTCACTGCGATGCTTCTCTATCGACACGTTCGTCACGAGAACATGGACCAGCAAACAGTTGTAGTTCATGTCAGGGAGGCTTACAGGCACGCACAAAGCATCCTAGAAAATGTCCAGATCGTGAGCAATGAGGAGAAGAAGGATGCCCCGATGGTGAGGCTTGCCCTCACCAGTCCAGTCACGGGATTTGCGATCATAGCAGCACTGGACACGATTACTGCAGCAGGTACTTTGTACGATCTTATGGATGGGGGTGGTCGGGTCATGTCCTCGGTCTCGATCGGGCTTGAAGCCCTCGAGCGCCTGACGGATTACTGGCACAGTGCACGCCTGCAACGAGAGGTCACCAAAGAGAGACTGAAGGTGCTTCTCACTGCGACGAAACGAGCATCTGATTTCAACGGGGCCTATTATTTCGGCGAGCCCATGCACAGCCTCTTTGGAACCGAGCTGGACGTGGTATATGGAATTACGCGCATGCGCTATTTCCAAGCATTGGGATGGGAGGACAGAATTCACAGCGCTGGGGATTTCCATCAACTGGATGGCCAGGAATCAACCCCGTCGGCGGCAGCAGCAGCCGCCAGTGCGGCGACATGAGAAAGAAGGTGAAATGATTTATTGTGGGATATCTACGACCAATACAGGAGGAAGAACTCAAACCAACCCAAAAAAAGGAGCTAATGAAGGTATGATATTATGAGAAGAAGTAGAAAGAATGGTCGTAAGAAAAGACAAGAAGAGAGCAAACCAGGGAGGGAATGTCTTGATCAGCATTTGGACCGTTGGCAACAGCACAGGAAGCATTCTTTATATACCCCCCTTTTTTTTTTCCCAAAGCGGCTCACAGCACAGCGACAGCGACAGCAAGTTTTCAGGAGCGATGTACTGGGCGGGTTTTCTATGGATTTTCCACAGCTTCACTTCATCGCTACACAGCCACATAGTAATAGTATGTCCCCTTGTTCGGCTCATCCAGAGAATTTCATCGTCCTTTGAGATCAAAGTCAGACCTTTCAAGTTTTCCGGGGGTTTTCGGGGTGTGTGGCAAGACTGGCGTGTTTGGCATGGAAACTCAGCCTTGAATCCGGCAGTTGGCCGGTCCAAAACAACCTAGAAAGCCTTGCATTGACGGTTGAGTTGCTCCAGAAAAACCGTTGTGCCAGTAAGGCCCCCCTTGCATTTGTGAGGATGAGGTGGCGCAGCGGGCGGTTTGAAAACTGGCCCTTCCCCCTTCCCCTTCCGAAGTGTGCACAGCCGTTGAGTATCACGTGACGTACATTTCGGATGGCGGAGGCTCGGCAGTAAGAAACTGCGTGGGGGTGGCACGTGTGGGGTGGTGGAGTCGAGGTGTCAGCATGTGTCACCGTAGCCAAGCTTCCCTACCCCCCCACACACACAAACCACGGAAAGGGGCAAGCTGCACCTCACGAACTCCCGGTTCGTCGTAGTACGCTGTACGCAGTGCGGAGCTGCTTGTAAGAGTAATCGCACGGAAGGCCCGAGTGGCCCGTTGGGTGGTTCCTTCCTCCCGTACATACTTGGCACGTGCCGTTGCTGACACGACTTCTTCCAACCCGTCAGCGCCGCCGTCTCTTCTTGCCTGAGACATGCCATGTCAGTCAGCTGCCATCGGCTCCCCAACGAAATCCTCTAATTTACGGCCGATCAGTGCTTAGTATTATGATGGTGGACGGCCTCGCAACCGGAAGGAACATGGCCTCATCTCCTCCGGGCTCAACCCTTGGACTGCCCAAAAATGTGTGCCAAACACGCGGAGGCAACGGTTACTCATGCTGGTTGTATCAAACCCAGCACCAACCACCCTTTGCCCGAAAAGACAGGTAGGTGGGCACGCGAGACAGGGAGTTTCTTGTTGAACGAGGGACTTTGGCCGCCAGTGGAGCTCGTCAGCCTGACGGCTCCATGGCTTCCTCTCCTCTTCTGACTCGACCCTCGGTGAGTCTCCTTCAACCCAAATCATACCCGAAGGCTTCAAGGGAAGCCATGATGGTGGTCAGTGGTTGGCACTTGGTGGTCACACTCTCACGCGGGTGGCCGTGTATTAGCCTAATGCCCAGACGCAACAAGGCTCACGATTCAATTACCATTCCGTGCGATTCGGAGTACAACAACCTGGACGATACTCCGTACAAATTCCATGGCAAGAAACCTAACTGCGTGGAGAGTTTCCTGTCAGACTCTTTCCTTTCCATGTCAGGCTGCGCAAGTTTGCTATCCACCCATTTCAGTGTTTGCTTGTAGTACACCATGTTGTGTGCTGCCTCCGGTCTAACAATGTCGGAGACACAAACAGCAACACATTTCATTGTACTTTAGGTTTGCTTGACAACAATGCCTTGCTCCTCAGGTCTGCACATTGAGGAAATCTGGCTATTTTAAAGAGGCGATATTGACTTTACAGTCTGCAAAATCTGCTTCGTTATCTCAGATCCGAGAAGCGTTCATACAAGGAGGGCAATGGTCAATTCTGCAACTACTCCTCAGGATGAACAGCACGATGGGATCTACAGTACCCTGGCCGCTACCCGCAACACTGATCGACACCTTCATCCCAGGCTATTCGTTCTTCGCCCAGGTCCTCTTCAGCCTCGGTTTCGATATCTCGATCATTGTTTCCTTCACTGTGTTCATCCTATGTGCATGGACAGCAGTTCGATATGCTTTCAGCCCAGTATACTTGTTTCTCCTAGATTTTTTGAGCTCCTCGGTCACGGTCGACGAATTTGATCCCATCTTCGGCGACATGCTCAATTGGGTGAGTGAATATAAACGCCTACACAACATTCGCGTACTTCGAGCCCACAGCCCTCAGCAATATCATGATGACCTCGACGAGCTCAATCTAGAGAGTGACTCTCAGTTACGGGTATATGAACAGACATCCGAAGACATCATCTTCAATTTCAATGACTGGGCCGCTCGTGCATCTCCAAAGTTTCACCCGCATCAATCTTCGGGGTTCTTCTGGCACAAGCGGCGGCTATTTCGCATCACTCGTTCTAGGGAGAAAGTGGCTAGTGACTTGGGTCATGCTGTCTATGACAGAGAGTGGATGAATATATTGGTTCTCTCGCTGACAGCAAAACCCGTCAAAGCCTTGATCGAGGAAGCTCGAGAATTCCACTTGCGACAACGAACTTCTACTACTGCTATCCTCCGGCCAACTCCTAAAGCACAACGCGCTCGCAGAAATGTTTGGACTGTCGTTGCCACCAGACCCAGCAGATCAATGGCGACGGTTGTGCTCGAGAATGACCAGAAAGCTACAATCCTGAAAGACATCAATGACTTCCTTCATCCGCGAACTGCTCGTTGGTACAGCAACAGAGGCATTCCCTACCGCCGAGGCTACTTGTTTCACGGTCCCCCAGGAACGGGAAAGACCTCGCTATCATTTGCGATTGCAGGCGTGTTCGGCCTCGATATCTACTGCCTGGCCTTATCCGAGATCTCTCTCACCGAAGAAGATCTCATTTTGCTGTTCAACAGCCTGCCCAAACGATGCATCGTCCTCCTTGAAGATATAGACAGTGCTGGAATTACGGGTAAATCGCAACCGGGATCAGAGCAACAGGTTGTGAGCAGTCTCAACTCAGCAGAAATTGAAAATGGTACTGATCCAGTGGTGGACAAAAAGCTGAAGAAGCCAAAAGGCTCGAAACACTCAAAGCCACTTGTGAATTTAGACGCCTTCCCGAAACCCAACTCAATTACACTCTCTGGGCTCCTCAACGCTATTGACGGCGTGGCTTCCCAAGAAGGCAGGGTTCTCATTCTGACAACCAATCATCCGGAACAGCTGAGTGAAGCATTGATCCGTCCTGGTCGTGTGGACTTGCAAGTTAAGTTCGACCTGGCCAACAAGCAGCAGATCAGGGATTTGTTCCTCCGCATGTACTATCTGGATCCCGTCGAGATCGCCCGGCAGCCGACGAGAATCAGTCAAATCCTACCAAAGGAAACTGAGCCTATCACGCAGACTAACCCTCCGCACGTTGAGACCAAAACTCCGTACATATGGCTCTCCATTCCCGCAGAATCAGAGAGAGTATTCGAGTCTAAGCTGCAGTCCGAAACCGCCGCCTCTACGGCAGAAACACGCACATCGGACGATCTGCAATCGCAACCCAAAGGATTCGACAACCTGCCCCTCCTAGCAACCGCCTTCATGGACGCCTTACCAGACCTGACATTCTCACCAGCTGAAATCCAGGGCTTCCTGCTCATGCGAAAGCACGATCCGGAGAAAGCGGTGCTTGATGTCATTGAATGGCGCGATTCGGAACTTGCCAAGAAATGGAAGATGCAAGATGGGAGTCTTTCAGAACAATACCAGGCTGAGAATTCGGAAAATATCAATGAGTACCATGAGCGTCATGATACGGAGAATGCGATACTCTCGAGCACCAATCACGTGGGGGAATCTTCGACTTGGAATGCCACAAATTCGCTAATGAGCGAGGAGCTCAACCCGTCAAACGACAATCAACAGCAGATCCCCGACTCCAGTGCTCTAGAACTAGATCATCCACCACAAGCCGCCGACTTGCCTGCAGGAGGTGATGATAGGAGCAGTACAAGCAGCAGCGGGGGCGACAATGATGAAGATGACGACGGTGACGAGGGTCGTACCGATGGCAATACAGGCGACTACGAGAGCGACGCTACGTTCGACGGGGAAGTCGATCCCGTTTCGGGAGAGGTCCACTGGCTTATGCCCCCAACATCGTGAGGCTGTCATGACCCAGCTACATGGTTAGAGCATTGCGTGACATTTCCGCATTTGACTCTTTGTCTCGTTAATGCGCGGCGACGGCACTGACTACTGCTGATCTCAAGATTCCACTATCGGCTTTGATGGGGATTTTTTATCAGGGCTGGCTTTCCCCCAACGGGAGGGAGTATGGTACAGATGTGGGACGAAGCTTAGCAAACGCAAGCACATCATACATACATAAATGCAAGGAACGTTCAAGGTTACACTATTACGGGAGAAAACAAGCGGCGGAAGGGCAAAGATATTCAGGTCCGGAGTGTGGAAACCCCAAAATTGAAGCCTCGAACGGGGACGGAATGGACTATTAATCAATTAATCAGTACTCCGGTACTATACACGCCATGGGCATTTGTCGGGTTTCCCCGCTGAGAGCTTACATAGATAGATGGACGGCTTAATTACCATGCCTAAAACTCACCTGGCCATGGCAGTTCGAGGCGGTGATGACTTGACTTGATAGGAATCGGATACATAGATAATAATACAAAGATTAAAGATATTGAAGGTGTTAACTTGCTGGGTGCGATCTGGTGATATCGATATGATAATCTAATGATGCCACAGGGTTCGAGCCTAAGCGATTTCTCGAATAGGAAGAAAAGAAGAAGAAGAATATAATAATTACAAAAAATTAAAAATACAATTTCTGAATAATCTTTACAGGATCAGGGATGCAAAGATGTGCTCCGTAGTTAAATACCTTTCGGGTTTTGGCGCTAGCGACGAAGCATACATATATATACAGGCCTAGCGCTGTCAGTGGACATAGGGTTATTCTTCTTCTCTCCTCTCCTCTCGTCGTCTCTCTTCGATGGTTCGCGTTTATTGTCCTTGACTTAGCAACATCAAGTTACGAGTCAGGAGGGCGGAATGGGAATAACACTACAAGACGATATAACGGAGAAGGAAGAGGTCAACTAAGTGATGAAGAAATTGAAATTGCCTTCGTTGGATCCCGAGTGCTGTCCGTATATACTGACTCGAACAGGAAGCTGTGCGAGTTCGCCCTTATACATTGACAAGAAACATGTCTCAAACCCCAGGCGCCTGTGTAGGGTTCCGCCAAACCGAGAAAGGCAAGCTGCCAATATAACATCGCAAGAAACACCAAGTAGACACGACGGCCGCACATTAACTAGAACAGGAAAGCATAATCACCATCCTTTTGAAACCCACCCAACCATTTAAACCTTTTGTCTGAACTGTGAGTCATTATTCTCAGGCGCCGTCACTGGAGAGATTCTGATGAAATGATCGAGAGCTGTTATTGAGTAGGACGAATGTGGTATCCAGGAGTGGGTATGACATCTCACAACTCTTGGAGAGCGAAAACGTTTTCATCATCGATAGGGCTCTGTGGTTGGTTTGACTCTGCGAGGATCTCGAACTCGACTTTCTCGTTCTCATCCTTTGCGCTCTCACTTTCCCAAATTTCGACGTCTTGAGACGTTGATTCGGCATTGATATCGAGATCAACCACAGTTGATGCACTATCGCCATCAGGACCATCCCATTGAAGAGTCGAAGAGTTGAGAATTTGGCCAATAGAAGGGGCATCAAGAGCCTCAATAGCCTTAGCTGTGAGTGACGAAGTTGCTGAGAAGGTGAACTGTGGTGTGGGAATTGATTCGGATTCATTAACCGCATCTTCTTGGGGAACTGCCTCTGGTTCGGGAACATCGTCGTGGACCAAGACAACGGAGGTGGCATCAAGTCCTTCAGCATAAAATTCGGAAGGATTCAAGTCTCCAAGGGGGGTTCTTGGCTCATCGTCAGACATGTCATCTTGACTCTTCCTCGAGATTCTGGAGGCGGGCTTGGTATTTGACGCTGCAGCTGCAGCCATGGATCGTGTGACAGGGGCAGAAATCTCATTGGGGTCAACATTTTCCTTCCCTCGATCCAGACGCTCGGTAGACTTGCTCTCATCATCAGAGATATCCAGACCATACGCCGATTGGGTCATCGTCCATTCATTCATCCTATAGTCTTGGGTCTCCTCACTTTCCTCGTAGATATCGAAGAACCACGAGTTTGGTTTCGAGTTTTCAATAGTAGCTGAGTGTCGAGGCTTTTTGGTCTTTCTGTTTGCCAGAGTACCAGAAAGAGCTGCAGACATCGAAAGACTAGGAGACTGGACTCCAAAGGATGGTGGAACGAGTCGCTTCCGAGATTGAAGAAGCCCTGAGCGCTTGCGAGTGGGTGACCGGCCAGCTGCTGCTGGAGCAGACGCTGGAGTGACCGAGGGTTTGATGAAAGTATCCAATCGTGGAGTAGAAAATGTTTGGGTATCAAGACGACACTTTGGAACAGACGAAAAGGTGTTCAAACTGTAACGGGGTTTTGAAATGGAGACATCGTCGTCGAACATTGATCTTTTGCGTTTGTGTAGGGAATCAAGCATATTTGGATCGACATTCTCGGAATCCGAACCCTCAGGGGATGTAGCACGTCGTTTGAGAGAAGAATTAGAGCTGGGTGTCAGGGCTACTCAGAGTCAGATTTGATTGTTACATGCAATGGTTCTGAAGGAGCATTACCATTCTGTCTGTTCTTCAAACTTTGCATGCTACGAATCTTAGACTCATTTAGAACACCAAAAGGTTGCCTCATAGGCGTGCTGATTGGTCCAAGGGTTGCCATTGTGTCGAATGGTGTTCGATTTGGGCTTGAATTTTGTTCGAACAGCCTCGCGTGGGAGATGTCTGTTCAATTAGAACTGTGAATACTTGTTTTCAGTGAGACGATCTGGAGTGTCGAGGTTTGTCAGTCCAACAGGTGTGAACAAGTAAGCTTAGCGGAGTAGTCTACCAGGAGGAGGCTCAGAGAGAAGGACAATGAGCGTTTGCCACGACGGGAGGAGAGAGTATATGGGAGGATTTTCGGTGCTAGGACCAAGTCGGCGCAGCTCAAGGACGCAGCGGGGTCGTGTTCTGGTGCTGGTGGTCACTCAACGCGAGATCCTGGCTTGGAAGGTGACAGTGAAGGGTGAAGCCAGCCAGTTGGGAAGGATAAAGTTGGTTTGACAAGCGGGAGCAGGTTCAAGTTGATGAGGAATGATCTAGCGCGGTCGACTACTGCAGGTCTGAGTAGGTGGATGATGGAGCATCAGGAGGCCCGAGGCAGCGATTGGGTTGAAGGTCAGGTCGGAAGGGATGGATGAGGTGCAGATTGTCAAGGAGAACTGCCTTGTTCCTTGAGCTCAAGGAAACGAGGGGCGACAACGCGTCAAAGGCGCGTCTTAGATTGGACTGGCCCGCCGAACGGGTCCTCGCGTTGAGTGCTTCTTTTTTCGGGAGTTCGCTGCAGACGAGATTCGAGCTTAGGCCCTTGAATTGTAAAGGGATAGCGATTATAACTCTGCGTAAAAGCCCAGCAATACTAGAACTGCACCTTTGAATTGCAAGCACCGGTATTTTAGGATGAGATAGAATGGAGGGTGCACCTGCTTCAAGTGTGTGTTTGTTGCGGTTGCAAACCCGTGCTCCTTCCTTCACTTGGACAGCGCGTTGCGCGTTGGCCGGCTTGGCGGCCACAAGTGTTTCACTCACTGCCTAACTCACCAGACAGGATTGAATCATCTCATTCCCCTTGGAATCAACGGGCGCCTCAGGCCAACTTCATCCTGACCAGCAATGCCATAATTCACGCCGATCAACCGTGTCATGAGATATGTGTTGCAGAGGTTGACCACCTCTTGACCAAGGCCATGGTCGGCGAGGATGATGGCGGGAATGAGGGGCTTAGCAACCGTTTTCTGGTCTGTTTCGGCACGCCGCAAGCCTGAGGCAATCATCCTGCATCTCAAGAGTCGCAGATCAAGCATCAGAGAATGTTGAAGCTGCGTTAATTGCCATTCAAAATGCAATGGCTGGTTAAGTCGACACTCGATTGTTGTAAGGCGGTTACAGCTTTGAGTTCGAACGGCAAACAAAGTGTCTGCTTGAAATTAGCTCCCCGTATAACTGGTTCAGGATTTCAGACATAATGCACCCTCGACGTTTGGCTGCAGAAGTCTGCCATTTCCGCACACGGAGTGTTCCCTAGCATCAGAAATCTGCAAGAGAAGAGCGAACCTCCATACACAGCCACAGCCCACTGAGACAATTGGTCAGCATGAAGCAGCCAGGAGAAGTACAATTGTTTTCTGAACTGTTCCATTACAACTTCCGGCGCTAGTCAGCCATCGCCAATAGCAGTGGATGGGTACGATCTGCGAGATTCCTTTCCATTCTCGCAGCTGTCAAAATCAACATCTAAGACTGCATTCTATGTAAGAACCAATCCTACCATTTCTAATGATCTAGGGTATAGTATCTACAACTTCGCTGTAGGGCCCGCCAAATCCACCAGATTCTCATCCTCGGCAAATTGATAATAATAATCCAGACTCTGGGGATTCAACAGTGTACCTGAAGGTTTGATAATCTTCCCTGACAGGATCTGTTTCACGGGGAGTTCGACTTTCTTCAAGTTCACGGTCGTCTATTGTAACAGGCGGTCAGTATCATGTCAACAGCCATAAGCTCACAGAGAGGGATGCGTTATAGCCACTTACTGGAATCTCCTTGGTCTCAAACACAAATTTGGGAACATGTCTGGGGCTGGTTTCTTTTCTGATAGCGTCCTTGACTTCTCTGATGAGCTGGCTGGTGAACTTATGGCCAGGCTTCATTAACAAGAACAACACAACCCTCTCATCCTGATCCGTGGGTCGTCTTTGGCCCACACAAATACTGTCGCTAATCTTATCAGCGAATTTCGCCTCGATGATACTGTAAATCTCCGCCGAGCCGAACCGTACGCCGCTGGGGTTCAAGACACCGTCAGCGCGGCCAAGGAACATAACCTGCCTGGTGATCGGGTGCACCGAAATAAAGTCACCGTGAGTCCAGACATTGTCGAAGCGGGCGAAATAACTGTCGAAGTACCTCTGGGGTCCATTTTCCCCTAGGAAAGTGACAGGCATAGTTGGGAAAGCCTGGTACGCGACCAGCTCACCAGCCTCCCCAATAGGTAGTTCTTTGCCCTTGACGCCCTTTCCGCCTTCGATGGTCGTATCATAGACTGCGACGGGCACACCGAGCGAGAAACTCTGACATCCTCCAACATATAATGGCAGGATAGGATTTCCCGTACCAAAGCACGCCGCCAGATCCGTACCACCCGAGATATTGTCCAGCTGTATGGTTGAGGGAAATCCCTCGTCATAGACCCATTCAAACAGTTTATCGGAGAGTACCATGCCTGTACTTGTGATGACTTCTAAATGGCTTAGATTGGTTACCTTCTTCGGAATAATACCATTTGATTCCAGAGTCTGCAAGTACCGCGGGCTAATGCCTAGGTGGGTGACCTTCTCCTGACCGATGAGCTTAACGAAATTGGTGAGATTGGGCGTGAATGGGCTACCGTCGTAGATGACGATGGTACTACCCACAAGCAAAGCCTGCACACTGGCCATATACATGATCCACCCCGTGGTTGTATACTGAAGCATGCAAGATTTCGCGTTGACATCACGGTGGAGCCTAAATTCCTTGTGGCCAGAAATGACCACACCACCGATAGCATGGACGATGCACTTGGGCTGACCAGTTGTGCCAGACGAATAGACAACTAGGAAAGGATCAGAGAAATCACACTGCTCAAACTCCAGCACGGTGGACTTGGCTGCGGAGATAAACTTCGCCCAGGTTTGCGCCCTCGGAATGGACGATATCTCCGCTGGCAAATGTGCGAAGCGCACTTGACTGACAATGCCCTGGAATTCCCTGACGCCACTCATGCCTTCCATGACTTGCTTCATCTTCGGGCGGAGATCGACCTTTTTGCCGTTATACACAGCCCAGTCGTCCATGAACAGGAATCTGGGTTTGATCTGAGTGAGCCGGTCGAGAATGCCTTTGACACCCATGTCGGTACTGCTGGAGCTGAACAGAGCGCCGAGGGTCGTGGTAGCCAAAAACACAACCAGAGTATCGACACTCGTGCTCGCCACCAGCGCGATTCGATCGCCCTTCTTGACCCCATGAGCCCGCATGGCTTGTGACAGTCTCCCAACGCGCTCCCGCAGCTCTCTCCACGTCACACGGTGAATGGGTTCGAGAAAACTGCCCTCACGGACCTCAATGGCAGCGATCTTGCTGTCGGCCTTCCCAGCGTCGATGACTGGATTCCCCTCCTGGTTGCCGGAGAACAAAATATTCTCGGCGAAATTCATTCTGACGCCACCAAACCATCGTGGGACGGAATCCATGCGCGCAGACTCGTCGACGACAGGGTTTGGGATCTTGCCATTATACACAATCGGGAAATAATCAACCACGAATCGCCAGAAGTCGGACCGCCGCGTGACGGAGAACTGGTAGAGTGCCTCCCAGTCCTAAGAGATAGTGTTAGCACCAACAGATTGCCGATTGCATGAGAGGATCAACAACAATGAGGGTAAGACTTGTTTCGGGGGATCGAAACTCACCTCTAAAGTCACCCCGTGCCTCTTCTCCAAGCTCTTCCAGAACTTCCACATAGTGGTACTCTTAGGATCGGGGTGCTCCCATAGTTTCCGGGGTATAGGATGTTCTTCCGCCATCCTTGGTAATGTTCGTCTGAAGAGGCTTGAAGCCGATTATGTCTCCAAAAATGCAGCGAAAACAAAGTCGCCCAGTCACAAATCTAGTTGATGATGGTAGAAGCGGTCGAGCTGTCGTGATCTTCTACCAGGTGTGAAACAGGAAGCTTGTATTGAAGAAATCAACAACTGTTCTTGCACTACCACCACTACCACGCTCGACTGGTCGTCCGTTCGTTTCGTCCGTCACGAGGAGAATACTGAGTCTTTTGATCAACCAAAATGACTGGTACTCCGAACTCGGTACCTAGGATTTCTTCCGTGAATACGTGAACGACGACCCAAATAGTTAGCCCGAGCCCTACACCTTTCTCTGTCGTCCCGCAACGGCGCAAAATCGATCCTCCGTGCAATGTCCTTCCCCGGGGACCGACCTTGGAAGGCTACTCCGCCCGAAACCAAGCACCGTGGAGGGAGGAAAGGCCGTGAATGCCGTGGGCCCGGGAAAAGATCGCTTAATCGAACCAGAAAATGTCGCAGCACCAACCACGAGTCCACTATCTGAAGTCCACTATCTAAAGAGGACTGATAGGGCGATGGAGTGTTTCTCCGGGTGTTTGCAGGGTGACGAAAGTCTGGAATATGTGGGCTGGAGAGATCAGAGGTTGGTATTATTATAACACAAGTCGTCGTTCCCGATCAGCGATACCTCGAAATTCAAGGCAAGGAAAAGAAGCCTGGTACTGTATCGAAAGTAGGGAATTCAACTCCGAAATACCTAATCTTATGTATGGAAGGTCAGTACCAAGGCCCGGGAAATTCGTCTCGTTTTGAACTTTTAGTCAGTCGACTACTCCCTCCGCCCCCAGGGCTCCTCCGATTGTGCAGCAAACACTCAACTAATAATCGGAGTACGGAGGAGCGGGGACCACTGGTACAGCTAATCACACCCCGACCGACTCTCTGTTCGTAAGTTGGTCCGAATAGCAAGCCCTAGAATCGTGAATCTCTCACAGATTACTCACACAAGGAGGAAAACTAAATTCAGATGCCTCGGTAATAAATCATGACTCCAACAATCGAATTGGGTTTTGCGGGGCAAGGAAGAGAGGGAGACTGACAAAATGGCGGAGGGCAGTCCGGCCCACCACCTTTTCACGGCATAAATATCTACAGGTACACCACGTACGTAGATCTATCTATCCGCACGCACGCCATCGGATGGGCTCTTATCTAAGCCCAGCAGTGCTCGTACATGTGTAGGATACACTCATCATGATGGCGGGACAATCCACCAGGCTCGCACGGATCCAGCCATGGTCGCAACTATGCCGCGGTTTTCCCCTTTCCCTTTTCTCTGGAAGGTTTGAGCATATCACAAATACGCAGGTCGTCACCTACTCAAAAGTTTATACTTTCTTGCCTTCCTCAGTATTTTTCGCGCCTGGCCCGGTTGGACGCGGGAAGAATGGGTGGAGCCAGGTCAGACGGGATAGATAGACATGCTAGGCACATATGTACATATTCTCTTGCTGATTGATAGACTGGTTGATCAATACAACCCTTGCAGAACACCACGGCACATTCGTTTCTAGCTCTTCTCCCCGAGTGTCTGGGAGAAGAAGCAAAGACGGGACCGATGGGGGTAGGCACCCCCAGTCCTCCGGGGGCGAGACAGGGTATCTGTAATTGAGGGATGTGAGGCAAGGCTCTGTTCCGATGTCCACCGGAACCTGGAAAGGAGCTCATTCAAGGAGTCAAGCGAGTACGTTAACTGGCTATTGGAACCTTGAACTACTCGTCTGAACATAAGGCTCGGCAGCAGGTGGTTCCTCAGGAAAATGCTGGGGGCAAAGCAGATCTCCGTCGGTAAATTTTCTCAATCGTGGTCCGTGGGGGAAGGTTTTTCGAGTCAACTTATTCATATCCTTTCTTACCTACTACTATAGGTACTTAATACCGACCTAATTATCTCTCTGTCGCAACTGCTTTTGTTTCTCGTTCTTACTGTTTGGAGAATCTGTGCTTCCAATAGTCTAGGGAAGTCTATGACACGATGCGGGTCATTTCTCCGAGTTGTCTTCGCGAATCAGTGCGCGGTAGGTTGCCCTTGGATTCACGAGGGTGTGGACGGCTCGCTTCCGAATTCTAAAAGATTTAACTCCATCGGATCCGAAGCAACAGTTTTCGAAAAGATTTATGAGTAGGAGTCTAGGTCGAAGATCAATGGAAGATCGGGATGGCAGTAAGATATAACTACAGACAATGATCAAGGTACCTGCCGAAGTGTAAAATGTATCATTGGCAATCGAGGACAAGGCTCTTTCCTTTTGGTCGTGATATGTACAATCTCTTTTGTAGCTTCCAATTGTAGTCTTGAAGAAAGTAAAAGGCGCTGGGTGGTAGGCGTGAGCTACTCCAAGGCAGCCGTGTCTATCAGATCCTGGTCTATGGAGCTGTTTCTCCTCCTCCGATCGCTAGGACTGTCTCTGACTTCCACACCAGGACCGATTGAATGAGAAGTTCGATGCCGAGGCCAAACCTGTCGACTGTCAGTTATGCTTTCAATAAACCATTGTGCCAGAAACATGTTACATTTGTTGCACTCCATCCCAAACGAAATGCAAATTCATGAGCTAGAAGCTCGCCAAAACCTAGCATCAAGCCATTGACGAAGGGGAGCAATAAATTGATGGCAGCACCTCTCAAGATACCCCAGAGTGTTGGAGGTTGATATATTATAACGGGTCGGCCGCCATTGTTGTCTGAAGATTGTGGGGGAGATGACGAGGGAGGCGATATAGAAGAATAGGCTTCAGAGTCGGAAGGAATGGTTAGCTGCGAGCCAGAGAGGTCGTGGGGTGGTGAGGGTGATTGTTCAGATCGTGACGCCATTTCGAAAGAGTGGGAAGAGTTGTGGCGAGAAGAGAAATGAAAGTTAGGGCGATATCTGGCGCTGGCACATTTTCAGGAATGGAGAGAATAAGGGGAATGGGTTGAGGATTCTTGTTTTGGTTCGATGGCGATTAGTGGGAGCTTGAGTTTTGTATAGCGGTGCAGTTTGAGAAGTCGATGGAGATGGGGATGGGGATGGAGATGTACAGTTTCTCCGTACGAGGACGGAGTACCTCCAGGCTCCAGAAGATGGAGGTGAGTTACCTAATCTTTCCGTGGGCCAATTGGCACCTAACAGGCTGGGAGTTTGGCAGAAGGGATCTGATTACATAATAAAGTCCGGGCTGGCTACTAAGACACTAGCCCACACTAGTCCTTGACTAAAGACCATTTTTTTAGTAGGATTATTTTCACTTAGCAGGAGCTAAGTCATACTATGTAACCACCCCTCACTAACACACGGGCCAGGCACAGTGGTCCCTCGCAGCAAATGGTAGGGCAGGAAGTTCACCAACCCTGCGTTCAAGTGCAGTGACGTACAGGAAGGTGCCTTGTTCACGCCTCCACGCTTCTTTGCCCTTCGGTTTTTACAAAACCTCAGGCTCGAGATTTACCACCACTGACCGGTGACTGCGCAGTCTTTAATTCAGTCACCATCTCTTCCTTTACTTATCTCTCACTTCACATATCCCTCACAGACCATCTGAGTATATCTCCATCCCTTTAAGCTCGCCACACCTTCCACTTCCTGTCGTTCTCTCAACCCACCCTACCCTCCACTTTCTGGGTCTTTGTCCGTCTCATACCACTCCGCCCGTCATGGCTGACTCTCAAGATCACGACACTCTGGTCGCCCAGTTTGTTGCAGTAGCAGGCTGCAATGAGCGGTTTGTGAGTCACGTGCTTGCTTTCATGCGACAACCTTGACCTGACTGACTCAATACTAATAGGCCCGTCAAGTACTCGCCGCCAGTGCCTGGAATCTAGACCTTGCCATCGCAAACTACTACCAAGCTCAAGAAGACCACACTGAGGATCCTGCCGATGATTCAGACTATGAAGAGGATGACTCTGAAAATGCCCCCCCTCAACCACATTCCACCTATGGTACCGGTCGCAGACTTGGCGAGTCTTCCTCAGACAGCCCTTCTGTCCCTGCCGCTTCCTCTTCCGGTCCTTCCCAACCAAAACAGAACTCCTCGCAGAAGAAATTCGCTACCCTAGGCGACTTCAATTCAGCCGCTGGACATGCGGATGATTCAGACGATGACGACAAACAAGACTTATTCGCTGGTGGGGAAAAGTCAGGATTGGCAGTGCAGAACCCAGACGATCTCAAAAAGAGAATCCTTGAGAAGGCCCAGAAACGTGGTCCCCCTCCCAAGGAGGCCCCTCCACCAAAATCTCACTTCACTGGCTCCGCACGAACCTTGGGTGGTGATGATGAACCCTCCCGCGAGATTGCCGCCCCTCCACAACCCAGAGGTAGAGCAGATCGTGTCGACCGTGTCCTACATTTCTGGCAAGATGGCTTCAGCATCGATGATGGCGACTTGTATCGGTTTGACGATCCTCGAAATGCAGAAATCCTTAACCTCATCCGACAAGGTCGAGCACCATTGAATATCATGAACGTCCAACCAGGTCAAGAGGTCGATGTCGAGATCAAACAACACGAAGAGAAGTACGTCAAACCAAAGAAGAAGTTCAGACCCTTCGAAGGTTCAGGTCAGCGTTTGGGTAGTCCAACGCCAGGAATGCCCTCCATGCCGGGAGCCTTCACCTCCGAACCTTCGGCTCCGACAAGTGCTACACCTTCGACTGCCCCTCCAACGACTGAGGTGGATGAATCTAAACCAACGGTGACCCTCCGCATCAGCCTGGGATCGGGAACTCGGTTGACCTCCCGTTTCAACACTACCCACACCATTGGTGATGTGTATGACTTTGTTCAACGAGCAGCACCCGGAGGAAGAGATTTTGTGTTACAAACCACTTTTCCCACCACCGAATACACGGATAAATCCAAACCTTTGGGTGAGATTGCCGAATTCAAACGTGGAGGTGCTGTGGTGCAGAAATACCTATGAGATGAGAGACGATCCCCATGGCTCTTTTGCAATACATGGACCGAAATTTCGGCTTGCATGGAAACGGCGCTAGAATTGAAACAATGCAATTCTCCGGGATAGATAGCTTGTGAGCGTAACACAGATAGACAGCATTCAAAGACTGTTGTGACTGTCAGTAACTGTCCTGAAGGACTGAGACATGGAAAGTCCTCGGCTAAGATGCCGCCTACGAGGCATTACCGGCTAGTACCACTAGGTTCGGCACGAGTAGGTGATTAGCACCTTTAGCTCCAAAGATCAATGCTAGCAACTGCTTTTTACATTTTCCCGCGCCTCATCGGACGATTGGCCTATTCACTGGTAGCACTCACATCTCGAGCTCTTGCCGACCTGTGCACAATCGTTAACTTCCACCTACGCCCATTATGTCACTGTCCCAAGGACTCAGATGTTCATCCCGGGGCGTCAGTAACGGTAAACAACGTATGGTCCTAGGTAATTCTAGCCTGCGACATGTGAGTCCACTCAAACTGTTTGTCCAGCGTTGAATCAACTGACCATGTTCAGTACTCACTCAATACGCGCTCCACACCTCTATCTTTCTCTAGATCGACGCGGAGTATAAGACCAGGCAATACATATCTCACACAGCAATTCCGCTCTTTATCTTTTTTTGGCTGGGGCTCAAAATCCACTTCCGATACTTTCTCAAAGTCCCATACCGGTACCACGGGCGCCGACTCAACCCAGGTTGCCTCCTCCACAACTACAGACGCCGTGCGAACCGTGAAGGCCTCTCATGATACTTCAATTGCTCCCGATCCCTCAATCGTACATCCCCATCTCGCCAATGAACATACCCCTGAAGCCCTTCAAAAGCTCGAAAATGCCATCATAAATCCCCATAATGTTCCTCCTCCAGCCGAGCAGCTGGCCAATATTCCTGATCTGGCTTCGATCCCTGAACGCATCGGCTACTTGAAAGAAGTCTGCGCCTTGGACTTTGGATGGGGTCCTTCCACGACAATGGAATGGGCATTGGAGCACCTCCACATCACCGCAGGCCTCTCCTGGGCCAGCTCAATTCTCGTTATGGGACTTATATTCCGTATGGTACTTGTCTATCCTTCTTTTAAGGCAAATGAGCAAAACCAAATAATGAGGGAGATGCAACCTGTCATCGCGCCACTACAGGAGAAGAGCAAGGCCGCCCTAGCCGCCGGTGATAGAAATGCCGCCATGGAGGTTCAGCGCGAGATTGGCGCTCTACGTAAGGAACTCGGTTTTAGTTTCAGGAAGGTGTTTCTTCCTATTGTGGTGCAAATCCCTTTTCAAATTGGTGCCTTTCGAGTTCTGAGTGCCGGTGGTAATTTGCCTGTACCTGCGTTTGAGACCGAGCAGTGGTTATGGCTGAACAACATATCAACGACCGATCCAACATATGCCCTTCCTCTCATGATTTCCACCATAACCTACTTCAATATGGCAAGAGCCGTAAAGAACCAGCCAGACAACAAGCTTGCCAGTTTCATGAAGACGGGCTTACCTCTCATCTCTTTTGCTGTCATGATCTGGCAACCTGCGGCTTTGCATTTATTCTTTTTGGTCAATGGTGCATGCAATTGGGCACAGATGACTGTTTTTCAATCTGAACGCTTTCGATCTTTTATGGGCCTCCGTCCTTTAGTACAACAGGCTACATTGGCTGCTCAGTCCAAGGCACAGAGCGCCCCGACTTACGGGTCTATGAAGGTAGTCAATACCGTTCAGACGGCGTCTTCCATCTCAACACCACCTCCCCCGCCCCCTTCAGACCGGAGTATTATTGACAAGGGAGTTGACAGAGTCAAGAAGTCATGGAGTGAAAGTGGTTTGGTATCGACTTTTGCAAAAGACGCGAAGAAGAGTGAAGCCAAACGAGAAAGAGACATCGTAAACCAGCGACATGAGAAGTGGGAGACTCAGAGGCAGGATGAATTGGAAGCAGCCCGTCGTGAAAGAAACAGTAAAATTTCTCGGTAGGGCATCTCCAACTTCTATCTTGCCGACATTTGCAGCCTACTCCCAGTGTTCAGCCGATCATCTCTCCAACATCTCCGGGTGGACACATGGAAGGAGTGATCTGTCGCAAAAAAACACGGCGGCTACTGCTAGTTGAAGTGGCCGCCTTTGCCTTGAACTTTTCAACAAACCTTGTACATTTTACACAGAATACTCTTACACTACACTAAACCTTTCGACCAAAAGCTATCGTCCCTGAAGAAGCGAACGGCCAAAACTAGGGATAAAACCGGAACTATGACCTGCTGCGTTCTCTGCAGAATAGAAAGAATGGGCGGACGAAGCAAGAACCAAGATTCAAACCTTCACGCTCGGCGACCAAATTTTCTGGCCTACTGGCTAGCACATACATACGCGACGCGACGGCCCAGAGTTGGATGGGGTCTCTTGTCTGGGTATCGGGCAAAGGTGTCACCACGATGAGTGGCAACTTGTCCGTGGCTTCCTTACTATTCTACACTGTATCACTACCTGCATTATGCGAGAAAGTGAGGGCGATGGAGTGACTGATTGCAAGTAAGGAACAACATGCTTTCTATATGTTGATGGTATGTAGAAGGAGACACAGTCGATGAGATGAAAGAATCAACCAATCGCCATTCTGTAGTCTTACCCCTGTCCACTTTCCTGTGGGATGCATAAACACTGCTACTCACGCTATTAAAATGTGTCACATTCAGTCCTCTCCTCACTCTCTTACTATTCTCCTTGCTCGGACGCCAGCCCTCCTTTTCTCTCCAAGGCCAGGAGCGTGCGGCCAGGCTGGGTATCCCTCTTGTTCACTCTTCAACACGAATGAAGTCATATCAATAGCCGACGGCCGTAGCCATGCGATTGCTTAGGCGTCCGCCCTCCACACTTCCTCTGACAATGACTAATGTCCATTCTTCTCCACGCCCTCCTCGCCCTTATAGAACGGCCTGGGCACATTATCATAATAGGGCACGACAATCACACCCTTGTCATTCGTCATGCCAACCATACTCTTCGTGACCATGGTAACGGGGCTCTTCGAGATAACCGCATTCAACAACCCTGGCCCCTTCTTCTCCACCAACTCCTTGACTTTGCCTTTCACCTCGTCCACACTCTGGCTCGCAACCGCGCCATTGCAGCCAAAGCCCTGCGCGACGACCTCGTACCGAGTGGTGGGCGACAGCGCGGACACCATGCGGGCGGGGTCGTCGGCGCCGTAGATGATATCCTGGCCTGCGACGCTCATGCCCCAGACGTGGTTGTTCATGATGACAGTCAGGATGTTGAGGTCGTGGCGCGCGTACGTGTCGAGTTCCTGGATGTGGAAGCCTGCCGACCCGTCGCCGTGGACGTTCACGACCAGCGTGTCGGGCCCCGCGGCCACGGACGCGCCCAAGCTGTAGCCCCAGCCGTTGCCCAGGAAGCCCAGGTAGCCGGTCGACACGATTGCGGCCGAGGGGCGCGCGACTTCGAGGGACTCGGACGCCCAGACCGAGCATTCGCCGCCGTCGAGGATGATGATGGAGTTGGGCGGGAGGGAGCTGTAGATGGCCCGGATCGTGTGGTACGGGTGCAGGCGCCCGTCGGCGGCGTTCACCTCGGGGTCTGCTGCGTGGGGCGAGGGCGTAGCTTTCAGCGCAGCGATATCCTGGAGCCACGGCTCGTGCTTGTCGATGCCTCCTCCTTCGACGGTCTGAAGCTTCGCGAGCAGCGCATCGATGAAGCGATTCGCGTCTGACACGATGCCCAGGTCCACGGGTAGCATTTTCCCGATCTCCGCGCCGTCGAGGTCGACTTGCACGAGCTTGCAGCCCTTGCTGGCGGCGGGGATGATTGCGCCGGAGCGCCCGCCGAGTAGGAAGCCCGTTCGTGCGCCGAGCAGAAGAACGAGGTCGGGCTGCTGTTTGCCGATGTACGGGAGCATCGCCAGGCTGGCTGCTGGCCCGCCGCGTAGGGGGTGCGAGTGGG
>Ga0105239_10002582_pt1 | contig 22934 bp, 19 predicted proteins | sample KBSC44metaG_FD_92761 | JGI IMG/M metagenome (GOLD analysis project Ga0105239, IMG submission 92761) | Corn rhizosphere microbial communities from Kellogg Biological Station, Michigan, USA - KBS C4-4 metaG | ecosystem: Host-associated > Plants > Roots > Rhizosphere > Soil | place: Michigan, USA... | reverse complement strand
TGTAGTTGCCTTCGTGGCAGGCGTACTCGTAGATCTTGTAGCTGGGATCCTCTTTGTACGGCATGTGAATCGTGAACGGCGCCGTCCAGGTCTTCGGATCGTTGACCGTCAGGTCGTAGGTCAACTCGTCCTTTGCAACGCGGCGGAACTTCTCCGTCAGAACCGCGGCGTCGCTGAAGTACCCACCGCCGGTGCCGGTTTTGTTATTCAGATTGGTAGTCTCGACCACGAGGTTGTCGCCTTCCCAGTGGCCGCGTGAATCGCCGATATAAGTCTGTAGTGCCTTGCCGACGTGCGGGCGCCCATCCAGCGGGATCACGCGCGTCTCATGGATCATTTCATTGCGAATCACGACGACGCCCGGTGCCTGTACGATCTCGTTACCAAAGTTGTAGAGCGTCGGCAGCATGCTGCTGACCAGCCCGCGCGTGATGCAGCGGCTGTAGAAATCGAAATCCTCCCAGGTGTCGACCTTTTCCGGAAAATGGCTGCCTGGCCCGAGCCCGTTGCGTAAGCTCTTGGCATAAGCCTGGCCTGCGGGAGTCAACGCAGGAATCCTGCCGTTCGGGGGGTCGACTACCAGCGATGCCTGCGCGTGCGGCTTGCCGCGCTCTACCCAGTATCCCGGCGGATTGATGCTCACCGAATCCTTTGACGAAGTGAACTCCTCGCTGTCTCCTTCCGCCTGTTGTGCCGCCTGGGCCTCGCGCTGCTTCAGTTCTTCAGGCGTGAGCGTCGCCCGGTTGCCGAGGTTCGCCGGTCGCTGCAAGGGGATGTTGGCGGTAGCCGGCCATTGTCCCTGCAAGTCTGGATCGCCCCACGGAGTTTTCGGTGCGGTGTATCCTTTGGCAGCTTTCGCCGCCGGCTTCGGCGTCTGTGCTATCAGCGGAAGTGCTGCGATCAAGATCGCCGCAAACACCAGTCGTTTCATGGGGACCTCCTACTGCTGCTTCCCGTTGTTGGGATCGTCCGGATTCGAGCCGCCGACGAACAGCTTCTTGCCATCGGCGAAGGTTACACTGCTGCCGTTGGCCCGCATGCTGCCGTTTTTGGCCTGATATCCCTGCACCGAGATATCGGTGCCCACTTCGAGCGACCGCTTGGTGAATCCGCGCCGCAGCATGATGTTGGGGCTGCCGCACTCCACCATCCAGTTGGTCACCGTGCCGTCCGGATTCTTGACATCGATGTGGATCCAGGCATGCGGGTTGATCCACTCCATGTCCGTGACTTTGCCTTCCAGTTTAATCGGCTTGCGTTGATCGAACTCCGCCTGGAACGCATGATGCGCCCACGCCGGCGCCGAGGCGGCCAGTAACAATCCAGTGCTGATACTCACAGCCCACAAGATCTTCTTCATTTCAGCAACGCTCCTCACTTTGCAGGTTGTTTCTTGAACTGCCCGTACAGCAGTTCTTCAGCGAACTCCACGCACTTGAATTCCAGCAGTTGTGCGTTCTTTTCCATTCTCTTGTAGAGGGGCAGGCCGATCTTCCACGGCCGCGAGAAGACCGATGGGTCCTCGATGGTGGCCTCGTAGTTGAGGTGATACGGATCGGGCCGTGTGAAGCGCTCCACCACGTGGAGCTTGCTGCTGGCGAAATCGCCCGCGCGATCGAACCACGCGAGGCCATTCAGCCCCGTCACGTCCACTACGAGGGTGTCGCCTTCCCAATGCCCGTTGTTGGTGCCCATCCAGGTATCCGAGCCTGCTTCCTGCGGCTTACCCATGTTGACCATGCGATTCGCAGTCGCGTACTCATACACGAACAAGATCCCGCGCGGCGATTGCACGATCTGGAACGGATACGGCATGTAGTTCGCACGAGGAATCCCCGGCAAATAACACTTTGCTTCCGGATCCTGTGTCCGCCGGTTCTCGAAATTCTGTTTCTTTTTCGCGGCCGCAGCCGGCAGATAGGGAATGTCTCCGCCTTCGACAACGGTCTGGCCCGCGGGTACTGCCCCGATAGCCCCCATCTGCCACATCGGACCGGGCTCTGCGGGATGATCCTGCAGGTCCCAGTTGGCCGTCCCCATGTACTGCCAGATTCCGCCCAGGTCGGGATGGCCGTCGAAGGCTTTGGTCGCCTTAGTAGCTTGCGCCCGGCCCGACGACGGGATCGTGGCCAGCATCGCTAAAACCGCCGCAGCGGTTACCAGGGAAATCCAGTTTCGCACGGCCAAGATATTACTGCACAAGAGTTTCGGAGTCAAGGCGAAGCCATGCGATCACCGTCCGGTGTATGCCTTCAGGGAGCGTAGATAGCTTACAACGTCCGCTATTTCCTGTGAGCTAAGCTTGCCTTTGTAAGACGGCATCAGTCCCTTGGTGACGGCGCTCACCTTGCTCACTTCGGACTTCAGAAACGACTTCACTTGACCGTTGCCGTCCACAAGCTGGACCGTGAACAGGTCCCGGGTGAGCAGCCTGCCTGTGACGATGGTCCCGTCCTTCTTGAGCGTCACCCGAACGCCCCGATTCTCGGCAGCCACATCCGCATCCGGATCGAGCAGCGCGCGTTCCAGGTACTCGGGGGTGGCGCGGCGTAGGGTGCCGATCCCTGTGAGCTCGGGTCCCGACCTGGAGCCGGTCGCCATCACGCGATGGCAGCTCAGGCAAGCGCCCTTGCCTTCGAAAATCGTCTTGCCCCTAACGACATCACCCGGCTGCGACGTGTTCTGGGAGAACAGCGCACCGCTCATCAAAATCCAGACAGCAAATTTGTTCACTTCAGGTGCCGAACGTCTTTCTCGTTTTCATTGCAAATATACTCGGCGATTTCCTCACCCGGAGCCAGATCCCAGACATTGCGGATCTTCCAGGGCTTCCTGAACGCGCCTGGATCCTCGATGGTGATTTCCTTCTCGAGATGTCCCAAGTCCGGTCGCCGGATGCGCTGGATCACGTGCAGCATCTCCGTATGCGGGAAGACTCGCAGCCAGCTTCGATCGTTAAACCCGACCGTATCTTGTACCAGCGTGTCACGCTCCCAGCGGCCCACTGAGTGTCCCATCCAGCTCGGGTCGAGGTTCGTCGGATGCGTCCGCCCACCGAGAAAAATCTGGACGATCCCGGGTACGTTCCCTTCCCACAGAATCGCGATCACCGCAGGTGTCTGAATGATCTTGTAAATGAATGGCGATACCAGCAGGTTGTCGCCCGGCAGGCAAGACTCCGAAGGATTCCCTGTTCCTCGCGCGCGTCGCTGCTTAGTGATTTCCTCCGCCCACGGGAGCAAGTCGGGAGCATCTACATCCGGGGCATTCCCAGTCCACACGCCCGATAAATCGAGTTTGCCGTCGCGCCCCCGCGGCGCCGGTCCCGCAGGCGAAGTTTTTGCCTTCTGGCGGATCAAGAGGGAGAAGTCGTCACCCGGTGTGCCCAGGTTCCCGCTCCAGCTCAACCGGATGTCGAGCCGGGAGGTTTCCGCCACCCGGATCACGACGCCTTTCTGCTCGTACTTGTTGAAGGTGAATCCAATCGGAGGAACCGTGATGTCATAGATTCCCGCGGGTAATCGGGACAGAGTATAGCTGCCCTTGTTGACCGCGGTGGTTTTGTAGACTGTCCCGGTCGCGACATTCCTCGCTTGAATAGGAGCTGTGGAAACGCCGCCGCCATCGGGGTCGGTTACGGTGCCGGAGAGAGCACCAGTTTGCGCCAGAACGCGTACAGCCAGGACGCAAAACAGGATTGCAACGCGCATGCTTAATGGTAATGGAATGGTAGAATCGACGGTGCCATGCGCGCCTGTATAGTCCTGGGATTGCTGCTTTCCGCTGTCGCGCTGCAAGCGGCGAACAAGACTACGGCCGGCGAATTCATCGCCGAACGTCCCACGCTTATCTCCCTCGGTTTTGAATGGCACATCGATGGCGATGATAACCATAACGCCGCCGTCTCGGTGTTCTATCGCAAGAAGGGCGAGCAGGCGTGGAAAGAGGGATTGCCTCTGCTGCGCCTGGATCACGAGCGGATCAACGAAAACGCGCTCCAGTACATCGTCCCGAATATGTTCGCCGGGAGCATCTTCGATCTCGAGCCGGGAACAGACTACGAGTGCCGCTTAGCGCTGGCCGATCCCGACGGTGTCGATGGCAAGGCGGAGAATATCGTGACGATTCACACGCGTCCCGAGCCCAAGCCGGCCGCCGGAGGCAAGGTCTATCATGTGTATCCGCCGGGCTTCAATGGACAGAAGCAGGAGCCCGCGTTCACGGGTCTACAGGCCGCGTATTACACCGGGAGCAACGGCGCGGATTACTTCAATAGCTTCCCGGCTCGGGTTCAACCCGGGGATGTGGTTCTGGTGCACGCCGGCCTGTACAAAGACGATCGCTACAAATATGGCGGCCAGCTCGGCACCCTTTCCAGCGGGACGTATTTTCTGACGCAGAGCGGCACTGCCGAGAAACCGATCGTCATCAAAGGCGCGGGCGACGGCGAGGCTATTTTCGATGGCGATGGCGCTTACAACCTGTTTAACCTGATGGCCGCGAATTACAACTATTTCGAGGGTCTGACCATTCGCAACACGGAGCTGGCATTCTGGGCCGGCTACAAGAACATCACTGGCGCCACTGGCATCAGCATCAAGAACTGCAAGCTCGAAAACATCGGACGCGGCGTCTATTCCGATTGGTCCGGATCGAAGGATTTCTACATCGCCGATAACACCTTCGTCGGCAAGTTTCGGCCGGATATCCTGATGGGTTTCACCGGGCGCGAGTGGCAGGCGTATCCCGAGTTTGGCGCCAAGCTGGTGTCCGAATACGCTGTGAAGATTTACGGGCAGGGCCACGTGGTGGCGTACAACTCCATTAAGCAATTCCACGACGGCATCGATATCGCGACCTACGGAAATCCGGACGGCGCACCCAACGTGATACAAGACCGCCTGCCGGTTTCCATCGACTTCTACAACAATGATGTCTCGAACGTCGAGGACAACTGCATCGAGACTGACGGCGGGGCGCACAATATTCGCGTTTTTCGCAATCGCTGCTTCAACAACGGAAATCGCGCGCTCAGCGTGCAGCCGATGTTCGGCGGCCCAGTGTATTTTATCCGCAACATCGTGTACGATTCGCCGGAGGGCGGGGCACTGAAGCTCACTGCGTCGGCCGCCGGAATCGTGGTATATCACAATACGCTGCTCGCGCCAGTCGAGCCTATGCTGCTCGCGACGTCGAACTTGCATTTTCGGAATAATCTGATTTTGGGGAAGAGCCAGAATCCTGGAATCTTCGCCATCGAGTCTAATACCAACTACTCCAGTTCGGACTACAACGGCTTCCGTCCCAACGAAGAAGCCGAGTATTCCTTCGAGTGGAGTACTCCGCCATTTTCGGTACGAGCTCTTTTTCCGGGAGAGATGGGAGCGCTGGCCATGCAGCCGCAAAACCAGCTCGAGGCCAAAACGCGGGAACGCAGGCGTTTTAAGACGCTCAAGGAATACTCTGAGGCCACCGGCCAGGATCGGCACAGTGTGATCGTCGACTACGACGTATTCCAGAGAGTCTCGCCACCGGGTCCCGATCTTCGGACGCTCTACAAGCCGTCGGATTTCGATTTCCAGCTACGTCCAGGATCGGCCGCAGTGGATGCCGCGGTTCGTTTGCCCGGGGTGAACGACGATTTCACCGGCCGCGCCCCGGATCTGGGGGCCCTGGAAGCCGGCCGCCCCGTCCCCCACTACGGGCCTAGAGAATAGGATTGGTCTTCACGAGATTCTTCGATCCGTCCACGCACTGAATGTGTGGAGGATTAAATGAGAAGAATTTTGATGTTTTCTGTTATGGTGGCGGCGCTTTCAGCTCTGGCGAGCGGCGACATCATTGTGACGCTGAACTCGCCACCGGTCGCCAACGGGTCCAACTTCGATTGGACCTATACGGTGACTCTAAAGAGCGGGTCGAGCCTCATGAATGGCGACTTTTTCACCATTGACGATATTGGCGGCGGGTTCGGTCCGGGCACGCCCATAGCTAACCCGGTGATCATGCCCGGAAGCAACTGGAGTTCGTCTATCCAACTGATCGGAATTGACGGCTTTAACCAAGCGCCCCCTGAAATTAGCACTCTATATAACCTTACGTTCACGTTTATAGGTTCTGTCCCAGTCGTGGCGGTCGCGGACACGATCTTAGGCGGCGGAGCTGGGGCCTTTGGCTATACCTCGGCTGTGGACATTCCTGTCATGAGCGTTTTTTCAGGGACTTCGCATTCCACTATCGACGGCTTCATCCAAGGCAACACTTCCGGCGTGGCAGTCGCCGATCCTCCGGTACCCGAGCCGACTACCTTGATCCTCTCCGGAGGCGGGCTAATCGCACTGAGCTTGCTCCGTCGCCGTCGCAGGAAGGTTTAGGCCGTCCCCACACAAACAAGAAAAGGAGAGGCCGCTTGTCCGCAAGCGGCCCTCTCTATTCCTTCATGCACATGCTCCTTACTTCTCAGGAATCTGCCCCGCCGGGACGGTTTCAAGCGAGCTGCCGTCGGCGAAAGTGATCTTCTGGAGATAGCCGTACAGCGTGCCGTCCTTGGCCCGCACACCATCCACCGTAATCATCTGTCCCTGGAATTTCGCAATGTCATTTTTGTTCACCCCGACCTTGCGGAACCATGCCGGCGGGCTGCCCTCGAAATGCCACGCGTCCACACCATGCTCGCCCTTAGCGTCCACGTAAATCGAAATGTGTGGATTAATCCAGTCGACACGATTCAGCGTTCCGGTCACTTGGATCTTCTTTCCCATATCGAACACTGCAATAGTCGAGTGGTGCGCCCACAGCGATTCTGCGGCCATCGCCCCCACCAGAACTGCGAAGATTCCGTATTTCAAAGCGCTTCTCCCCATCGCTCGCATGCACAGAGACTAAGAAACACCTATCTCGAAGCCGCGCTGCGGAATCCTACCGGTGGCAGATACTCCCCGTGCGGCTCCCGGCGCCACCATGCGCCGGTCTTACGACGTTCCTCCCAAGTTGAAAACTTATAGTCGTAGGTCACCGCCCGAATGTAGCGTGGCGGATGATCCGGAAACGGATTCTTCTCGAGCAAGGCCACAACATCCGGTGACCCCTCCAGCAAGCGCTCAGCGAAGTTAACAAACCAGGGATTCGTGCGGTAATCGCCCAGCGCGGCAAACCACATCTGCCAATCCAGGCGCGGCTGATGCGGGGCAGTCCAGCGGGGCGCGCGATTCACATCTCCAGGTTTATACGGGAACTCATACACCCGCCACTGCTGGCCGTCGTCCGACCCTTCGATCACGATCTCCAGCCTTTCCGTGGTCATCACCGCGAACAAACCATAGGAGTTGACTACTTGAAAGGGCGACGTATACCGCGCCAAGGTTTCAATGGGCCCCGGCAATTGCGAACTGACATTCTCGAAGATCCCCGCGAGACCCAGCGGCAGAATCAACAGCGTCAGCGCCGCTGCTCCAAGCCGTCCCGCACGTCCGGTTCCAGCCGGATCTTCTATCAGCCACGCGCGAACACGCCGCGGCGTCCATACCCAGCCACGCAACGCCTGGTCGTCGAAAAGAAACAACGTGATCGCCGCCGCCAGCAGGTTGAAAAAGGTGTAGTTTCCGGTCAGAAAGATCAGAGCTTCCAGGCTCAGCAGTAATCCGGCGCCGAACAAACGGATCCGCCGCGGCATGAAGATCAGGAACGGCGCGCCCAACTCGATCGCCAACACCATAAAAGTTGAAAAGTGCTGGAACCCGCGAGGGAGCTTATCGGCATACCAGGCGACGACGGTCGGTAGCGGCTGCGTCCAGTAATGGAAATCCAGCGCGCTCAAACTGCGCCAGTTGGGATCGCCGCTGGAGAGTTTCACGAAGCCTGATAAGAAATACAACCGGAACGCCAGCCAGCGATATAGCCACGCGATGGTTGTTTGCGCGGCCCCGGAGTGGCCGAAGAAAATCGCGAGGAAGCCCGTTTCGAGCAGTAGAGCATCCCACTGGAATGACAAAAACTCCTGGCCCGCCAAGCTGAAGGAAAGGTACAGCACGTACAGCAGGATCAGAGCCAGACGCTCCAGCCGGCCGATGAACAGGACCGCGCCCAGTCCCACGCCCATCCACGCGGCCCCCGCCAGAATCTTGTCGGTGGAGTTAAACCAGAATAAGCTCGGGACGGCCCAGAAGCGCGCCCATCCAAGATCCGTCCCCAGGCGGCTGAAGAAATCGTGTGCTGGCGAGATTCCGTGCTCGCCCAGCAGTCCGGTCACCTGCACCGCCAGCGACGCGAATGCCACCATGTAGATGGCGGCCAGCACTCGCAGGAAGAGCCATTGCGTCAGCGCGAACCTGGCTGGTTCGATGCGCTTGCCGAAAGTCAGCCGTGTCAGCCAGTAGAAGAAGCTCCGCCGCTTGGCGATAAACCGGTACGCGGCTTCGGTGCACGCCGCCACCAAAGAAGAAGACTCGTAAATCCCTTCGCGGCCCAGGGTTTCGAAAACTGCCTGGGCGCCGCTGGCGACGGAACCATCGGGACGCACCAACTGAACCGCTTGGGCGAACGCATCCGAGGGAATCTGCGGGAAACGGCTGCCGGCCTCCTGCGAGGGCGCAAATTCGATCCAGTCGCCCGTGAGCTGCTTCCAATAGTCGATCCAGATGCGGCAGAACCCGCACCGCCCGTCGTATATCAGAAGTGGCTGCAAGCCACCTTAATTTTACTCAGCGCGCGCCGATGTTGGCATAGACCCACATCGCTGCCATGCCGATCAGCAACAGAGCGGACAGTACCCCTAGCCACACCGCGAACTTGTTTACATGTGAAATCCGCGTCTGTAGGACTTGCTGCTCGTGCGCCATGTGCTCCTCGCCGGATGCGAGAAACAGTTGATCTTCTTCGCGCATCCCGATCAGCGCCCGATAGATCAGCAGCCCTACTAAAACCACCGTGACGGATGCCCACGACAAGGTCAGAACGTTCAGCATAGAACCTCCCCAGATTCGACCATAGGTTTTAATTGATCTGCTCCAGGAAAGCAAGGCCCCCGAGATGTCGGGTAGCCCCTTGACACCCATGAATCTGCGAAGTAGCATCGGCCCAGTAGTTTCGGGGGGGGGAATCTTACTCGTTGCCTAGGGGGGCACAATGCGAACTTTAGTTATTTCGTCAGTGGTGTGTGTGTGCGCGCTTGCTGCTTTCGGGCAGACCGACCGCGGAACCATTACAGGGGCCGTTGCGGACCCAGCAGGGGCCGTGGTTGCCAACGCACCCATCGAGTTGAAGAACGTTCAAACTGGAGCTGGGTATCAGGCTGCCAGCACCGATACCGGCAATTACACTCTTCCGCAGTTGCCGGTCGGCGTGTATGAATTGACTGTCACCGTCCCGGGTTTTAAGAAGTTTGTTCGCCAGAACATAACGGTACAGGCAACCCAAACCGTGCGTGTCGACGTGACCTTGGAGGTCGGCTCGGCCACCGAATCCGTCACCGTCAGCGCCGAGACTTCGTTGCTCAAGACCGAGAGCAGCGACGTCAGCGTGAACGTCACCGGAGACCGGCTTGTCAATCTCGGCGTGCTGCCGATCGGAAACGGCTTTTCCAGCTCGCACGGCGTCCGCAATCCAATGGCAGTGTCCACTCTCGCGCCGGGAACCTTTTTCGATCCGAACCTCACTATCCGCGTCAACGGCGCGCCCAGCAATACAGAGTCCGTGCGTGTGGAAGGCCAGGACGTGACCAATGGTGTCGTGACGTTCTCCCAGGCGCAGACGCAGCCGAGTGTGGAGGCTCTCCAGGAACTCACGGTTCAGTCCAGCAACTTCGCCGCTGAATTCGGGCAGGCTGGCGCGGGCGTATTCAACTATACGGTCAAATCCGGCACCAACAATTTCCATGGATCGCTATTCGACTACAACTCGAACGAAGCCTACAACGCGGGCCAATCCTATACACACAATCGACCGAAGACTCGCCGCGACGATATGGGCGGAACCCTGGGCGGGCCGGTGTGGATTCCGAAGGTTTACAACGGCAAAGACCGCACGTTCTTCTTCTTCAGCTACGAGCTGTTTCGAGAAGTCGGCATCATCTCCAATCAGAATCCGACCGTTCCCACGGATGCCTATCGCGCGGGCGATTTTTCGAAAGCCATGACAGGCCCCGGCGGGTCGCTAAAACCGCTGAACAACTCCATTAAGGACGTCACTGGCCAGATAGCGTTCGACGGTCAGATCTTTGACCCGACCACCCAGTTCATCGCATCCGACGGACGTCGCGTGCGCCTGCCGTTCGCCGATAACGTGATTCCGATAGCGCGGTTCGATCCTTCCGCGCAAAAGATTCTCGCGCTGATTCCTCACGCCACATCCAGCGCACTGGTGAATAATTTCAACCGGCCCTATAACACGGACCGCAGGACCCCGATTCCGGCTCTTAAAATCGATCACTCGCTGAGCTCGAAAATGAAGGTCTCCTACTATTGGTCTACAACCGAGACCGCTGTGCAGTATTGCACGCCGCTATGCGGATCGGACGGCTTACCCGACCCGATCACGGCCACCCGCGGCACCTTTATCGAGTCGTATACCCAGCGCCTGAATTTCGATTACACGCTCGCACCCACCGTGCTGCTGCACTTAGGTGCAGGTCTCGCGCATAACGACTTCAAGGACAAGGCGCCCACCACAAATTTCGATGTCGCCGGCGTGCTCGGTATCGCCGGCGCTCCGGTTGGAACTGACGGAGGCCGCTTCCCCGTTTTCGGCGGAGATACTGTCGCAGGTATACGCCAGGCTATGACGGGGGTTAACAGCCAAGGTGGAATGTCGATCATGGGTCCGGCCGCCGGCCAGGTCCGCGCGGTCGAAACCAAGCCTACTTTCAACGCCAGCGTCTCCTGGGTGAAGAGCAACCACACCTTCAAATTCGGCGGCGACGGCCGCGTGGAAGGCTTCATCGATTACACCTTTTCGAATACCACGGGGAATTTCGTTATCAACGCCGAACAGACTTCGAACCCCTGGTTCTCCGATAACGGTACGGTGCTATCGGGCGGCGCTTCGGGCTTTCCCCTTGCCAGCCTGATGTTGGGCCGCGTCACCAGCTATCAGTTGTCGCCTCTGTCGGCATTCCGCGGCGGCCGGCATTATCTGAGCTTCTTCGGGCAGGATACCTGGAAACTGACTCGCAAGCTGACGCTGGATTACGGCTTGCGATACGACTACTCCACTTACTCCAAGGAACAATATGGCCGTGCGCCGGGCTTCTCCGCGACCACGCCGAATCCGACAGCAGGCGGCCATCCCGGAGCTTCCATCTTTGAGGGCGACGGACCCGGCCGCTGCGGTTGCAATCTGGCGAACAACTACGGCTTGGCCTTCGGGCCGCGGCTGGGACTTGCCTATCAGATCAATCCGAAAACCGTGTTTCGCGCCGGGTTCGGCGTCACCTACGCGCCGTATACGGGAGGCCGTTACACCGGCGCGCCTGGTGCAAACCAGACCGTGAACGCACCGGGCGTAGCTGATCCCGCCATGATCCTCAGCGGCGGATTCACGAATACCGTCAATGGTGTAGCAACGCCGTTCCGGCCAACCTGGCCCGACATTCGTCCGGGTCTGTTCCCGGCTCCGGGGACCATTTCCGGAGCCCCGTTGGTGTTCGACCAGAACAGCGGCCGGCCAGCACGGCAGACGCAATGGAGCATCGGCGTCCAACGGGAAATCTTCCGTGACTTGGCCGTTGAAGGTTCCTACGTTGCGAATCGTGGCGCTTGGTGGCGCACGAATGCCCTCACAAATCTCAACATCTATTCCCAGGATTTCCTGAAATCGCAGTATAGCCTGGACATCACCAACGCCGCCGACCGCGCCATTCTCACATCCCAGTTGGGGCAAGCCGGCGCCAAGCAATTCCAGGGCAAGGTTCCTTACCCCGGTTTCTCGCTCGCCAATAGCGTGGCTCAGTCACTGCGTCCCTTCCCGCAGTTCGGGAACCTGCAAGGCGCGGGACCCTTGGGCGATACCTGGTACGATTCGCTCCAGGCGAAGGCTACTAAGCGCTTCTCCCACGGTCTGGATGCCAGCTACGCATTCACCTGGGCGAAGGAACTCCAGTTGGGCGCCGATAACGATGGCGGCGGCGGCACGATCAATGACATCCTCAATCGGAATAGCAACAAGCAGCTTTCGAGCTTCTCACGACCGTTAGTCAGCATCCTGGCCCTGAACTATACGCTCCCGAAATGGGGGCCCAACAAGTGGGTGAAGTATGCGGTTGCAGACTGGATCGTCGCCGGTTCCTTCCAGTATGCCAGCGGTCAGCCCATCCTGGTCCCGACCACGGCGGTCTCCACCAGCAACTTAAGTACAGCATTCCTGCGCGGAACCTACGCCGAGCGCGTTCCGGGCGTGCCATTGTTCCTGGCGGACCTGAATTGCCACTGCTTCGATCCGGCTCAGACACAAGTGTTGAATCCGGCGGCCTGGAAGGATCCGACGCCGGGAACCTTCAGCCCGTCGGCCGCTTATTACAACGATTATCGTTACCGCCGTGTTCCCAAGGAGAGCCTCAGCTTTGGGCGTACCTTCCGGATTAAGGAGAACATTACCTTCACGGCACGCGCTGAGTTCACCAATCCTTTCAATCGGGCTCAGGTTCCGAACCCCTTCAACGGAACCGGCGGTGCTCAGGGCAATTACACCTCGGGAATTGCTACCACTTCCGGGACGGTCAACGGCGTTGCCGGCGGACTCAAGGTGAACAACTCCGGCTTCGGCGTGATCCAGACACTCGGTAACAACGCCGTCATCGGCGAGCGGTCCGGCCTGCTGGTCGGACGGCTCCAGTTCTAAAAAAGACCTGAAAATCGACGCCCCGTGGCCTCTGGTGGCGAGCGGGGCGTCCGCCCGCCCCGGTTGACTTGGGCTCCCTGTTGCGCTATGCTTACGATTCGTTCATCTTCTGGTGATTCGCCTGTAGTAGGCGCGGTTTGGTCCTTTCGTCCCTTGCCAGACCCAACAGTCATAGCCCTCTGTAATGAGAAAAAGATGAAGCAGCATTATTTCGTAGTTGTCCTGGCCCATTCACTGCATGGACGACTGCGCCGTATTCACATTCCGCACCAGGCCCTATACGTCCTTTTGGGCCTCGCGCTCCTGGGTTCCTTCTCGCTGTTCGGGATGGTTTCCAGCTACCTGCGGATGACCTGGAAGATATCCAATTACAACAGCTTACGCACGGAAGTGGATACTTTACGTCACCAGTACAAGGCTCTGCAGCAGGAAAGCGATCAGAAGGACGCTCAGCTTGCCGAATTGCAATTGCTTGCCAGCGAAGTGACTCTGGCGCTGGGGCTGAAGAAAACGATGGATAGTTCCAGTGACTTCGAAGACGAAGGCCTTCTGGTTCCCACATTCCGCGAATCCATCGATCAATATAACTTCCTGAAGTCCGCCAGTTTCTCCCGCCTCCAGCGAAGTTATCCTCGAGCTTGGCAAAAAAACACGATGCCCGCGATCTGGCCGGTCAACGGGCGGTTGTTGAGCCACTTCGGCGACCGCCAGGATCCATTCTCGGGCGAAGGCGCGTTTCATACCGGAGTCGATATCTCCGCTCCCCAGGGAACTTCGGTCCGTGCGACTGCGGACGGAGTGGTGGAGCACGCCGAGTTCGCTTCCGGCGGCTACGGCAAACTGGTCGTGATCGATCATGGCAACGGGATCCAGACCTGGTACGCGCATCTCTCCGGATTCGAGGTGGTTACTGGTCAGGAGATCCGGCGCGGCGAGATTTTGGGCTATTCAGGCGCAACCGGCCGCGTGACTTCTCCTCATCTGCACTTTGAAGTGCGCCGTCAGGGCAATCCAGTAAACCCGTATCCCTACCTGGCAAAATCTACGCTAGTTGAGCCAGCTCCTCCAGACCTCCCGTTCTAACACCAAATATCACGCTAATATCAAGAGATGAGTCTCGCGAACAAGTGTTCGCGGAGGCTATTCCTGGCTTCCATACCTGGCGTTTGCGTTGCCGCCACTGCCGGCAAGGGCAGTCTTTCTCCCTCAGTCGTTGCCCGCTATGCCGATCCCACCACCGAGTTCCCGGTCTTCCGCCTCACCGATCCTAACCATACCAGCGCTCTACCGCCGCATTATGCGCGAGCTGTATCTCATAAGGGCAATTTCCTGCTTTATTCAAGTGACGAGTCTGGCAGCACGCAGATCTACCGTTTGGATCTGAAAACCGGCCAAGCTCGTCTTCTCACGGATGCCGGGAACTTCAACCTCGGCTGCTTTACCCTGGCCGCCGATGAGCGAAGCTTCTGCTACGTCGATAACGGCCGCCTCTACTCGAGTAGCTTGACGACGCTCCGTCCGCGGCAGGTCTATCAGTCACCGGAAGGATATCGGCCCACAGGTCTGAACATTACTGACGACGGGTTGTCCGCCGCGCTAATCGAGAAAAAAGATTCCCATTACCGGCTGCAGTGGATCCGGATGATAGACGGCATGGCCACCACGCTGATAGAGACCGATCGGGAGGATGACGAGATCAGCGATCCAGCGCCGCGTCCGCGGCGCGCATCGGTGCTTTACCGCCGCGCAGGGGGCATATGGCTGGCCAACGTGGACGGCAAGCAGAACTATCGCCTCCGGCTGACCGGCGGCCAAGCTGCGGCGGCCACCTGGAGTCCCGATGGGCGAACGGTCCTGTACTTGAATATTCCCGTCGATCCGCACAAGCTGCGCAACCTCCGCGAGTTCACTCCGGACAGCAAGGAAGACCAGGCCATCTCCGACACCACCCAATATGCGTGTTTCGAGCGAAACGCGGACGGCAGCGTATTCGTCGGCGCCAGCGCCAGTAAAGCGTCGCCGCACGTGCTGTTGCTGGTGCGCACGGTCGGCCGCGAATTCACTCTATGTGAGCATCGCGCCAGTGATCCGGCAAAGGTGTCTCCCATCTTTTCACCCAACAGTCAGAGTGTGTTCTTCGTGAGCGATCAGCACGGGAAGTCCGCCATCTACCGTATCGCGGTCGACAAGCTGGTGGAAACCACCGAAGAGACTCCCGCCACCCCCGAACGCAAATAAGACGTTGCTTGGGGATTCCCGGAACGCCCTGGGAGCGCAGCGACGCTAGCCTTCCGATTGTGCAGGAAGTACAGGTATACTCAATTCGATCCGGGAAGCAATCCGGGGCTGCATTTGGAGGCGCTGTTATGAGAAAGCTCATTTTCATGCTGTTGCCGCTCGCCCTGTTCGCGCAGAATCCTCCGGACGCGCGTGCGCTTTTGGCTCGCGCGGACGCCTCTATCTTCACAGCCAAGACGGTTCGATTGGCCGCTACCCAAGCGAGAGGCTTTGCCGGGCTTGATCCGCTGCCGGGCAGTCCCTTCAAATTGGAGTTTGTCCGCGGCGGACGTGGCCGGGCTGAGTTTCGGGCCAGCCTCAGCAACACGATCATCACGTTAATGGTCTTCGACGGGGTCAATCTGTGGGAATATCACGACCTCGGAAATCAGTACACAAAAAAGTCCGCGGTGGCCTGGACTTTCCAAGGGGAGATCGCCACGCTGGACTACGGACGCAAGCCCAACAACATCTCCGCGGCGTCCTATGAGAACGACGAGACCATCGGTTTCGATGGTCTGCCCGTGGCTTGCTACGTCGTTCGCGCCGAGTATCGCGCCGCGCCCAATAACCCGTTCGGCAAAGGCGTTGTGCGGCGCAGCTGGATTTCGAAGGTCGGCGAACTGATCCTTCGCGATTACTGGGAAGGTCCGCTTACACCCGGCATGACTGATCGGGAAACGGTCACGACCAGTTACACGACCATTGAGACCGATGTTTCGCTTCCCGAGGATCTCTTTGCCTTCCAGCCGCCGCAAGGAAGCAAATTGGGTGAGCCGATTGTGATGGGAGGCGTTGTGGGAGGTCTGGCATCTGGGAGCATCTCGGCCGCGCCTCCACCTCCGCCACCCCCGCCTCCACCGCCGAAGAAGGTCGAAGAGCAGTCCGATTCTTCACGGCGCGCCAACGTCAGCGGCACGGAGCAGCAGGCGAAAGTGATCCGGCGGACCACACCTGTCTATCCGCCCCTGGCGAAACAGGCGCGCATTCAAGGTGTGGTTCGGTTCCGTGCCATTATTTCCAAAGACGGCACCATTAAGGATCTGAGCCTGATCAGCGGCCACCCTTTGTTGGCGCCCGCCGCGATGGATGCTGTCAAACAGTGGTCGTACCAACCGACCACGATCAACGGCAAGCCGGTTGAGGTGCTCACTCAGATCGACGTCACTTTCACTCTCGCCCAGCGATCCGCTGCGATTGCACAGTGATATGATCTCCCGGATGCGAACTCACCGCTGGATGCTGATCGCGGTTTTTTCCTGCGCGCCGCTCTGGCCGCAGGCGGACAAGGTGGATTGGGCGGTGCTTCCGGTCAGGGACGGCAAGCCGCAGTTCGAGCGGGTCGAAATCAAGCCTGGCGAGCAGCTGCAGTTTCAGATCGCTAGCAGCTCCGCAAGGGTAGGCTCCGCCGAGGCATTACCGTATACCAAGTCACACGGGACGGCCACTTGGTCGATCGAACCGGCAGGTCTGGGGGTGACCGTGAATGCCGCAGGGAAGGTGGCGGCTTCCACGGCGGCGAAGCCGGGCAAATACTTCCTGACTGTCAGGATGGGGAGCGAGTCGCACAAAAACGATTTCGTGGTCTACGATCCCCAGGCAGTCCCGCTGAAGGGCAACTGGACCGAGAAGGCTGAGCTTTCCTGCGACGGCCGCGAAGTTCCTCCGGCGGCGCCCTTGCGCGAACTGATCTTCAGCGCCGATGGGCATTTCTCCGCAACGTGGCTACCCTTCGAAACACGTCAGGACTACTGGGGCGTTTACACCTACGATTTAAAGTCGCAGAAGCTGGCGCTACACCCGGAGAGGGGGAACTATCTTCCGACGGACATCTCGCCCGAAGGCAAGGCGCTCATCGACAAGGCCGGCCGGCTGGTGGTTTCAGGTGCGCGCTTCGGGACGCCCCCCAACCTCGCAATGCCAGGTGGCAAGGCTTCGCCTTCCTGCGGTTCGATCTTTGTGCGGAAGTAGCGATCACGGGTCATTGACGTGAATGGTCTCTCTAGCTGGCCAACGAAGTCGTAACCGGCGGCGGCTGGCGCAGCGTCTGATACACCACACAGTAGCGTTCCGTCAGGCTGAGCAGCTTGGTAACTTGCTCGGCCGGAGCCAGGGTATCCAGATCGAAGCGCAGGCGGATTTCCTTGAAACCGACAGGCTGATCCTTGGTCACGCCCAGCGTGCCGCGAAAATCGAGATCGCCTTCCACGTTCACGGTTCCACCTTGAATCGGAATTTCCAAAACCGTGGCGACTGCACGCAGCGTGACTCCGGCGCAGGCCGCCAGGGCTTCCAGCAACATATCGCCCGAACAGGCCGAGAGGCCGTCTCCTCCGGTAGCAGGATGGAGTCCGGCCTCGACCAGCGCACGGCCGGTTTCGACCTTGCAGGTCACGGCCGCGTTATCCAGCTTGGCGCGCGCCCGCAGCGTTACGGTCGCTTCCTCGGGATGCTCGCGATAGCGAGCCTTCAACGGCGCCTGGACGGCGCGCAATTCGGCAGAGTCCATGAACTCGATTCTGTCAGAACGTGAGGCCTATCATGAAGTCGCCCTGGTTCTTGTTAGTGCGCAGCAGGGCGGCTATAGGATCGCGGAAATTCTCCGATCCCCAGCGCGTGTAGCGGAATTCCGGAGTTATTCGGATGTGTCCGAGCTTGAATTCGACGCCTCCGCCGAACGTGGCGCCGATATCGGTATCTTTGTTGAACTCGGGAACCGACGTGACATCGATGTTCGCCGCGGCTGCCGTATTCTTGACTTGGTCGACTCCCGAGATGTGCCGGAAGTTCGCTCCGAAATCCACGAACGGGCGAGCTGGACCCCCAAAGACAGCCCATTTTCCTAACACCGGAAATTCCCAGGAATTGGCTGTAGTGTTCGTCGTTGTGGGACTGCCTGGACCGCCGAACTGGTTGTAATCGAATCCTAGCCGCCGATACAGTGCGTCCACTTCAATGGAGAATCGAAAAGGCAGATTCAACTGTACTGTGGGACCCACCACATAGCGATGAGTGTTGGTCGCGTAGGCCGCCTGATTTCCACGCGCGGTATCGAAGGCGTCCGTAATCGGTACGCCCCCCTTGACGCCCACTGAAACCGCTTGTGCCGAGGCGGTGACTACTGCTGCAAACACCAATAGCGTTAATTTCATGCTCTGAGGAGAGCAACTGATCTGCCAAACGCGATGTCCTAACTCTGCAAAATATGCACAAGTCAACTGATCAGCTTGGCGATAAGGTACGCAGCTCCTGCCGCTAAGCCGCCTATAGCCGTGGTGCGTAGCGAACTGCGAATTTTTGGGGCCCCGGTGAAATGCCCCTTCACATACCCGAAAACAGCCAGCGCGATCAACGTGGCGACCACCGAGTAGAGCAGGGCAGTGTGTGAATCCGGCGTGATCATGTAGGGTGCCAGCGGGATCAGTCCACCGACAATATACGATCCTGCGATGGTGAGGGCGCTGGTGATGGCGCGCTTGGGATCGGGCTCTTCGAGTCCCAGCTCGAATCGCATCATCCAATCCACCCAGACCTTCGGCTGCGCCTCGAACGCGGTCAGAATCGGCTGCGACTGCTCCTTGGTCAGGCCGTAGGATTCCAGAATCTCCATCACCTCGTGACGTTCGTCATCGGTCCGTTCGACGATTTCCATCTCCTCGCGCTGGCGTTCGCTCTCGTAATGTTCGGCGTCGCCCTTGGCCGCAAGATATCCGCCCAGCCCCATGGCGATCGAGCCTGCGGCCACTTCGGCCAGTCCCGCGACGATGATAACGGTGGAAGCGTCCGCCGCGCCGCTCAGGCCCGCGGCCAGCGCGAAAGGCACAGTAAGCCCGTCGGCCATTCCGATCACTACATCGCGCACCACCAGCGATGACGTAAAGTGCTTTTCAATGTGTGAAGTTTGTGGCATTGGCTGTGTTCAATGTGTCTGTGCCGCGTTCATCTCAGCTTTCAAATATCTGCCAGTATAGGATTCCGCGACCTCTGCGACCTGTTCCGGTGTTCCCTCTGCCACGATTCTTCCGCCGCCATCGCCGCCCTCAGGCCCGAGATCGATCACCCAATCCGCCCTGCGGATCACTTCAAGATTATGCTCGATAATCAGGATACTCGCGCCCGTCCGCAAAAGCCTCTCAAACGCATCTAGAAGCTTGGCGATATCGTCGAAGTGCAGTCCGGTCGTCGGCTCGTCGAAAATGTATAGCGTGCCCGCGCTGGTCGCTTGCGAAAGGTGTGCGGCAAGTTTCACGCGCTGCGCCTCACCCCCGGAAAGCGTCGTAGCCGATTGTCCCAGGCGCAGATAGCCGAGACCCACATCCGCAAGCACCTCCAGCTTCTGCGCCAAACGCGGAGTCGCCGAAAAAAACGAGATCGCTTCTTTCACGGTTAGCCCCAGTACCTCGTGAATGTTCAAGCCGTGATACAGAACCTCCAGGACGCCCGGCTTGAAGCGTGTGCCTTTACAGTCATCGCAAATCAGCTCGACGTCCGCCAGGAACTGCATCTCGACTGTCACCGTTCCGTCGCCCTGGCAGGTCTCGCAGCGGCCGCCCGGGATGTTAAATGAAAAATGCCCGGCCGTGTATCCGCGCCGGTCGGCTTCGGTGGTCGACGCAAACAGCTCGCGGATAATGTCGAACGCCTTGATATAGGTGATCGGATTCGAGCGCGGCGTACGTCCGATAGGCGACTGGTCCACCAGCACCACTTGCTTCAGCAGCTCGGCTTTTTCCACCTTGCGGCACGTCATCTTTTCTGGTGGTACTCCCCAATCCTCCGGCGACGTGCCGGTCAAGAGAGTTGATTTGCCTTCTTCGTGGCTCAGACGTTTTTCGAGCGTCTGATAGATCACGTCGTGCACCAGCGTTGATTTGCCCGATCCTGACACGCCCGTAATCGCGACCATCACGTTGAGCGGAATCCCTACGTCGATGCCTTTGAGATTATTCGCCTGGCAGCCCAGGAACCGCACAACGCGCTTGGGGCTGGGCGTTCGGCGGCCGCTGAAATAGGACGTCTTCAGATCGCCGCGCAGGTACTTGGCCGTAAGTGAAGTGCCTTCTGTGATCAGCTTTTTATAGTTGCCTTCGAAGACGATGTTGCCGCCGTTCTCGCCAGCGCCGGGTCCCAGGTCGACAATGTGATCCGCCGAGCGCATCACATCCGGATCGTGCTCCACCACCAGGATGGTGTTGCCAATATCCCGCAGTTCTTCGAGAATGCCGACTAGCCTGGCCGTATCGCGGCTGTGCAGGCCGATGGACGGCTCGTCGAGCACGTAACATGCGCCCACCAGCCGCGAACCGAGACAGGTGGCAAGCTGGATACGCTGGGCTTCGCCGCCTGAAAGCGTCGCCGACAGCCGGTCTAAGGTCAGGTACTCGAGCCCCACATCGTTCAGGAACTTCAACCTCTGCCGGATTTCGACTAACACCTTATCGGCGATGGCCATCTCTTCGGGCGCAAGCTGGAGCGAGAGGAAGAAGTCCTGGGCCTGCGCGATGTTCATGCGCGTGACCTCGGCCATATTCATCCCGCCGACGCGAATCCATAGCGCCTCAGCCCTCAAGCGCGATCCGCCGCAATCCGGGCACAGCGTATAGCCGCGATACCGGCTTAGGAACACCCGCACATGCACTTTGTATTTCTTCTTCTCCACTTCCTTGAAGAAGTCGCGAATGTGCTGATGAACAACGGCGATCTCGTCCTTGCGGAGATCGAGCAACGGCACGTTCAGTCGAACCTTGCCCCTGTTGTCTTTCTTGAAATCGACTCCGAATCCTGAATATTGGGTCTTGGTCCACGGATCCACCGCACCTTGTTGGATCGAAAGCGCCCGATTCGGAATCACCAGATCCAGGTCATAGTCGATGGTGTTCCCGAACCCTTGGCAGCGCTTGCATGCGCCGAATGGACTATTGAAGCTAAATAGGCTGGGCTCCGGTTCGGTGAACGTCTGGCCGCATAGTTTGCATGAGAACTTCTCGTTGAAACGGAGCGTCTGGCCCCCGCCCGCGGGCTCAAAGATCGCCTCGCCAGATTCGCGATAGCAGATCTCGACGGCGTCCACGAGGCGCTGGCGTATATCAGGCGTAACCGCCAGCCGGTCAACGAGAATAAATACCGGCTTCGAGAAATTGACGTCGAGCAGCGATTCCGGCGTCGAGAATTCGAATATCTTCCCACCTTGATACAGCCGGTTGAAGCCGCGCTTGCGCAGGTCGAACAATTTGTCTCGCAGAGCATCCGTGTTCTTTTCCGCCGTCGTTTTCTCGTTCAAAAGCTGAAACAACACATACCAGCGCGAACCATCCGCCTGGGCCTGCATTCGAGCGGCAACCTGATCGACTGAATCGCGTTCCACGTAAACATTGCAGTCAGGACAATAAGTCCGGCCCGCGCGCGCCCACAGCAACCGCAGGAAATCGTACAGCTCGGTCGACGTCGCCACAGTCGAGCGCGGGTTACGCGTGGTGTTCTTCTGGCGGATCGCGACCGGAGGTGCGATGCCGTCGATCTCATCCACGTCCGGCTTTTCCATGCGCTCCAGAAACTGCCGCGCGTAAGCCGACAGCGATTCCACATAGCGCCGCTGGCCCTCGGCGTAAATCGTGTCGAAGGCGAGCGACGATTTGCCTGATCCGGACACACCCGTGACCACGGTCAGGCGGTCGTGCGGGATCGCCAGAGAAATGCCCTTCAGGTTATGCACCCGGGCGCCACGAATACGTATGGAGTCGTTCAAGGGAGGGTTACCTACTAGTATAGAGAATTGAATCTAGCAGCCATTCGCCGGAAACTTATCCACTGGTACGATCGCGGCCATCGCGATCTTCCCTGGCGGAGATCCATTGATCCGTTTGCCATATGGGTTTCCGAGATCATGCTGCAGCAGACCCGCGTTGCCGCGGTGATTCCCTACTATGAGCGCTTTCTGAAACGCTTCCCCCGAATTGAGGATCTGGCCCAGGCATCTGAGACAGAAGTCCTGTCGCTGTGGAGCGGCCTGGGATACTACTCGCGCGCGCGCAATATGCAAAAGGCCGCCCGACAGATTGTAGATGCTGGCGGGTTCCCGAACGATCACGCGTCGATTCTGGCGCTGGCTGGCATCGGCGATTACACCGCGGCCGCGGTGGCCAGTATCGCCTTCGGACTGCCGCACGCCGCGGTCGATGGTAATGTCCGCCGGGTGGTCATGCGTCTGGCGGCCGACGCTCGTACGGATATCAGATCGCTCGCGACTCAATTATTAGACAAGCGCGACCCAGGCCGCTGGAATCAAGCTGTGATGGAGCTCGGCGCCACCGTGTGCCTGCCGCGCGCCCCCCTTTGTGCTGAATGCCCCGTATCGGCAGAATGTGAAGCCCGCCGTCTTGGCATCCAAAAGCAATTGCCGCCACGGAAGAAGAAAGTTATGGTTCGGCGAGAGCATACGCTCCTGGTCATCCGGCGGAGAGGCCGCATCTTGCTCACCCCCAGCCCCCGCGTCTCGGGATTCTGGGAGCTTCCTGAAACATTCTCGGGAGTTCGCTTAGGACCCAAGCTGGGCGAGTTTCGCCACGCCATCACCAACAGCCAGTATTACTTTGAGGTTCACGAAGCGCGAATCGGCACGCATCCGAAAACCTGCAAATGGTGGGACGAAACGAAGCTGATCGAAATCCCTCTAAGTACTCCGACGAAAAAAGCACTGCGATATCTACGCGCCCCTTCGATTGCCCCATAGATCGATGTGCAGGCGCGGGCTGTAGCGAAATCCTTCGCGCTTGCAGATCTCGGCCAGCCATGCCGCCCGCTCGCGAATCGCCTCTGAGTTAGTGCCT